>Ga0315537_1000135_pt1 | contig 49500 bp, 53 predicted proteins | sample SalMarSW160270MG_FD_203091 | JGI IMG/M metagenome (GOLD analysis project Ga0315537, IMG submission 203091) | Salt marsh sediment microbial communities from the Plum Island Ecosystem LTER, Massachusetts, United States - Salt Marsh Sediment SW1602-70 ... | reverse complement strand
TCAGGGCCTCTCAGCTTGACGAACACGCCTATGGTACCGAGACATATTCCGCAGAGTATGAGGTAGCTTAGCCCCTTCATGTGTAAGTATTGGCAGAGGTGGGATAAAATGTTTTATTTAAAAGAGAATTGAAATATTCCTTAAGTGCAGTCCCTTTAGTGCCTGCGGGTGACTTTGTCACCCGAGTCTGTATTAGGGACTGATTGGCAATATGGGCCCGTGGCTTAACGGATAGAGCACCCGGCTTCGGTTGTCTTTAGACAGAAGAGACCGGGGGGTTGCAGGTTCGAACGCACTGCTGGCGCAGGCGCGTCCAGCAGAGCTGAACATCCTGCCGGGCTCATTTACTTCTTGATGTGATACAACATACCTGTGTATCAGAATTTATAATTTTGCTGTGTATAATCATATGCACCAGTTTTTGCAATTCCTGTTTCTTTTATATCCAGTTTAATTCCCATTTCATTAAACAGTTGAGAAATTGTATGTGAGATAACGTTTGGAATTCCGTCTACATATTCATCCTTGTTGTAGAGAAATTGCATGTTAGGCCCTGCTCCAGATACATTTAATGCTACATGATACTCTTCAAAAAGTTTTCTTTTTAATTCATAGAACTCGGATGATGTAAAGTTTCCATAACCTCCAACATCTGCTCTACGTGGCTCGTGAAATTTGTCGCCCCACACAAATCCAAGAAATTCATTTGTATTGCCGCTTATTAGTGCTGCAGTAGCTGCCGATACTAATCCTCCCTGAATTATGAAATCCTCTGCATGAACAGGCTCTTTAAGTACTTGCCTCAGTCCTTCGGTGCCTTTAGTCTTTTTATGGCTAGAATAACCAATTGCAATACCAAGATTTTCTGGGACATCATAGAAGTGCACAGATGGATTGCCGGTAAGGGGAGAAATTGCAATTATATTAAACCTGCCATTGGTTGATGCAGCCACATTATCTTTATGTTCACCTGGTTCTCCTTTTGAACTATAAACTATAATTTCATCTCGACTTAATTTATCATAAATTAGTGATGCTGCCATTACAGCTCCAACAGCCTCCGCACCAGATCTTCCCAATCCTCCAACAGGATAACCATCATCTTCGTATAATAGGTGTGCACCTTCGTCTATACCTAATACTTCAAGATAGTTTTCTAGTGCTTTCTTGCCTGAATGACCCAAACTTAATCCAGAAGGTGGTTGATAGGGACTTCTGGCTTCAACCTCAACCCCCTTTCCCATCTTTGTCCTTGTATAAGTAACCTGGAGCTTTGGCTGTTCAAGTCCCAAGCACCATATGTCAAACCCCAATCCAACATTTGCGGATGATGAAGGAATGATGATTTTTGCTTTATCCATAAGGCCACATCAATAGAAATATGATAAAGAATTTAACCTTTTGCCTTTTTAACAGTCATTTCTTTATCAGCTTCAGAATCAGCTTCCTGATGTCATTGGCATCCACCTGGCCCCTGGTCTCCCTCATGGCCAGGCCCACAAGGAAGTGGAGGGCCTTGTCCTCACCTGATTTGTAGTCCTGGACTGCCCTAGGGTTTTCCTTAAGGACCTTCTTGATTGTCTCTTCAAAAGGAGAAATAATTATAGCATCTGCAGTAATCTTAATTCTAACCCTCCTGGAGATGTGGTGTTTTTTCATCACGGTTTCAGGGTTCCCCTTATCCTCGACCATCTCCCTCATGACAAGTTCGGCGTTGCGGTCGGTTAGCTCTTCCTTCTGGACCATCCTTAGAAGAGAGGTTATCCATTCTGTTTTCAGGCCCGATTCCCTGAATCTCAGGTCATGGTAGTTAAGGGTCTTTTTGAGGTAGCCTGCAATCCATACAGAGGCCAGCCTGGGGTTTATTCTTGAGGCAAGATCCTCGAAGAGGTTGGCAAGATCGAGCTCGGATACCAGGGCCTCGGATACCTTGGGATGTATCCTAAACTGCTTTATAAAGCGGGTGTGTTTCTGGTCAGGGAGCTCGGGCAGGGATTTCTTAGTCTTGGTTATTTGTTTCCGGGTTATCTCGAGTATGGTGAGGTCCGGCTCAAAGATGTAGCCATAGTCCTCTTCGGTCTCCTTGGCCCTGAGCTCCCGGGTGGTCTTGGTGTCGGGGTCCCAGGCCCTGGTTGACTGGACGACTTTACCGCCCCGCTTTATGAGGTTCTGCTGCCTGAATATCTCGAACTTGAGGGCCTGCTCGATTTCCTTGGTGCCTGTGATGTTCTTGACCTCCACACGCTTTCCGCCGGCCAGGGAGATGTTGGCATCGGACTTGAAGACCGCCCTGGAGCTGGAATCATAAACCCCCAGATATTCCAGTATGGTGGCGAGTTTCTGGAGGAAATCCCTGGCCTCCTCAGGGCTCGAGAAGTCAGGCTCTGTCACGATCTCAACGAGTGGGATACCTGCACGATTATAATCAAGGAGGGTGTGTTTTCCTCCAAGGCCTCCCACGTGAACTATCCTGGAGGGGTCCTCCTCCATGTGGACGCGAGTTATCCTGATTTTCTTTTTCTTGATACCTAAAGTTGCTTCTCCCAATTTCGATTTTCCAAGTACAAAGCTGGTATCAATATAAACATGGCCGTGCTCAGCAAGGGGAACCTCGTACTGGGTTATCTGGAAGTTCTTGCTCATGTCAGGATAGAAGTAGGTCTTTCTTGAGAAGAATGTTTCCCTGGATATCGAGCAGTTTAGGGCAAGGGCCACCTTAATGGCCTGCTCAACCATCGCCTTGTTTGCACGGGGCTTGGAGCCTGGCATGCCCAGGCAGGTGTCGCACACCAGGGTGTTGGGTTCAGGCTCCTCCCTGAGGTTGACAGGATTCCTGCAGCTACAGAAGGCCTTGCTCCGGGTGTTGAGTTGCAGATGCGTTTCGAGGCCTATCCTGACTTTCATTGCGCATCCCATCTCCTTATCACATTGAGTATGGCCTGGGTTCCCTTCACAAGGCCTGGTATCCAGCAGTACTCAGGGTTTTTGTGGTCCTGGCCAGTGGTTCCAGGCCCCATCTTAAACGTGGCTATGCCAGCCTTGCTGAAGACCGCGGCATCGTTCCATCCAAAAGAAAGGCCCGTGAAGGGCTTCATGCCTGTCTCCCGGATGGTTTTTCTGCCGAGCTTCAGGAATTCTGCATCTGATTCTATATAGCCCTCCTTTGGTAGTTTCATGAGGGATATTCTGTACGAGTTTCCAAGAACTGCACTGCATATATGCTGGATTTTCCTTCTTACAATGGTTTCCTTGTCTCCGGGAAGGGCCCGGTAGTCCACGGTGAGAGAGCACCTTCCAGGGATTATATTGCTTCCCTCCCTGGCCTCTATCTGGGTTACGTTCAGGTATGAGCTGACCTTTCCGCATCCTGGAATATTCATGGAAGTGGTTTTGAATTTCCTGAGCCGTTCCATAAGTTTTGAGGCCAGGTAGATCGAATTCACTCCTGCCTCTGGTAATCCAGAGTGGCTGGCCTTTCCGAGGACTTCTATAGTATAAACGAACCTTCCCTTACAGCCCATGAATATGCCAATGCTGCCGTCCTCCTTGACGGCATCTTCGAGCACGAGGCCGTGGGTGGCCTTAACCTTCTTGGCCACATTGTAGGCACCATCGGTATCTTCATTACCATCTTCCTCTCCTACTGTGAAGGCGAATATCACCTGCTTCTTGAGTGGATTCTCCTTGAGGATTCGAAGGATTTCGAGCATTGCTGCAACCCCTGACTTGCAGTCTGTGGAACCTCGGCCGTAGAGTTTGTCCCCCTTAATCTCACCAGAGAAGGCATCCCTGTAGTCCTTCACGCCTACGGTGTCCATGTGGGCGTTGAGGAGCAGGGCCTGGCCTGAGCCAATTCTGGCGACCACATTGCCGTCCCTGTCCATGGAGGGCTTTATGCCGAGCCTGCGGATTTCCGAGGCCACGTGGCTGGATATCTCACCACAGGACTCGTGGCTGGGTATCCTCACAAGCTGCTGGAGGGTCCTGACAAGGCGGGCCTGCTGAATCATGGGGATGCCTCCCTTTCATAGCAGTGGGCCGCGTTGAGGATGGCCTGCTCCCCCAGGTGGTCTCCGATGAACTGGAGGCCCACGGGCATTCCCCTGACCCTTCCGCAGGGCAGGCTTATCGTGGGGATGCCGGCAAGGTTCGGGGCCGCAGTGAGTATGTCCATCATGTAGTTCTGGAGTGGTGACATGGACTCTATTTCAGAGAAGCGGGGGGCTATGCAGGGCATGGCAGGGGCAGCCAGGACGTCGCAGACCCTGAAGGCCTTCCTGAACTCCCTGATTAGGAGTGTCCTGGCCTGCATGGCCTTGAGGTAGTACTGGTCCCTGTAGCCGGCCATCCTGGAGTAGGTCCCGAGGATGATTCTGCGCTTGGCCTCCTCTCCCAGGTACTTGCTCCGAACCCTGGAGAAGTACTCGTTGAAGTCCCCCTCTATGGGCTCCTCCATGCCGTAGCGGATGCCGCAGAACTTGGCGAGGTTGGTGCTTGCCTCTGAGGTGGCTATTGTGTAGTAGATGGCTACTACATCGGGTGTCATGGGCAGGGATATCTCCCTGCAGGTCGCTCCCAGGGACTCGAGTCTCTTTATGGCGGACCAGACCCTGTCAGAGACCTGGGGGTCGACACCCTTGCCAAAATACTCCCTGGGGATGCCTATCCTCAAACCCCTGACAGAGGGTTTGAGTTTTTTGTGGTAGTCCGGGGCAGGTTTCTGGACAGTTGTGGGGTCCCTGGGGTCGTGGCCCGCTATCACAGAAAGCATGAGCGCAGCATCCTGGACGGTTCTGGCCATGGGGCCGATTTTGTCCAGGGAGTTGCCAAAGTCAATAAGACCGTAGCGGCTCACCAGGCCGTAGGTGGGGGTGAGGCCCACCACGCCGCAGAGGGAGGCCGGGCTTGAGATGGAGCCGCCTGTGGACTGCCCCAGGGCTATGTGGGGGTATTCCAGGCTGGCTACCAGGGCTGCTGCGCCGCCAGAGGAGCCGCCCGTTGTCCTTGTGGGGTCGTGGGGGTTCTTGGGTATCTTCCAGCCCGAGTTGGTAGAGGCCCAGCCAAAGCCGAACTCGTCCATCTGGGTCTTGCCGACGACAATCCCGCCTTGGGACTTTATCCTGGAGGCCACGGTGCTGTCAAAGGGCGGGACATAACCCTTGAGTATCCTGGAGCCGGCTGTTGCTTGAAGGCCCTCGGAGCAGATGTTGTCCTTGAGGGAGACAGGGAGGCCCGCAAGGGTTCCGGAGGGCTTTCTGGCTGCTTTAATGTGGGAGAGGGCCTGCTCCCCGGCCAGGGTCACGAATATGTTGTAGGTCCGGTTGAGTTCCCTGAGCCGCTTGAAGAGGCGGGGATAGAAGTCCCTGAGGTCAAGGGAGCCCGAGCCGGCCTGGTCTATGAAATCAGAAACAGTGAGCCTGGTGTAGTCCATAAGAGTTATTTATAATGGGATTATAAATTATTTTAAACAGACACCCAACTGTTGTATTAATGTCTGTTTGAAATATATGCCATTTAGTGGTTTAGAGGGGCATAGGATTACCATGGGCCTGAGGAGGCTTCCCAGCATGAGGGAGAAGAAGAGGTATGTCGTCTTCAGGGTTATCTCTGAGCAGGGTGTGGATTACAGGACCGTGAGGGACGCGCTCTGGAACTCCATGACACACTGGATAGGGGAGGCCGGGCTGGCAAGGGCCAACATAAGGATTGTGAGGAACCTCTGGAACCATAAAGAGCAGTCAGGCTTTATCCAGGTGTCGCCCAAGTACGTGGACCAGGTAAAGGTGGCCATGGGCCTGATACACCAGATTGGTGACCAGAGGGTGATATTCCAGAGCGTAAGGGTTTCGGGGACCATAAAATCCGGCAGGGAGAAGGCCGGGTTGGGAAAGAAAATCAGTCAAAAAGGTTCTTGAGCACGTATTTGAGATTGTAGCGGTAGTTTTCTTCATTGCCCGTGTATTCCACCATGCTGGCTCTTTCTTTTACTTGTTCACGGGTCAGGTCGAATTCCATTATACAGGCCCTTATGTCCTGGATGTCTCTGTCATCCAGCCTGCCTATTTTGGTGACAACTATATCAAGGGGATGGAGTGCCAGGAGGTTAATATTTGTGAAGCTCCTTGCGGGAATGCATTTCTTCTCAAAGCCGTCAGGAAGTTGCTGAGAGAATATATTGCCATCCCTGAATATGTCTATTCTGTAACCATGTGGAACTGCCTTGAGTGCCTGTCTGAATGACTCAGCATCCCTATCAGAGAGATTGAAGTCTATGTCTATTGTGGATGATTTAATGTCCAGGAGTGTCATGGCTGTCCCGCCAACTGCTATGAGTTCTATTCTCTCTTCCAGGGCCCTGTCTATTTCCTCTAGGAATTCCATTAGGGGCTTCTTTTCAAGTTGCATGGTAGAGCTCCATCTTCTTCTTTATGCCCTTCAAATCAGCCTTCTCTTCATCTATTCCGATTGCTTCAAGGATTCTTATAGCCGAGAGGGCCTCATTTGAGCACTTTATTTTTTTGAGAGTATTCAGGAGGCCAAGAAGCTTGTTTAGTATGTTGTGTTCCTGGCACAGGAAGACCAGGAGGCTGTAGTTGATTTTGTTCTTGGCAAGGAGAATAGGAACAGATTCCCTTTTTCTTGCATCAGAACTGAGCATTGCACTGATGATGATGCATTCAAGGCATATCCTCCTGCCAGCCCGTGTCCTGGTGCCGAATTCCCTGTACCCGAATCTTTCCAGGTTGTAAGACAGGTCCTTTTCAGGGATTCTTGTGATATCCACGCTCCCTGTGCTTTTTATTACCATGCCGCTGGTGAGGTGTTTGGATAGCAACCTCCAGAGGTTCACTGGATTAAGAACCGCTATCTTATCTGAAAGCATGTCCTTGAGTGGATTGTATTCACTGCTCCTTAAAAAACCTGTGAATTCGCTCTCGCTGAGGATAAGGGGGTCTATACTGATGTTGTGCATGGATTGGAGCCTTCTGAGGCAGAGGTGCATATCCATCAGGTCTGTTGCACCCCGTTTGAGGATGATTAGGAACTCTAGCCTGTTGAGGGAGAGGTTTCTCTTGGGAGCAACTAGTGAAACAGAATCTATCAGGGGAAAGTCCCTGCTGAGGCAGGACTCCAGCTCCATGAGGATTGCCTGGATGCCTTCCCTGTTCTCAAGCAGGGTCCTTTTGTTTATCATCTCCACTTCTGCCAGCATGTCAGTCAAGAGATAGCTGCCAAGATTCAGGGAGACCTGGGAGGCGTTGCCGGTTGTGGAGACGCTGAGGAGCCTTCTCCTGGAGAGCTCATGGACCCTGTCATAGACATTCTTGTAATAGGCAGGGCTGTGCAGCCTTGTTATTCTTTTGGTCAGCTCGTTTATAGAGACAGGACTGGCCAGGTCCCTTGAGAGTGTATCGAGTATTCTGAATGTTGTCTTGTCCATATAATCACTATTATATTATTAATACTATAATGTTATAGTATTTAGTATATAAAGGTTTCCTGGAGAGGATTTGCCATAAAGGCCGGCAGGAAGAAGGCCGGAATAGCAAAAACAAAATAACTCTGGAAGCAGCCCGTGCTATACAGGTGGAAAACTCCTTCGCTGGAAGGCGTAACGGAGCTCTTGGAAGCTGCCCTGAGCAAGTGCGTGCCGTTCCCGAAGGGAACGGATGGTGATGTAGTGCGTGCCAGCCCGAAGGGCCGGATATTGAACTTGCGAGCGGGCAACTCCTTTTGGCTTAACATTAAGGCGTTAGGGTAGTCGTCTCCGAGGCCTCGTTGAGGAAGACCAGCCTGAGGTTGTCAAAGGTTATCTCGCTGCCGTTCCAGACGGGGTAGTAGGTAGCGAAAAGCCCGGTCTCGTTTATTGTCACCCTCTGGGTGGCCGTGGCCTTGTACCTTATTATTTTGTCGTTGTCTATAAGCTCGACTGTTACTGACGCATCGAGTATCTCGGGGGTTATAAGGTAGTTGCCCCGTTCGTATGGTGATTCAAGTTCCCTGATTAGTTTTTCCTTAAACTCGACTGTCAAATCGTCTGAGCAGGATTTTATATCACTGCATGATGTGATGGGTGCATAATCCCTGATATAGGTGTTTGCATTGGAGAATGCTGCCTGGAATGCCTCTTCAATGGGCTGGCCCCGCTCTCTGGCAATTTCCAGAATCCCTATATAGTTGATATCATAAACATTCTCCGGCAGGAGGGGCCTCTTTATGGTAATGTCCTCTTTAAGGCCGTATTCCTGTATGTGTTTGGTCACGGACATGTTGGCATCACCGGTCGAGGTGGTGACCCTGAGTTTGCCTAGTTCATCCTGAAGGGATATAGTGTATCTGGGAATCTCTACATTATAGTCCTGGGTGAAGCTGTAGGCTGCGCTGGTGTATTTGACAAGGTTATCCTCGATGTTTCTTCTTATGGATTCCTGAATCTCTTCATTGGTTGGGATTGTGTTCCCGTCACCGACGGTCTCGCTGTTGAAACCTTTAAGGGCGTCATAGATTGCCTGGTAGACTGAATAGTCCAGGGATGTGGAAACGTAGAGTTCGGCGCCATCCAGGGCATTGCTCATGCCGTACATGTGCGTATGGAGGACAACCCTGTAGGTATCGCCCTCGGCCCAGAATGGGGTGAAATCGAAGAAGATTAACACAATCCCTATTATCATTCCCATAAGAATCATTATGTCAGCTATTCCCTTTCTTTTTTTTGTCATTTTTCCATCACAACCTTTCCCTTCAGCTTACCTGTTACAGCACCGGGAAGGGGTATTTCAACATTGAATGTGTTGGCCCCTGCTGTCACATCACAACTCTCTGTCTCGACCTGCTGGCATTTGTCAGGAGGGTTATCAAAATACGGGCAGGGATTGATTGCATTGGTATCCTTTGTTGGTTTTTCTGCTGTGGACAGCTCAAAGTGTAGGTGGATTGCCTCTGAGCGGCCTGTGTTGCCTGTCTTTGCAATGACCTGGCCGGCCCTGACTTCCTGCCTGTTCTCTACATTGATTTCACTGAGGTGGCAGTAGTGGGTGTAGAACTCCATGCCGTTCGTGGAAATGTGTTTCAATGTGATTCTGTTTCCATAACCGCTGCCGCACCCGCAGTTACTATTGTCCGGTTCTAGGAAGCAGTTGGGGGATTCCTTGCAGTTGTCGTAAAGGAAGATGACCGTTCCGTCGTATGCAGCCCTGGCCTCATCGCCTTTTCCTTGCCCGCTGGCTATGTCCAGGCCGCTGTGGCAGTAGCAGGGCCTCGGGGTGTTCCTGTAGCCGAAGCCAGATGTGACCCTCTCGGTTTCAGAAGGCCAGGTCAGCTTTATGCCAAGGTCTGATTCTGTGTGACCGCATTCCCCATATGTCGCGGATTTCTGGGGCTCCCCTGTATTGAGGTCGGGGTTCTCCTGGAATTTAAAGCTGAAACCCTTCTCTAGCTCCTTGAGTGTGGCCTTGAGGGAATTGTAGGCATCCTGGGGTTGTGAAGCATAGTTTTCTGCAACTGATTCTCCCAAAACAGTTATGTACTTCTTTCCCTGATGTTCCCTGTTCAGAAGGCCCAGGGCAGCCGTCCCCTGGTCGCTCAGGTCAGTGGAGAGTGTTATTGTCTTCTTTACCTGGAGAACTGAATTCGTATGAATCATGTTCAGTATTATAAAAAGCCCGACAAGGGCTGCTGCTCCTGCAATGATAAAGAATACCGTTAGTTCCCCACCCTTCATCTTCCTAGACATTTACATCAAGCATCCCCATATGAGATTCTTCTCCGTAGTCTATGTCAAGATAGACTGAGTATGATTTCTTGTTTCTGTCATCTCTCCACACGAGCAGCTTGTCACTGAGAGTCTGGGGGAGCTTGGATACAGCAGAATATTTGAATTCCCATTCCCTTTCTGATGCTTCCAGGTCTGTAACCATGGCTTCTGAAATCAGGCTGCATATCCCGCAGAGCTCGCAGATATTCTTGCCTGTGTTGCCATCAAGGAATCCCGCCTGGACAGAGTCTCCATCCTGTTTGAGGCAGTCCAGAATATTATATGAAAGGGACATGGCATTGAGTTCCCTCGTGGTTGTCTGGGACTCGATGTCCGCCTGGACAAAGTTGCTTACTATGAAGAATCTCCCGCCTATTATGGCTGTCACGAATACAATAGCCGCTATGGCCGTGTATATCAGCTGGTACTCTCCCATTATATCTTCTCCGTTAGCCTTGCCTTCTTGCCCAGCTCCTTGACAACATAAATGCTGCTGATATCGCTTGCTGTGAAATCGTCAATATCATAAAGGATGATTATGTCACCGCTCTTGAATTCTCCGTGGGATACGGATACGTAGGCATCATCATCCTTGTGAAATACACCAATGTCCCAGGCAAGGCCCAGTTCCCTGTAGAAGGTTCCCTGCTCCTCCCTGGAGAGTGAATTGACAGCAGTTGCAATTGCCTGGGCAGTCAAGTGGGCGTGCTCGTTTCCATAGCTCCTTACAGAAGGCACCATCACATCCTGCCACACGAAGTACAGAACCACCATTACAAGGAGTCCTGCAAAGATTACCTGGACCGTCAGGGGCACATCGCCCCTCATGATATCCCTCTCCTCATGAAATCTCTCCCTCGCACCTATCCCATATGCCCTTGGTGTCCTCCTCGTCGTAGAACATTCCTGGATTGTTGGGGTTGGCCCCACATTCTTTGCAGGTGCCTTTGCAACAGTCTATAGAGTAGGTGGAGGCATGCATGTCCTTGGTTATGTCAACACAGTATGTATTGTCGCCCTCGAAATATGCGGTGTAGGCGAATTTCCTTTCTTCGCTGAGAATCCTGCAGATGGCCCCCGGCCAGACCTTTTGGACATATCGCTGCTTTAACCCATTGAGCATCTCTTTTGGCCACTTGAAGATGTTCCATGTCCACTCCCCGCCCTCGATGATGGGGACTGCTATGACATAGCTCTTTCCCCCTTCATCGCAGTCCAGCTCCTTTTTGAAGTTTTTGCCTATCTTCTCTGAGATTTCGTCCAGCTCATTTCCATTTACAAGATAGAGCGCGCTGACGCATTTTCCCAGTGCAATGGTCTGGGGGTCCCTGAGAAGGTCGAAGCCTGCCAGGGTCCTGACGCTGGAGTAAGCAGATGCGTAGCAGGGGCTGAACGGTCCATAATAAATCCAGGGCCAGATACTGTAGATAAAGATGCCGAGCACAAAGAGGAGAAAGACTATGCTCCCTATGATTATAAGTGCTGTGTTTGTCGCTCCCTTGCATTTCATGTTCATACTTTATTATACAAGGAGGATGTTTATATTCAAGCCGCGTATAGAATTATTGTTTGCCGGGAAGCTAACCTGTGCTAACCCATCATGCTCTTTATCCAGTCAAAGAGGCCGGTTATTGCGTTGTTTGATCCCCCGCTGAGGTTGAGCACAACCGTCAGAGCGACGAGGATAACAATCAGAGCGACAACCACAATTAGCATCGTCCTTATTGTGATTTCCATGGTTATATATTGTCTGGGGGTTTATTTAATCGTTTGTCCTCGGTCGGTTGAAATTGAGGGATGGCCGCCACGGGGCTTGATATAACACTGTTATATATCGACAATTGCACACCAAAACCTTTATAAATGGTCGAATTAACTACTCACAAGAGGTGTTTGTATGGCAAACAGCACAACTACTGCAGATGAGCTTTACAAAACCCCAATCAACTGGAAGGGGCAAAGGCGGATAAAACGGATAGTAGGGATAGGGGTTCCTGTGGCCGCAGGCGTTGCTCTTTTGGGATGGCTTGGCTCGAAATACATGGGCGGTGATGTGGACGAGACCCAAGTAAATGTAGTAAGGGAGCCGGCGCCCGTAACCCTGCAGTTGTCTGAAAAAGAAATGCCCAGAGCATCACTAGAGCTTCCTAAGACAGCATACCCAACAAAAGAAATCGAGGGGGCAACTACTCCCAAGAAACATGCCCTTGATATGTCCAGTCATGATGCTTTCATGGAGTCCTTTGCCGCAGCCCTTGAGTCAGGTGAGAGAGATGTCTACATGGAAGGGAATGTAGAAGGTTACAAGGATTACCTTAGAGGGTTTGAGGGGGTGAGAGTAACAGAGATTGAACCCATTGAAACCGGAGGTCGTTGGAGACAGGGTTATAAAGTTTTTTATGAGAATGGTCTTTCCATAGTATTCTCAATATTTGAGGTTCCGAAGAATCAGAGGACTCTAAGTAAGCCAGCTAAATATGTTGTGAACTCCTTAGGACCTGGTACTTAGAATAGGATGCGATTCAGGTATCCTTTCCGGGCCATATGTCCGCGCTTCCTGTGAATTTCTCAACCACCACATATGCCGTGAAGATTGCTGCGCCAACCCTCTGTCCAACCACCATACCGCCTGGGACACTCACTCCGGCTAACGGCCCGCCTAGAAGGCCTGCAACACCTCCAAGCAGAATGCCTGCCTCAGGGACCCATCTTATGGCAGTCCTTATCTTGCTTCCTGGAGCAAAGCAGAAGTTGGGTTCATCTCCAAGGCTGTTCCTTTCCACCAGTTCCACGGTCACGCCAGGTATCTTGCAGTCCAGCTTTGTGCTGACAATGTCTATCTTGCCATCAAAATCCATGTCCTCCAGAAGTACCTGGTCAGGAAACGAATACCAAAAAATCTCATACCATGCCTTTTTATCTATTCCTATTGTCTCGGCAATCCCGTCTGCTTCTCTTTTTTCCATTTCTTCTATTGTTTCTCTAACCTTGCTGTCCTTGTCAGTGAATACAACACTGTAGTCATCACGAACAATGATAAGTGAATTATATTCAAGATTTTTATCTCCAACATCAGTTTCAATCTTTTCAACCCTTTCCTCAAACTTAATCAATTTGATATTCTCTAAAATCTTCTTGTATTCCCCGCATTGAGGACAATCGTTTTCAACATCTTCGAAATCTCCTTGGATTGGCTGGCAGTTTGATATCGTTAGCTCGCTTGGCTTGTTTTTTGTATTCTGGAAGGATGCGAAATCGTCCTGACATTTTTCAGTAGCGTCTGCTTCATCCTTTCCATAGACATAATATTTTTCTGTGGAAGAACCCATCTTAAACGCACACTCACATCTCTCTACATTAACATTTCCATCAGGGGTTTCGGGTGTTCCCACCTCATTGCAGTCGTAAAACATGAGGTCGCTGGCTCCTTTATAACTGCCAAGATAATGTGATCTGACATAATCATCACATTCAGAGATAATCTGGTCTGCTGTTAACCCTACTGCTTTGTGATCGGTAAATCGGCCTGTGTATTCACAGGTACATTGAAGATTTTTGCCACGCTCCCTTGTGATGCCTGAAATGTCGCTCTTTGAGCTATCGAACTCTATATTGAAATTGTCTGGTTTTATTTCTATTTTGATTAGACCACTTTCTGGGTCAATGTAGTTGAATATGTATTTTCCCAATTCCGGTGGATCGCTGTAACCGAGGTCGATGAATTCGGGGTTTGTTGTTTTTCCGTCAACTACATTGAATGTCTTTTCTGATCCGTCAGTGTTCTCAAAGGTTATACGTGTTATTTCCCAAGCATCAATTTCATTTTCAATAAACCCTATTTCGGTTGGCTCTTCAATTGTAACTCTTTTCTTCTCGAGAATGAAGGTAACACCGTGGATTGGGTCCCTTATGTTTAGTACGTCCTTTGATTCGGCAAGATTTGATATCCTTAGCTCATCCTTTCCCTCAATACCTGATATTATACTTGGAATCGTGGGATCCTCTCCAGGGAAGTATTCTGCTATATTTTTGTCTTTCCTGCACTCAATTTCAGAAGCCGGAATCTCCTTGTAATCTTCAAAATCCGGCTCATAGCATCTCATTGAACCGGATGTCAGGTCGTATGCAAAACTAGTGATTTTGCCACTATTAGTTTCTTTGGCGTTGCACTCTGCAACAACCCTCTCTACCTTGAGGTTTGCATCACAGGGAGAGACCATATAGAATGACGTTTTCTTGTTCTTTAGAAACACGGGTTCGCCGTTAAGCTGGAGTGATTTGTTCTCTGGGTCATTAAAGGGAATCTTCAACACAATTGAGTTGGTATACTGCTTGTATTTGGCATTGATGCTGTCAATAAGAGCAGCCGCTACCGTCCATGGAGTTATTGCAATACCGCGCTTTGCGAGAGTGGCTATCTCTTTACCCATTAGCTTTTTAGATAATATTTCTTCTCCGATTTTTCCCAGTTCTTGTTTTAGTGTTGCACTCGATTTCTGATTTAGTGTATGTTTAACGAAATATTCGAGCGGATCCCTATAGACTATTCTAGCATAAACATCCTTAGCAGAATATATCCCCTTCTTTACAGTGTATTGGAACGTGATCTTTGCAGTGCCCTTACCGATTCTAAACACTTTGCCCGCGCCCCACCACGCAAAGATTATATCATATACGTTTTCTGCCCAGGTTCGGAAGCTGTTCCATGATTGGTCTTCACCCTCTGGGAATTCCTGCCAGTACATAAGGAAGTCCGGATCTCCACAACCTTTAACCCACTCTTCGGCTGTGCCTTTTACGCCACCAAATTCCTGGGGAAGCCTGAAGTTGTATAATGTACATTCAGTGTATCCTTGATTGCATGTAAACACGGTTTTTTGTTTTTTTTGTGTATCTCTGGTTGCGAGGCCTGTCATGAAGTCACTGTAGTCCTTGGAGACCATGTTGCCTACACCTGGATCATATTGTGGCGGGGTATCAGCCCCATATTCTGGTACAACAGGAGAATCAGGGATATTAGGAAAAACCGATCCGGGCTCATCACTGGTTTTTGGGGGAGTGCTGGTATAGAATTTAGAGCAGCCGTCTGCTGTGTATTCCTCCCCTGTCGCTACGGTGTTTATGGCGCACACCAGGGCCTGCATAGAGACCTTGGTAATCTCATAGTTATCTTTCATATCCGGGGTGAGGGTTTCGTTGAATAAGTTGAGCAGCCAATCCTGGAGTTCGGGGAAGTATTCGGTGGTGGCAATGAATGCCACAAAAGCAAGGCCTATGCCGATGAAAGCAAAGACTGTGAGGACCATCATGTTGATGCCTATTTCAAAGCCCTTCATTCCCTTTCTTCTTTGTGGTTTTTTCATAACTAAGCGCCTCGCTACGGGGAGCCCCCGCCCCCAAAGAGTCCTCCAATCCACTCAGCAGCTGCATGCAGGGTGGATGGAACGAAAAGGAAAAGTATCAGGAACAGCAGAAGGAAAAGCACAATCTTCACAAAAAACCATATGCTGAACTCTATTGTTATCTGGCCCATCATTGCAGTTACATTTTTGTCCAAGGTCATCCAACCGCCGTCAAGCCGCCCTGACCCTTGTATTCATCGTAGTAATTTGTCACGAGTCTGACATACTGCTGGGTTTCCGGTATGTTTGGAACGCATTTGCAGGCATCGACCCTTGTTGGTCCTGCGTTGTATGCGGCCAGGGCCAGCTCTTTATTATTATCGTATCTGTCCAATAAATATGACAGGTAGCAGGTCCCCCCGTTTATGTTCTGTTCCGGGTCGAAGGGGTCGGTTATGTCGAGGTTGCAATATTTTCCCTCTGGTGTGGTGGGTTTCCCGAGGCCCTCTGCTGTACTGGGCATGAGTTGCATGAGGCCCTTGGCACCTGCATCGGATTTTTCTGCAGGGTCGAAGTTGCTCTCCTGCTTTATCACGGCTTTTATGAGGGTTGCCTCTACGCCGTACCTGAGGGCTGCATGGTTTATCAGGAAATCAAATCCTGTGGCAGGCCCATCAGATCCTGAAGGACCAAGGGAAGCCCATGTTTGGGTGACTATTAAGAAAGTAACAACACCCACAAATACAGCAAGAATGACCTTCATTCCTTGCCCAATTGTCTCAAAGCCTTTCATATTCTTATAATTGGTTTTGATATATTATATTGTTGCTTGGACGGACAGGGAGTGATATAACACTGTTATATTTCCCTGATTCTCCAGAAAGGTATAAAAAGAACTGCAGTCCCAGAGCCCTATCTGCTCTTCTTAACAGCCCTGATTATCCGGCCCAAGGCCTCGGGGTCCTTCTCGGCTATGGTCCCTGTGACAATGATGTCGGCCCCCGAGCGGACCTTGTCTCTTGCTGTCTTCTCGTCCCTGATGCCCCCGCCAACAATGAGTATGGTCCCGTTTCCGGAGATAGCGTCCTTGGTGGCCGCTATGGTATCGTTCGGCACGGGCTTCTCGGCCCCTGAGCCTGCCTCGAGGTATACGAACCTCATGCCGAAGTACTTGGCTGCCAGGCCATAGGCCACCGCGAACTCCGGCTTGTCCCTGGGAAGCGGCTTGACATCCCCGGCCCATGCCACAGAGGTCATGTTTCCTGATTCCACTATCAGGTATCCCATGGGGAGGGTCTCGATACCGTAGCTCTTGACCAGGACAGCCCCCTTGACCTGCTCATCAATCAGGTATGCGGGCGAGCGGGAGTTAAGGAGGCTCATGAAGAATACGGCGTCCGCATAGGGCGAGACCCCTGAATGCGAGCTCGGGAAGAGTATGACAGGCAGGTCGGTCTTGTCCTTTATGGCCCTGATTGTGTCGTTCAGGTATAAGGCCTGCGCTGCCTGGGAGCCCCCTATCATGATTGCATCGGTCCCCAGTTCCCTTGCCTTCACAGCAAGCTTGGCCGCCTCCGATGGCTTCTGCTTGTCCGGGTCGATAAGGGTGAAGTGAAGCGGGCCTGACTTCCTCTTCTTGCTGATGTACTTCATCACCCATTTCCTGCGGCCCCTCTTCCTGAACAGCTTCATGGGTACACCTTCCGGGCTATACTCATAATATGGGCTTAAATACTTATATGTTGCCTTGTGCCATCACATGCAGGCCCTTGGGCCTGATTGTTCATGTTATATAACGCCCGTGGCCCTGGCGAGCTCCCTCGCCCTCTCCTCATCAAGGGGCTTCTCGTTGAGTATTGTGTAGCGCTCCCTGACACCCCTGGCCTTTACAAGGGCCTCTACCACGAGCCCGTCAGGGACCCCGAGCTCTCTGGCTGTTACAGGGGCCCCGGCCTCCTTCAGGGCGTCCCTGATTCTCTTCCAGTCCCCTCCCTGGAGGCTGGCCATCATTATCGAGCCTACACCACACTGCTCCCCGTGCAGGGCCTTTGAACCAAGGCTGTCCAGGGCATGGGAGAATGCGTGCTCAGAGCCCGAGGCCGGCCTTGAGGAGCCTGCCATGGACATGGATATACTCGAGGTCAGAAGGGCCTCCATGAGGTTCCTTATGCCGCGCTCCTTCCTCTCACGGATGAGCCCCGCCGAGTCTATGACAATCTCTGCCGAGAACATGGCAAGCGACGCGGCATACCTTGAGTAGTACTCCCCTCTGTCCCTTGCGAGATTCCAGTCCTGGAAAGCGGTGAGATTGGATATCGCGTCAGCCGAGCCCGAGGCTATGAGCCTGTGGGGGGCGCTCATGAGAATCCTGATGTCAGCTATGATTGCGAGCGGCGGCCTGGCCCTTACCGAGGCCTTGCTGTTCCCATGGGTCAGGCTGGCCCTCTCTGATGCTATGCCGTCATGCGAGGGTGCGGTCGGGACGGATATGAAGGGCAGTCCATTCCTAAAGGCCGCAACCTTGCCTATGTCTATCACCCTTCCCCCGCCAACCGAGATTATGCACGAATGGCCCGCTGCGAGGCCGGATATCCTCTCGGCCTCCTCTGTTGTGGAATCCCTGACGATCTCCTTGGCCGGACTGAACCTGGAGAGGGAGGCAGCAACCCTCTCGCCCGCTATCTTCAGGGTTGCGTCGTCTGCAAGGATGAGCGGCCTCTCGGACAGCCCCAGAATCTCGTAATCCCTTCCTATGCCGTCTATGACGCCCTTGCCTACAACCACCCTTCTCGGAAGTTCAAGTATGTGCGGCTCCATGGGACCTCACTTGGTTATTGAGTATTTAAATATTTAATACGAATGCCCCACATTAATTAACTGGAGTGCACACCTGCAAGAATGCAGAGCTGCAGTGATGGTGTGCATGCTGGCTTGCAGTGGATGAACGAAGCCAGATGGTGAAATGTACGTGCCGTCGCGAAGCGACGGGGGTTGATGAACATGTTTGATTCGCTCAAGAAGAAGCTCAGGGAGGGCGTGGCCAGGCTCTCCAACAAGGCCGAGACCCCCGCTGTGGAGAAGCCTGCTGAAGGGAAGGTCGAGGAGAGGCCTAAAAGGCCTGGAGTAGCCAGGCCTGGGCCTGCCAGAAGGGTCAGGCCTAAAAGGCTTCCTAAAGCCAAGCCCGGTGAAGAAAAAAGAGAAAATATCGAGAAGGAAGAAATCGCCGAAGAACCGGTAACAGAAAAACCCCCTGAAAGGAAACCTGAAGGGGTTGAAGAAAAGCCAGAGATTGAGGAGTCCGAAGTTGAGGAGTTCAAGGCTGAAGAGCCCTTGTTTGAGAAACCCAAGGAGGAGCCTGAAAAGAGGAGCAGGCTTGCCAGTCTGAGGGGAATCAGGGAGAGGGTCTCTGCCAGGGAACTCACTGAAAGGGATATTGATGATTTCTTCGGAGACGGAGAGGTTGAGCTCCTGCAGAGCGACGTGGCCCTCGGGGTTGTGGACTCCCTCAAGGAGAAGCTCAAGGAGAGGCTTGTGAGTAGCGAGGTCAGAAGGGGCAGGGCCTCTGAAGCTGTTGAGAAGGCCTTTGAGGAGAGCCTCCTCGAGATAGTGGACCAGGGGAGCATTGACCTGGAGGGATTGATAAAGAAATCCCGCAAGGAGGGCAGGCCGCTCCTCATGGTTTTCCTGGGATTCAATGGCTCGGGCAAGACCACAAGCATCGCCAAGTGTGCGAGCTACCTCAAGGGGAAGGGCTTCCGGCCCGTCCTCGCAGCAGCTGACACATTCCGCGCCGCATCAATCGAGCAGCTCGAGGTCCACGGGGAGAGGTTGGGAATCAAGGTCATAAAGCACCAGTACGGCTCTGACTCAGCGGCAGTGGTATTCGATGCCGTGAAGTATGCCGGGAAGAACAGGCTTGATGTTGTCCTGGCTGACACAGCAGGGAGGGCCCACACCGACAGGAACCTCATGGATGAGTTAAGTAAGGTCGTGAGGGTCAACAAACCGGAGCTCAAGGTCCTGGTGGTGGACTCCCTGACAGGAAGCGATGCCGTGGAGCAGGCCAGGAAGTTCCACGAGGCCGTGGACGTGGACTGCGTGGTCATGACCAAGACCGATGTCAACCCCAGGGGAGGCTCCATACTCTCTGTCGTTCACACCATAAGGAAGCCCATACTATTCTTGGGAACCGGCCAGGAATACTCCAGTGTTGAGATGTTCAGCCCCAGGAAGTTCGTGAAGCAGCTCCTGGAGTAGATTTGGGATTCTACACCCTCAGCAGGTCGCTCTTTGTTATGATTCCCCTGATTTTCCCCTTCTCTGCGACCAGGACCGCAGGATGGAAGTCCAGGAGGGGCTTGATTACCTCCACAGGGTCCCTGACATCCACCACGGGAAAGGGCCTGTCTATTATGTGCTTTACCTGGAGCCTTTTCAGGTTGCGCCCCATGTTCTTGATTATGGTGGCCTCGTCTATGCTCCCCACCTGAACCTGGCCCTTCATGACAGGAATCTGGGATATCTTGTGCTCGTGCATGATTTTTATGGTTTCATACACAAGCATGTCCGGGTCAGTGGAGATTATGTTCGGGTTCATGACGCTCCTGCAGCGCTTCCTCCTCTCCCTGCTCTCCAGTATATAAAGAATCCTGTTCACTGTTGAGAGCCTCGGGTCGACCTTGCCGGCCTCTATCTTGGCTATGTGGGCCTGGGACAGCTTGGCCAGCTTGGCCAGGCTGGCCTGGGAAAGCCCTGCCTCGTTCCTGAGCTCCCTTATCAGCCTGCTTGTTATCAGCATTCCCCTTCCTCCCTGCCCGGCCCTGTTGGCCTGGTCAGGCATGCGCTGATTATAACTGGTGGTTATTGAATTATACTATTGTATATTGAAACTTATATAAATGGGTGGATTTATAAGATTTTCTTAATCCAGTCTCGCTGGGTTGGAAAGATTAAGATGATTAGCATGGAATTGTGCTTATATGATTCAGAGCCATATATAGAAGGTCACCCGACATATTTATGCGATAAAACCATAAATCTATCTATGGGCACAAAAATCGATCCAAAGAAAAAACAGTCAATGATCTCCTTTATTGAATCGAATTTAGGAAAAGTCTCACAGAGGGAGATAGCAAGAAGATTGGGTGTGGGGAAGACAACGATAAACAAATGGAGTGCAGAGCTGGGGTTTCGCCACAAAAAACACACCGTTAACGAATCTTTTTTTAATGAATGGAACGAAGATTCAGCATATATTCTGGGTTATATATTTGCTGATGGGAATGTGGCTTGGAATCCTTCAAAAGGTTACCAATCTCTTACAATAACAGCATCAGAAAAAGATAGAATTCATCTGGTAAGAATAAGAAAACTACTTCTAAGCACAAAGCCTTTACTTTATGCTGAAAAGACAAAATCGAACAGATTGATAGTAAATAATAAGAAAATATGTTTGAGACTTATGGAGCTAGGAGTTATTCCCCGAAAATCTCTTATAGTAAAATTCCCGGATATACCAACAGACTATCTACGACATTTTATTAGGGGTATTATTGATGGTGATGGAAATGTAAGATATGTTGAAAGAAAAAGAAGCCCTTATTTTGAAATAACGGTTTCTTCTGGTTCACCAGAGTTCTTGAAGAAGATGGTAGAAAAAATTAGAGAAAATCTTGGTGTTGTTTCTAGAATCCGAAAAATAAGCAATAATACATTCATAGTTCAGTATTCATGTAGTAGAGGTAAGGGACTAGCGGACTGGATATACAAAGACGCTCATCTGTTTTTACAGAGAAAATACCAACAATATAAAATCTTTTTAGAAGCTAAGGGAGGAGGTTGAATATGGCAACGTATTTGTTTACTTCAGAATCAGTAACCCCTGGACATCCCGATAAAATCGCCGACCAGATATCGGATGCTGTTCTGGACGAACTGATAAAACAAGATCCCTATTCAAGGGTGGCTGTGGAGACCCTGACAACCACAGGACTGATAGTCATTGCGGGGGAGGTCACAACCAAGGGATACATAGATGTCCAATCAGTAGTAAGGGACACGGTCAGGGATGTCGGTTACGACAAGCCTGAGTACTGCTTTAATGCTGACCAGTGCGCGGTCTTGGTCTCCCTCCACGAGCAGAGCCCTGACATCTCCCAGGGGGTATCAGAAGGGGAAGGCCTCCATAAGGAGCAGGGAGCAGGGGACCAGGGCCTCATGTTCGGCTACGCCAGCAATGAAACCCCTGAATACATGCCGCTTCCCATCACACTCGCCCACAAGCTTGCCATGAAGCTCACAGAGGCCAGGAAGAGTGGAACCCTTCCGTGGCTGAGGCCTGACGGCAAGTCCCAGGTGACTGTCGAGTATGACAACGGGACCCCCCTGAGGGTGGAGACTGTCGTGATAGCCGCGCAGCATTCCCCGGACATAGCAGATGAGGATATCAGAAAGGGGATAATGGAGGAGATAATAAGACCGGTGTGTGGGGACTGGACAGACGAGAAGACGACCTTCCACATCAACCCCACCGGAAGGTTCGTGATAGGCGGGCCGCCGGGAGACTCCGGCCTCACGGGAAGGAAAATCATAGTCGATACCTACGGGGGCCACGGCTCCCACGGGGGCGGCGCCTTCTCAGGAAAGGACCCAAGCAAGGTGGACAGGTCAGCCTCCTACATGGCCAGGCACATAGCCAAGAACATCGTGGCAGCGGGGCTTGCGGACAGGTGCGAAATCCAGATAGCCTATGCCATCGGGGTAGCGAAGCCGGTCTCCCTGATGGTGAATACCTTCAGGACCGGGAAGGTCCCTGATGAGAAGCTCAGGGAGATTGTGGAGCAGCAGTTCGACCTCAGGCCTGCAGAGATAATCAGGTACCTGGATTTGAGGAAGCCCATCTTCAGAAAGACAGCTGCCTACGGCCACTTCGGCCGGAATGACCCTGACTTCACCTGGGAGCGGACAGACAGGGCCGGGGAACTTAGGAGGGCCGCGGGGCTTCCAGAGATACAGGCCGCTCCTGACCAAGGCGGGGCGGCCGGGCCCGGCCGGGAAGAAAAGCCAGAGGGGGCCGGGGGCCAGGAAGGCCATGAGAACCCCATAAAGATACCAGTGGAGATGGAGACGGGCAGGGACGGGTTCGTGACATCCTGAACCCACCTCCATTTATTAAGAGGCCAGGCCTAATTCTATTAAGTGATTCGGGTGTTAGGGGAATTCATTCTGTGGGTCCAGGCCTTTGTGCAGGCCTACGGCCTTGCAGGGGCCTTTGTCATTGCTGTCCTGGAATCCTTTATATTCCCTGTCCCCACCGCCACCTTTATCGCCCCGTTCACGGCCATGGGCATTGACCCCGTGACCATAATCCTGGTCGCCACTGCCGGCTCCCTGATAGGGGCTGTTATAGGCTATGCCCTGGGACTCAAGCTGGGCAGGCCCGTGGCCGAGAGGCTCTTCAGGAAGCACATACCCAGGGTCGAGAAGTGGTACGACCGCTGGGGTGCCTGGGCTGTCCTTATAGCGGCTTTCTCCCCGATACCCTTCAAGGTCTTCACCTGGACCTCTGGAATATTCGGGCTGGACTTCAGGAAGTTCCTGCTGGCCTCCCTTGTCGGGAGGGTCCTGCAGTTCACGATAGCGGCCTATGTGGGCTACTTAGTGGGGCCCGGGGTGCTAGACTGGCTAACGGGATTCTAGCACAAGCTCCAGGTCCTGTTTTGTGAGGCCCCTGAGAAGGAGCAGCTTCTTCCCTGACTTCAGGCCGCTGAGTATCCTGACCTCGCACCTCAGGAGCCTGGGGAGCTCCCTCATTATCTCCTGGTTTGCGCGGCCCTCACGGGCAGGGCTGGCAAGCTCCATGACCAGGCCGTCAGCCCTTCTGGAGAGCCTGAATCCCGGTGAATCTGGCCTAACCCTTACAGAAACTATGAGGGCCTGGTCAGTCTCCTGGATGTTCATAAGCTATTTATATGCATGCTGCGTTTAATAACTGGTATGAAAGCAACCCTGGTTAGTTACAGAAGGGGGAGGCACACCCAGACCACAAACCAGTTCCTGATAGAGGTAGGGGGGTGCGACACCAAGGCCATGGCCTCCGGGTTTATTGGCAGGAGGGTGACCTGGAAGTCCCCCGCAGGCAGGGAGATATTCGGCAAGATAACCCAGGTCCACGGCACGAGAGGTGTCCTCAGAGCCAGGTTCTCAAGGGGCCTCCCTGGCGACGCCCTGGGCGGCAGGGTCGAGATTCTTGAGTAGCATGAGAAAGGCCTTTTTATTCCGGCCGGGACAATAGGTCTATATCCACTCTCCTGGTGATTCATGAATGCACAACTTCTACAGGCTGCACAAAATTCCCCACCTGAAGAGGGAGCTCAAGGAGATATACAGCAACCAGATAATAGAGACCTTCGGCCTCTTCCTGATATGCATCTTCATTCCCGCATACCTTCTGGAGATTGGGTACAGCCTCGCGGAGACGGCTGCATTCGTGCTCGTCCAGTCTATTGTGTCGGCTTTCCTCTGCACGCTCTCAGCCAGGATAGATGCCCGTATAGGGGTCAAGCACACTATCCTCCTGAGGGCACCCATACTGATATCATACCTTGCCATGGTCATGAACATCGAAGGCCTGCCGGGGCTCTACTGGCCCGCTGTCCTTCTGGGCGGCATGTCAGCCTCCCTCTACTGGGTCTCGTTCAATATAGAGTATGTCAATGCCTCTGACAGGGTAAGGAAGGGTGAGGAGACCGGACTCCTCTACGGGCTTCCCTACATGGCCGCTGTCATGGGGCCCCTTGCCGGGGCAGCGGTCCTCACCCTCATGGGTTTCCACTGGCTCTTTGCAGTCTCCGTGGGCATCATATTCCTCTCTGTCGTTCCCCTGTTCCTTTCAAGCGACTACAGGATCGGCCTGTTCAGGCTGAAGAACATAAACCTCTCGATGGACATGAGGCGTGCACTGTACTACTTTGTCCTGGGGATTGTATCCACTGCCGACTTTGTCTTCTGGTCCCTCCATGTGTTCATAAATTACGGCTTCATCTCCCTGGGCATTGCGGCCTCCCTGATGGGCATGGGCATGATTATATTCACGCTCCTGGTTGGGCATGCCAGCAACACCATGAGGGGGAGGAGGAGGGTCACCCGGATAGGGGCCTTCCTCTGCGCAGGCCTCTGGGTCATGAGGTTCCTTGCCGACTCGGAACTCGAGTTCATGGTGCTCTCACTGATTGGCGGCTTCATCATAACTTCGTTATCCATATCCATTTATGCTGACTTCGTCGAGTTCGCCAAGAAGAAGGGGGCCCCCAACAGCGTGGTATTCAGGCACTTCTGGCTTTACCTGGGACAGGGCATTCCCATACTGGTCCTTATACTGATTGCAGCGGCCCTGGATTTCGGGACCGCGGAAATAATCAGGTCAACATTCATCCTGGCTGCACTGGTGTCCCTGGTTCTGGTGAGCTTCAGGTAGGCCGGGAAAGAAACCCCATGAAATCGGCTTAGCTGGTATCCCTCTCTATGGTCTCCATCAGATCCTTCTTGAGCCTTTCGATATCCGCCTTCGGCTTCCCGGGCTGGTCAGCCTGCCCAGCGTATTTCACGGGCTTGCTTCCTCCCCTGCCCTCATATTTCTCGAATATGCATATGAAAACAAGGTCCTCACTGCTTGTGTTGAAGCTCTGGTGGTACTGCCCGCCCCTTATAAGGATTATGTCGCCCGTGTCTATGGGAAACCTCTTCTCATCGAGCTGCAGTTCCCCCCTGCCGTCCATCACAACATAGACCTCATCTATCCCCTCGTGCTCGTGGCCCGCTGTGGACTTTCCCGGGTGGAGTATGGTCATGGAGACATTGAGGTGGTCAAGGTATTCAAGGTCGTGCACAGAATATGTGTCAGTGTCCCTTATTGGCTTTACCTTCCCTTCGAATTCCTTGATGTCAAGCTTCATGGATATAATTGGCAGGGGATTTTAAATTGTTTGTGAGTATATTCTCAAGGGATACCATGAAGCTGGCCATAATATCTGACTTCCATCTGGGATACGGCTCGGGAAGCGAGCTTGCCAGTGACCCCTTCGAGGCCCTTGGTGAGGCCCTGGACAAGGCCATGGGATGCGACCTCATCCTCGTGGCCGGGGACCTGTTCGACAGCAGGACCCCCTCCACAGAGACCCTGACAAGGGGCATGGAGCTCCTCATAAAGCCCCTTGCTGCCGAAAACGGCACGAGGCTCGTCCGCGGAATAGGCAAAAATGTGGAGGAGCTCACCCCCCTGCACCAGCAGGGCATACCGGTTGTCGCCATACACGGGACCCATGAGAGGAGGGTCAGGGGTCTGATAAACCCTGTCCAGGCCCTGGAGAAGGCTGGATTCCTTATATACCTGCACTGCAACGGCGTAATCCTGGAGAAGGCCGGGGAGCAGGTATGCATCCAGGGCATGTCCGGGGTCCCTGAACAGTTCTCAGGGGCTGTCCTGCAGAGGTGGAACCCCAGGCCCCAGAGGGGATGCTTCAGCATCATGATGCTGCACCAGTCCATCTCGCCCTTCATCTATGCGGAGCATCTCCTTCCACTGGAAAGGCTTCCCAAGGGCTTCGACCTCTATGTGCTCGGCCATGTCCACGAAAGCAAGAAGTCCAGCTACTCGGGCTCGCCCCTCCTCATACCGGGCTCCCTCACAACCACCCAGCTCACAAGGGAGGCTGTCGCCCCCAAGGGCTTCTGGATATTCGACACGAAATCAGGCGATGCCGCATTCATCCCCCTGGAGGTCCAGAGAAGGGTCTACTATCTTGAGCACCAGGGCTCCCAGGAGAGGCTCGAGGCCGAACTGGAGAGTCTGCTGGAACACCCGCACAAAAAGAAGCCCCTCATAAGGGTAAGGGGCATGGTCCCTGACCTGCCCGGCCTGAACTCAAGATTCGGGGACAGGACCATCCTCTCGGTTAGGCATGAGACGGGGGAGGAGAAGCCCCAGGCAGTGGGCATCAGGGAGCATACCATCTCTGTCCAGGAGCTCGGAAGGAAGCTCCTCAGACAGAACCTCGGGGAGGCTGGCCTTGAACAGGAGATATATGAGGGTGTGTTCGACCTCCTCGTCCACGGGAAGCCCGAGGAGGCGTTAAGGTTATTAAGCCCCGAAAGGCAACATAAACAAGGGGAGTGAAGGGTTAACCAAGAAACCTGGGTGGATATTGTGGTGGTGGACAGAAAGACAGTCAAGAGGGTGGCCGGGCTTGCCAGGCTCGACCTGACAGAGAGTGAGCTGGCCAGGCTCTCCAGGGACCTGGACGATGTCCTCTCGGCATTCAGGACCCTACAGAAAATCCCCACAAAGGGGGTAAAGCCCACCTTCCAGCCAGTGGAGCTAAGGAATGTCCTGAGGGATGACATGGTGGAGCCAAGCATCCCCAGGGAGAGGCTTCTCAGGAACCTCAGGAACAGGGAAGACGGCTACATCAGGGGACCCCGTGTTGTTTAACACCCTTTTACAGGAGTTACTGTGCCTTTACGCTGCTCCTTCGGAGCAGGCAGTCTTGTGCCCTAGCATAAGAGATGTGGCACAACTCTCGCGGCAAAGCCACAAGATTACCTTCGGTAACCGGCACGTCTCGCCAGCGCAGTGCCTTCGGCACGCGCCACCAACAAAGTTAATGACATAGCTGTCGATACCACTTCCACAAAAGCGTGTACGGAAAAACATATTTAAAGGCCGTTAAAGGGCATGTTCGCCTCCTGTGAGTTCTTCCATCATTCTTTTTCGAAACTTGTACGTATCTCCCTGCATAGCATAAGCGCACCAACCGGTAAAACTTCTCAATATTTCTTGATCAAACTCTTCATTCTTACCATACACTGACCGAAATTCCGAAACCCTCTTTCTCATTCTTCGCAGATTGTTTTTCTTGACAAGTTTATGATGATAGAACACACGAAAACCAAGAAATGACGTTCCTTTGCAGAGCAAATAGATCTTGGACTTTTCTGGATGCAATTCAAGTTTGAGTGTTTGTAAAAAGTCTTCAATCTGCCTTTTATGTTGCTCCAAACACTCTCGTGATTTGTGCAGCACAACAAAATCATCAACATATCTGATGTAGTGTCTTGCTTTCAATATATGCTTCACAAAATAATCAAGTTCATTCAGATATACATTTGCAAAGAACTGGCTAGTGAGATTCCCGAGAGGCATACCTTTTCCAGGGGTTGGAATGTAGTGATTGTCCAGAATTTTCTTTATCAATCCCATTACCCGCTTGTCCTTGACTTTCTTTTGGATGATGGTAAGCAACACCTCGTGATCAACAGTATCAAAATAATGCCTGATATCTGCTTTCAATACGTATCCAATCACTATGCTAGTGGTGATTGGTTTGTTCACAAGTCTGCCGTTTTCCGAGACCCTTCTCTTGAATGTATCAAACCGTTCTAATGCTCTGCTCGCCCCTTTCCCTATCTGGTTTGCGCAGGAATCATGAATGAATGATTTCTCAAGGATTGGCTGGATGGTATTACACAGAGCGTGATGAACTACCCTGTCCCTGAAACGGGAAGCGGAAATCACCCTTGTCTTTGTATCTCGGATAACAAATTGTCTGAGTGGACGGGGAGTGTATGCTCCTGTTTCAAGCTCATGTTTGAGCTGGAGAATGTTCTGCTCCAGATGCATTTCAAATTTCTGGACTGCTGGTTTGCATCGCTTGTTTCTTCTTGCTTTTCTGTATGCAAGCTCAAGATTCCTGAATGAGCAAAGCTTAGGAAACAAATTTCTGCAGACCTCCACGAGACCCCCCCCCCACTTGTCCAATATCTGAATTATTTCGGTAATCAGGAAACTCACATATGCGTATCGCTTGAAGCTCAGGTAAGAAAGATCCTTGCACAGACGCAGGAGAATCTGGAGTTTATGAAGTTCATGGAGGATTTTCTTTCTGTTAACTGCAGTATCTCGGTCACTGAGATCAATAACCAATTCGAGTATTCTGATTGTGGTTACCTCAATTCTCTGTGAGAGAGTAAGTCTCTGTTTCCGAGGAAATTTGTTGACAGTTGGGTATATCCACTTTACAAGGTCATATGTTTTTTGGAACAGAAGGGTATAGGACATTTGTGAACACCTAGGGAAACATGACCCAGAAAGCAGCGGACTATTGGAAGGGAACCGACCGATATTCGAGTTCAGGTCTCTACAAGCAAGAGATTTCCTGTTCGACGGATGCTCATTGGCATTTGCATTGAACTGACCGTTCCTGTCGTTGGAATAGCGATCCACAGCGGACCCTTGTAGCCTGTGTTACTAAATGCATCTTGTAGTGTGGCTGCTCACCTTCTTATAAGCAGTATTGTTTCGGATGCACACTGCGGCTTTACCTCATATTATCGGTATCGCCGCTGTATTTTATGGCCATGAAACTAACGCCTCATAGCACTATAACCAGGCATGTAGTTCACGCATATACTCGGCATGTCCAATGGACATATCGACACTGATGCCCAGCTTTCTGGTGATCTCCCTGTTACCAGAGAGATGAATAGAATTAGATGTGGTGACATTTATCCTTTTGATCTCAACTGAGCAGCCAGAGCTACCAACTGGTCGGCAATTTCATTCTTACCGGCGTGCCTCGCTCCGCTCGGCGACCTACTGGAAGGGAACCGACCGAAACTCGAGCTCCTGTCCGACGGATGCTCATCGGCATTCGCAACGAACTGACCGTTCCTGCCGCCGGAATAGCGAACCACAGCGGATACTCCATCACCCTCACCTCTACTGTACCATTTAGAAACGGCATTCTCTGCAAATTTTTCTGAAAATCCCCTGTCAATGAAGGTCCTTTTGGCTTCCTCCTTGGTGGGAACAGTGAATTCAGGTATTCCCAACACCTCACCGTCTTTGGTTCTTCGAAAGAGCCCCTTTCCTGTGTCTTCTGGGAATGCAATCCAGCCTGTTATGGGAACGCATTCTGGGTATTCTTCTCCTCCCTTAATGTTTTTATGATCAAGATACTCAGGCCGCACAACCCATAAAACGCGCCTGTCGCTTTCGTGGATTTTCTTTAGACCACTGTCATTGAAACTGTAATTAGCAGCATTGGCACAGACGTTTCCCTTTCCTGTTTCAGCAAAGAGGTATTTGAGAAGGGTGTCCTGTTCATTTTTCAAGTCAAGCACGCCAAGCTCTGACTGCAGATAGTGTTCAAACAGTTTTGCCATATCACCAAGCGTTGCTGTGTCTTCAAGGGTTGCAAGAATGCTGTATACTTCATTAAATTGTGTTATTTCTGGTCCGTATTCTCCCTGTAACTCCATGGGCCTGGCCCTGCCAACAGTCGTTCCAGTAGGATAAATCTTCCGCTTTTCAAAGATTACTGCTTTTGAACCTGTTTCTGTTGACATAACCATTTATTGCAGAGAAATGTTTAAATACTTTTCGTTACTGAGAAGGAGTTATATCACTGAAAGCTTCCCTCCTTCACCAAATCCAGACACTTTTGCCGGGACCAACGAATCTACCTTTTATTAGTCCTTCTCCTCTCAGATCATTTAGCCTATAGAATAATTTGGTTCTAGTGACATTCTTGAGAGCAGCTCTGGCTTTCTCTTCTATCATGATTAGTTCTGACTAGACCCTGACGGCCTTGCTGCCGTCCCAGACATGCCTGAGTTTTTTATCCCTGTCAGCCACAGTCAGGAAGTGGCCGTCCTTGAGTGGTATCAGGAAGAGGTGCTGCACACCCCTTTCTGACATGAGTATGATGCTTGTCTTACCGGACTCCACGACCTTTCCCGTCTCCGGGTCTGTGTAGTTGTAACGGACGAATTCCCCACGCTCCAGCAGGTTCCTCACCTCGGCCTCACCCCTCTTGTTCCTGGTGAGAACCGAGCCTGGGTATTCCATGCAGTATATTTATTTCTTTTAATTAAATACCAACCGGTGAGTCTGCACACATCGTCTTGTGCCCTATAGTAGAGGACAGGAGTGATATGCTTACCATGGTGAAGGGTTCAGGTGATAGGCTGCCTAACTACCCGCTTCCCATAATCATCGGTGTCGACCCCGGGACCACGACTGCAATAGCCGTGCTTGACACGGGCGGGAGCCTGATTTCCCTGGTGAGCAGGAAGAACATGACCAGAGCAGAGATATCCAGGCATCTGGTAGGGCTGGGAAGGCCTGTCATGGTGGCTGCGGACAGGAGGCCTGCCCCCGCGGCAGTGGAGAGGCTGGCCGCCACGTTCTCCGCCAGGCTTGTCGTGCCCGGGGAGAACCTCTCCAAGAAGGAAAAGAACCTCCTGGCCAGGAGATTCCTCAGGGACAGGGAGGAAAGGCCGAACCAGCACGAAAGGGACGCCCTGGCCTCTGCCCTCCATGCCTACAACACAATCAGGCCCACCATGAAAAGGGTCGAAAAGAGGCTCAGGGCCCTGGGCCTCTCAGGCAGCCCCGGCCTGGAGAACTTCGTCAGGGCCAGGGTAATCCTGAATGGGGACCACGTCAAGAGGGGCATAGAGGGGTTTTTCAAACACAAAGAATGACTTCCAGAGGATTCAGAACAGACCAGCACACGCCAGTTGCCAGCCACTCTGATTTATTGAAGAATGCAATGGCCCTCTGCCCTGGCCTCCACTCTTCTGGAAAACCCATCTTTGGGTTTGGGCGTCTGCTCGAACTCGACATAGACTTCGTCGCCATGCTCCATCACCGGATACCTGTCATCAGATTCTGATATCAGGGACAGTCCCCTTGATGCCGAAATCGGGTTCAGAACTGTTAGCTTGTAGAGGATTGTTGTCTCAAATACTATAGCATTCAGTTGGACAGTAACATGTACCGTATGAGCCCACAGTGTAGGTCATTGCTGTCACAATAGCTGAGGTGCATGTTGCAGCTAAGGTATCAATACGGTCTCGTTGACAAGCTTGTGCACAGTAAGTACCAACAGTGCAACAACCGCTGCAGGATTGCGTTGCACCCACTACCGTCGATAGAGTATATGCTCCGGGCCAATTGCATGATGCGTAGTTGTCGTCGTCCCCGTCACTGAGGCCGGATGGCACGCCTGTTGTTATTTTACCCCAGTCCATTGAGGCAATCTTGGCGTTTGTGACTTGGCCGTCAGCTATCTTGGCTGTGGTTACTGCATTATCGGCCAGGTCGGCTGATGCGACTTGGCCGTCTCCTATGTCGGCTGATGTGATGCATCCCGAGCACTCTATCTCGCCCCAGGTGTGACCCATCACAGAGGGGTTACTGGTTCCGTAAGCGACAACAAGCCCTATGCATGCAAGAACAGAGATGCTTGCCAGAATAAGAACGAGGTGTTTTTCGTTTATGGATATCCGGAACTCCATGTTATATTATTGGCCGGATATATATAAATTATGAAGCCGGGGGTTTCCTTCCTGGGGGCCAGGCTGACGCCCAGGCAGGCCAGGATGATGCGCATGCTCGAGTTCCTTGTAAGGGTATGTGTGCTGGCCCTTCCGCTCTACCTTGTGATATGGCTGGGCCTTGACCTGTATCCACTCCAGCTTGCTGTGGCCTCCCAGTCTGCCTGGCTCCTCCAGGCAGCCGGATATGGGGTGGTCCAGGAGGGGACAGGCCTGACTGCCGACGGCTTCGGGTTCTTCATAATCCCCGACTGCACGGGCTGGAAGAGCATGCTCTTCCTCTTCGCCCTAGTGCTCGCGGTCCCCGGGATATCCTTGAGGAGGAGGGCCTGGGGCCTTGCCCTGGGGATGCCCCTGATATGGCTGGGAAACCTGGCCAGGGTCACCGGGGTGGTCGCGACCCAAGGGGCGTGGGGGACGGATGCGGCCCTTGTTATACATGACTGGCTCTTCCAGGCAGGCCTCGTGGCCCTGGTCCTTGGTATATGGATTGTCTGGCTTCTGTGGGTTAAGAACAAGCTTACCTTCCCAACAGCCTTTTTGCATCGGATATGATTCTGGCGTGGTCGAAGCCGAGCTTCCTAGGAGGTCTGTCCAGGGGGAACCATTTAATCTCAGTGGCCTCACTGGATTTCCTGAGCCTTCCGCCCAGGGGCCTGCAGAGGAAGGCCATGCTCACAGCGTGCTTCTCAGGGTCCCTGTCGGGGTCATCATAGAAGCCCATCATCCTTACTATGCTCACCCTGAGGCCGGTCTCTTCCCTGGCCTCCCTGGTACAGGCACTCCAGGTGTCCTCGCCTGCATCCACCCTACCGCCGGGAAGGACCCAAAAACCCTTGAAGAGGCCAAAGGAGCGCTTCTGGAGAAGAACCCTTCCTGACCTGACTATGACCGGGTCCACGGTGGTTATCCTGTAGCCGTGGCGGGGCTTCACCATCTCCCTCAGTGTTTCTATCCTGATTATTCTCTTCCCATGGGATTTATCAGGAAACATTATCCATCTCCTCCAGGAGTTCGAGCTCGTCTCCCCTGAGCCTTGGTTTGAGCTTCTTCAGGACCTCCCTGTCCTTATCGGTCACCCTGACATCGAGCTCATCCCCCTCCTCTACATCCCTGCCCACCACAACGCCGGCCATGGACAGGGCAACCCTCTCCCCTGCCTCGGCCTCCCTGACGTTCTCGCCCCTGGACTGTATCTCCCTTATCTCGCCGATGTCCCTTCCCTTATTGGAGAGGGTGGCGCCCGGGCGGATTATGCCCTTCATCACCTCGACGCCGAAGACTGCCGGCTTGCTCTGCCTGAAGACGTATCCGGGCAGGGCCCTCACCCTCGCGGGCCTGGACACGCTGGTCAGGAGGGCCTCCTCCTCCCTGAGCTTCCTGTCCTTATTCCACTTCTCGTGCTCCTCGACAAGGCGGTAAATCACGTCAGAGGAGAATATCTTTACTGAATTGTCCTCGGCAAGCTTCCCTATTTCAGGGGGAATCCTCACCCCGAAGGCGAATATCATGGGCTCCCCCAGGGACCTGAGCTCGGCTATGTCGCTCTTGGTCACTGCCCCGACGCGGGCCTTCCTGACCTTGATGCCCGCATCCCTGAGGGTCTTTATTAGGGCCTCCAGGCTTCCCAGGGTATCGGCCTTGAGGACAACACCCTCATGGTCGGTCTCGAGCTCGACCTCGGACATCTCGCTTCTGACCTCCTTGGTGGCCTGGTCAATATCCCTCTCGTTGCTCACTGCCCTTAAGGGGGAGCCTGCAATGACCCCCTCAAGGCCGGGGGCTGATATCTTGATTCCCGCAGCAGCCCGGACAGATGGTATGGTCCTGAAGTCCTTCTCTATCCTTAGCTCCCTGAGCGGCTTTGGCGTCAGGAGGGCCCGCACCTTGGTGACGGCAGTCTTCTCCCCCCCTATTACCAGGGTATCCCCGCGCCTTATCTCCCCGTCATACAGTATGACATCAACCGTTGTCCCGAGGCCCCGGTACTCCTTGACCTCCAGGACGGTTCCCTTGCCCCATCCCGGCGTCAGCTCGAGCCGCTCCTTGAGGTACCTCTGGGCAATGCCCCCCAGCATAACGAGCAGGTCGGGTATGCCCTCGCCGGATGCGTTTGAGAGCGGGACGACCGCAATCTGCTTGGTGAAGTCCTGGACCCTGTCGAACCTCTCTGCAGAGAAGCCCCTCTCCCCCAGCTGGCCTATCAGGCGGTAGAGCTTGTTGTCCAGCTCCTCACTGGACCTCTCGGGCTGGTTCTCATAGGCCTCGGAGAAGCACGCCCCGGGAGAAAGGGACCATCCCGCAATCCTGTCTATCTTGGTTGCGGCGACCACAAAGGGGGTCTTGAACTGCTTGAGATAGTTCAGGCTCTCCTCGGTCTGGGGCTTGAAGCCCTCGTTTATGTCGATGACAAGGACCGCGAGGTCTGCTATTGCCCCACCCCTCTTCCTGAGTGTGGTGAAGGCCTCGTGGCCCGGGGAGTCGATAGCAAGAATGCCCGGGATTGTGAATTCTATGCCAAGCTTATCAAGCATCTTCCCGCACCTTTCTACTATGATATTCCTGGGGATGTAGGAGGCCGATATATGCTGGGTTATGAGTCCTGGCTCTGTCTTGGTGACAGCGGTTTCCCTGATGTTGTCAAGTATTGAAGTCTTTCCGTGGTCAACGTTTTCGGCTGGTTATCACAAGGATAATCAATGTCCGAGCATGACCACGATTGGAGAGCGTATCTTCTTTTCCATTTCAACCACCCCTGCCATAAATCCTTCTGTTAACAATATGGATGATGGCTGCTTTAATTGGCCAGGCTGTATTTTTAAATACTTAAACATCTAACTATTGGTGGGTTCTTATCAAAGAAACTAAAGGAGCTGCACTGGTTTTAAGGGACGGGACAATTTTTGAAGGTATGGGTTTTGGTGCCACCTGTAAGGTTTCCGGTGAGGTTGTCTTCAACACAGGCATGGTGGGATACACCGAGAGCATAACCGACCCATCCTACTGGGGACAGGTTCTTGTGCAGACCTATCCCCTGATAGGAAACTACGGGGTTTCAAGCAGTGATTTCCAGTCTGACGGGCCCAAGATAACGGGCTATGCAGTCACCCAGCTCTGCAGCGAGCCCTCGCACCACTCCTCTGGAAAAAGCCTTGATGCCTGGCTCAGTGAGAACGGCATCCCCGGAATCCAGGGGCTGGACACCAGGGCCCTCACCAAGAGACTCAGGGAGAAGGGGACCATGCTGGGGATTCTCCAGGTCTCCGAGGACGGGATAGACCTGGAAACCCTCAGGGAGGAGGCGAGGGGAGTTAAGGACCCCAACAGACGGGACCTCACAAGCGAGGTTACATGCAAGTCCGTGAAGGAGTTCGGCAGGGGTAAGCTCAGGGTAGCCCTTATCGACTGCGGGGTGAAGAGGAGCATAACAGATTCCCTGGTTTCCCTGGGCCTTCAGGTCACTGCATTCCCCGTGGACACCCCCTTTGACAGAATCATGGAGTACGGCCCCGGGGGCCTGGTCATCTCGAACGGCCCGGGTGACCCGAAAAGGTGCGGGGCAGTGAAGGCTGCCAGGGCTGCCCTCGAACACGGGCTGCCCACCATGGGTGTGTGCATGGGCAACCAGATACTAGGCCTCGCCGCAGGAGCAGACACCTACAAGCTAAGATTCGGCCACCGCAGCCAGAACCAGCCCTGCATCGAGAAGGGGACAGAACGGTGCTACATAACCTCCCAGAACCACGGCTTTGCCGTAGATATAAAAAGCCTGCCCGATGGATGGAGGGAATGGTTTGTCAATGTCAATGACAGGAGCAACGAGGGGATAAGGCACGAGAAAAGGCCCTTCATGTCTGTGCAGTTCCATCCGGAGGCCTCGCCGGGTCCGGTGGACACGAGATTCCTCTTCGAGAGATTCCTCAAGGTGGTTAAGAATGAAGGGGGTAGCAAGACGTGAAACCAAAAAAGATATTAGTGCTGGGCAGCGGAGCTCTTAAAATCGGCCAGGCAGGCGAGTTTGACTACTCCGGTTCCCAGGCAATCAAGGCCCTGAAGGAGGAGGGTATAGAGGTAATCCTGATAAACCCCAACATAGCGACAATACAGACCTCTGACTACATGGCGGACAGGGTCTATTTCCTTCCGCTAACCCCGCATTTTGTCAGGGGTGTCATAGAGAGGGAGAGGCCTGACGGTATCCTGCTCTCCTTTGGCGGCCAGACCGCGCTCAATGTGGGGGTCGAGCTCGCTGATTCGGGGGTCCTGGACAGGTACGGGGTGAGGGTGCTCGGAACCCCTGTGGAGGCCATCAGGAACACAGAGGACAGGGAACTCTTTGTAAAGAAGCTTTCAGAGATAGGCCTCAAGGTCCCCAGGAGCTCTGCTGTAGGCAGCATTGAAGAGGCGCTCGAGGCCGCTGACCGGATAGGCTACCCTGTCATGGCAAGGGTGGCCTATGCGCTGGGGGGCAAGGGCAGCGGAATATCCCGCAACAGGAAGGAGCTCGGGGAGAAGGTGAAAAAGGCCCTGACCCATACCAAGCAGGTCCTTATAGAGGAATACCTGGATGGCTGGAAGGAGATAGAGTACGAGGTTGTCAGGGACCGCAGGGACAACTGCATAGCCGTCTGCAACATGGAGAACTTCGACCCCATGGGAATTCATACAGGAGAGAGCATTGTGATCGCGCCCACCCAGACACTCAACAACCACGAGTACCATAAGCTCAGGGAGCTCTCGATAAGGCTCATAAGGCACATAGGCGTCGTCGGGGAATGCAACATACAGTTCGCACTTGACCCGGAATCCGATGACTACAGGATTATCGAGGTCAATGCCAGGCTCTCCAGGAGCTCTGCCCTTGCGAGCAAGGCCACCGGCTACCCGCTCGCCTTCATAGCCACCAAGCTGGCCCTGGGATACGCCCTTACGGAGCTTGAGAACACCATAACCAAGAAGACCATGACCTGCTTCGAGCCTGCCCTTGATTATGTCGTTGTCAAGGCCCCCAGATGGGATCTCCAGAAGTTTAGGAGGGTCAGCAAGAGAATCGGTTCCGAGATGAAGTCGGTTGGCGAGGTCATGTCCATTGGAAGGTCCTTTGAGGAGGCCCTCCAGAAGGCCATAAGGATGCTTGACATAGGCATGGAGGGGCTGGTCTGCAACCCCGGCATAGCGTTCGATGAACTCGAGGGGGAGCTGAGGAGCCCCACTGACAAGAGGGTATTTGCCATAGCAGATGCCCTCAAGAGGGGCCTTTCGGTTGACAGGATTCACCAGCTCTCCAGGATTGACAGGTGGTTCATCCACAGGATGGGAAAGATAGTGGAGATGGAATCCATGCTCAGGGAAACCGGGCCAGAAGGCCTTTCAAGAGGCATCCTTCTCAGGGCCAAGCAGGCGGGCTTCTCGGACAGGCAGATAGGAAACACCCTGGGCATTGACGAACTGGATGCCAGGAAACTGAGGCAGGGAATGGATGTCACACCAGCTGTAAAGCAGATTGACACCCTCGCAGCCGAGTACCCGGCAAAGACCAACTACCTTTACCTGACCTATCACGGCAGCGAGGACGACCTGGATTTCAGGGAGAAGGGCCAGGTCATTGTCCTCGGGTCAGGGGCCTACAGGATTGGCTCCTCTGTGGAATTCGACTGGTGCTGCGTCAATGCAGTGACAACACTGAGGAAGCTCGGATACAGGACGATAATGGTCAACAACAACCCCGAGACCGTGAGCACTGACTACGACATATGCGACAAGCTCTACTTTGATGAGCTGAGCTTCGAGGCCGTCATGGACATATATGAGAAGGAGAAGCCCCTGGGTATCATGGTCTCCATGGGGGGCCAGATACCCAACAACATCGCCCTGAGATGCCACAGGCACGGGGCCAGGATTCTCGGGACCTCACCCGAGAACATAGACCGGGCCGAGGACAGGCACAAGTTCTCGAGTCTTCTGGACAGCCTGGGAATAGACCAGCCCATGTGGAAGGAGCTTAAAAGCCTCGACGGGGCCAGGGGCTTCTGCAGGAGGGTGGGATACCCTGTCCTGGTAAGGCCGTCCTATGTCCTTTCAGGCTCTGCCATGACAGTAATCTTTAATGAAGAGGGCCTTGAGCGCTACCTCAGGAAGGCATCCGATGTCTCTAGGGAGCACCCCGTTGTCATAAGCAAGTACGTCCAGAACGCCAGGGAGGTGGAGATAGACGCGGTTGCCAGTAGGGGTGAGGTCGTGGCCTGGGCTGTCTCAGAGCACGTGGAGAATGCCGGCGTGCATTCAGGTGATGCCACAATGGTTATCCCGCCCCAGAAGACCTATGTGGAGACCGTCAAGAGGATAGAGAGCATCGCCAGGAAGGTCGCAGAGTCCCTTGAGATAACAGGGCCCTTCAACATACAGTTCCTGGCCAAGGACAACAGGGTCGCTGTCATAGAGTGCAACCTCAGGGCCTCGAGGTCCTTTCCCTTCGTATCCAAGGTCCTCAAGAGCAACTTCATAGAGATTGCGACCAAGGTAATGATGGGGAAGAAGGCCCGGAGCACGAGGAGCATATGGGACATCGACTACATCGGCGTGAAGGCGCCACAGTTCTCATTTTCCAGGCTAAGGGGCGCTGACCCCACGCTCAGCGTGGAGATGTCGTCCACGGGTGAGGTCGCCTGCATGGGAGACGATTTGGAGGAGGCCTTCCTCAAGGCCATGCTGTCCACTGGATACAGGATTCCCGACAAGAGCGTCCTGGTATCGCTCGGCGGGGACGAGAACAAGGTCAAATCCCTCGAGTCCATAAGGAGCCTCGGGGCCCGGGGCTTCGATATCTATGCCACTGAGATGACTTCAAGGTTTCTCGGGCAGAATGGCGTTGAAAACACCATGCTCCACAAGATCCACGAGAAAAGGAAGCCCAACATCTCAGACCGCATGGCCGGGGGCGGCCTGGACCTTGTGATAAATGTCCCTGAAGAGGGCGAGAACAGGGCCATGGACGATGAATACTACATAAGGAGGATGGCCGTGGACTTCTCGATATCCCTGATAACCAACCCCCAGCTCGCGAGGCTCTTCATAAGGACAATAAACAGCAAGGGCCTGGATGACCTCAGGATAAAGGCCTGGAATGATTACTGATAGCTTGCTGTTTTGCTTATAAATTAATTAGTAACATCTAGAAGATTATGGAATATGTACTTTCTGCAGATGATTCGCCCGAGAGGGCGCTGGAATTAGGAAGCACACACAAGTGTCAACGGGGGCTTTCGTGTTGCAAACGTACACCGCCTATTCTTGAGGATGAAATCAAGAGGATAGAGACATTTGCAGAGAATGAATTAGGTATCACACCTGAGGAGCTGTATTCCAAATACCTTGAAGGGGATATCTATCTGGGCAGGAAGTTACTTTTTCCCAGATACTTGGATGGAAGGTGCATCTTCTTTGAGGAGGTTCCACGTACAGAGGAAGGGAAGATTGAGCAATCGTCTATCTCTAAATTCTTAAAAGATTCTGTCGGGTTGAGGTTCCTAGGAACAGAATGTTATGATAGGCTACCACATGACAAGATGGGCAAGTGTATAATACATGAAGTTAAGCCCCTTGCATGTGGATTATATACATGCGAAATCAGAAACCTTTGTGAATGGTTTGATTACAATTATATTGCCAAGGGGCATCCTTCTGCTGAAGCTGCCCTTAGAAAAAAAATATCAAGAAACAGATATTCGTTCTTACCTGGTTTTGATATCTCCTTATAATAAGATTATCTCATGACCGCTTTTTATTAATAATGACCCGTATAATTCTATAGGTGGTTTCGTGGTAGACCCCAACCTTCACATGTCGGTGTACGGAAGGATATGGAGAGAGGCAAGCCTCTGGGAGGTCTGTAGTTAGGCCTCTCTTTTAGCAGGGTGCAGAAATGCTTGACATAAAGCTCATCAGGGAAACCCCCGGGATAGTCAGGAAGGACCTCAGGAAGAGGGGCGAGAAGGACAAGCTCGAGCTCCTGGAGAGGCTGATAAAGAACGATAAGGAATGGCGCTCAGGCCTGCAAAGGCTTGAGGGGCTGAGGAGGAAGCGCAACACGGTCACAGAGGAGATTGCCGGGCTCAAGAGGGATGGCAGGCCCGCCGGGAAGAAAATCAGGGAGATGAAGAATCTCCCCGGGGAGATAAGGGCCCTGGAGGCCAGGGTCCAAGAGTTGCAGAGCCTGAACAGGGACGCCCTGATGAGGCTCCCCAACATACTCCACGAGAGCGTGCCCAGGGGCAGGGACGAGAGTGGCAACGTCCCCGTAAGGCACTGGGGCAGGATTCCAAGGTTCGGCTTCAGGCCCAGGAACCACCTGGAGATTGCCGAGGACCTGGGCATGATAGACTCGGAGCGGGCGGCCAAGGTTGCTGGCTCGGGGTTCTTCTATCTCAAGGGAGACCTGGCAAGGCTGGACTACGCAATCATGCAGTTCACTGTGGACTTCCTTGTCAAGCGGGGCTTTACCCCGGTGGAGCCGCCCCTTATGATGTCAAGGAAGCCCTATGAGGGGGTGACCGACCTGGGGGATTTCGAGAACGTCATGTACAAGGTCGAGGATGAGGACCTCTACCTCATTGCGACATCCGAGCACCCCATGGCTGCCATGTTCATGGACGAGACCCTGGAGCTCAGGAACCTGCCCATCAGGCTCTGCGGGGTCTCTCCCTGTTTCAGGAGGGAGGTCGGTTCCCATGGCAAGTACACCAAGGGCCTCTTCAGGATGCACCAGTTCAATAAGGTGGAGCAGTTTGTCTTCTGCCACCCCAGGGACTCATGGAGGATTCTCGAGGAGCTCCAGAGGAATGCCGAGGGCCTCTACAAGGCCCTGGAGCTTCCCTTCAGGGTGGTGAATGTGTGCACGGGTGATATCGGAAGCCTGGCTGCCAAGAAGTACGATACAGAGGTGTGGATGGCCGATGGCCAGTACAGGGAAATCGGCTCGAACTCCAACTGCACGGATTACCAGGCCAGAAGGCTGAACATAAAGTTCAGGGAGGGGGAGGGCCAGGCCCCAGCGGGCTTTGTCCACACCCTCAACAACACGGCCCTGGCCACGTCAAGGACCATGGTGGCCCTCTTGGAGGTACACCAGCAGAGGGACGGCTCTGTCCTGATTCCCAAGGCCCTGAGGCCCTATATGGGGAACCAGCGCAAGCTGGTCAAGAAGTAATTCCGCCTGGTTCTAGGAGAGGCTCCTGAGCATCCTGTCCCAGGGCATGAGGTTCCTGGAGACCTCGAAGCCCGGGCTCTGGAGATAGCTGTAGGGGAACAGGAAATTGTTTATGGCTTCCAGGAGATTTCTCACAGAATTCATGGAATCGCCTCCTTAAGCGGGTTTGTGCTAGGGGAAGAACTCCCTGAACTTCCTGGTCAGGAGCTCTGAAATGTCCCCGTGGGTTTCCTCCACACTCTCCTCCCTTCTGGTGAAGGAGAGAAGGGATGGCGTCTCGTGGCCGGCCTGGGTGGGCTTCCATTCATCGACACCTGGTTCCGTTCTGGCAGCGGTGGCAACGCGGGTCATGGAATCACTATCATTGGAGGCAATATCCTTGAGGATATCATGAAGGCATATCGCCCCCATAAAAAGGGCTTGACCCTGGCCCAATATAAACCTATGGATAGGACGTTTCCGTTTTCCTTTTTTCCGTTATGGCCGCATGATATCGGTTTTATCCGGAACCCGGATTTCCGTTAGAGCCCCCTGGCCGTACAACGGAATAGACCCTCCACCTGGCCTTGCCCTCTGAACTGACCAGGCCCAGGTGGGCCAGCCGGTCCATATGGTTTCTGAATGTCCTGTCTGTGACATTGCTGAGGCCCCTCTGGCCGGAGAGCCTCTGGAACCTCTTCAAGAGCTCCCCGCCATCAATGGTCTCCTCCAGGTTGAGTATCTCCATGATGAGCCTCTGGTGAGGGGAGAGCATCTCGATGTTCCTCTCGCTGCTGCTCACCAGGGCCCTGGGGAGGGCCCTGTCTATCGAGCTGTCCGGTATCTTCTCAAGGTCCTTGTTCTCAGCCTCATCGGCAGCTATCCTGAGGGTCTCTATGGCAACCCGGGAATCGCCCCCTGAGGTAGAGGCCACCCTCTCGAGCTGGGCTGGCTTGACCACCCCCGGAAGCAGCCCCCACTCAGCCCTGTCCCTGAGTATGTCGAGAATCTCCCCGTCCCTGTAGACCGGGAACTCCAGGCGCTCTGAAGAGGCCAGGCGGCTCCTGACCCTGGGGTCTGCGTTATGGAGGACTGTCTCTGTGTTTGAAATCAGTATGAGGCATACCCCCTGCAGGGTGGCCAGGTCGTAGAGGACCATGTCGTCATCGAGCCTGTCCACCTCATCGAGGATTATCACGCAGTAGCGCTGCTCAAGCCGCTTCCTCAGGCTCTCAAGCAGCTCGTCAGTGGGCGTGCCCTTCCTGTGAACCGAGAGTGTGAGGCCCATGTCCTGGAGTATGCTGTAGAGTATCTTGAACCTGGAGGAGCACTCCCAGCAGTTTATGTAGCTGTTCTGGACCGAGGTGCTGTGGGCAGAGAGCTCCTCGGCCACGAACCTTGCGATGCAGGTCTTGCCTGTCCCCGGGCTTCCAAAGACAATGGTGTTCCTGGGCTCCGTGTCCTTGAGGATGGGCTTCAGGCAGTCCCTTATGGCATCGAGCTGGCCCTCCCTGTGGAGGACCCTGCTGGGTATGAACTGCTCCCTCAGGACGCGGGCGTCCCTGATTATCCTGTTCTCCTCGTAGATGGGCATCACCCAAAATGCACACCCTTCACCTGTACAAAAAACACAATCAGGTGGCTAAGCCACCTGCAGGCGCTTAGGTAGTGAAGGGAAACAAAGTGGTGTTAGATTATTGCCAAGCGGAATTATAAGAGTTCCGGTAGGCCAGTGCCCGGAAGAGATTTTAAGCCTTGGGATAAAAGAATTGCATGAAGGAGGCCCTGTTCTACAGGAAGCTGGAGGGGAAGAAGGTTCAGTGTCTCCTCTGCCCCAGGAAGTGCGTGATTCTCCCTGGCAGGAGGGGTTTCTGCGGGGTCAGGGAGAACCAGGCAGGCGTGCTCTACAGCCTTGTCTATGAGAGGCTGTGCTCCATGGCGGTGGACCCCATAGAGAAGAAGCCGCTCTATCACTTCGCGCCGGGCTCTAACTGCCTCTCCATATGCACGGTGGGGTGCAACCTTGACTGCAAGTTCTGCCAGAACTGGGAGATATCCCACCCGCAGTTTCAGAACAACTCACCTGGGGAAGAGCCTAGTGCTGCAGGAGCCGGGATAGTTGGGGAGCACATTCCCCCTGAGAGGATTGTGGAGATTGCCAGGAAACAGGGCGTGGAGGGCATCTCCTATACATATACCGAGCCCACGATATTCTTCGAGTATGCCCTTGACACCATGAAGCTGGCCAGGCGGTCAGGTCTTTACAACTGCTGGGTCTCCAACGGGTTCACCAGCCCGGAGCCTGTCATGGAGGCCAGCCGCTACCTGGACGCCATCAATATTGACATCAAGGGCTCCGAGTCCTTCTACAGGAAGCTCTGCAATGCCCCTGGCGAGGCCGCTGTAAAGAGGGCGGCCATGCTCTATAGGGAGCAGGGGGTCTGGGTTGAGGTCACCACCCTGGTAATCCCTGGATACAATGATTCAAGGAAGGTCCTGACCGATATCTCCAGGTGGGTCAGGAAGAACCTGGGACCTGATACACCCATACACTTCTCGAGGTTTCACCCGCAATTCAGGATGAGGGACGCAGAGCCGACCCCGACCAGGACCCTTGAGATGGCCCACAGTATAGCCGTAAAGGAGGGCCTCAGATACGTCTACATAGGAAACGTCCCGGGCCACAGGGGCGAGACAACATACTGCCCGGAGTGCGGCAGGCCCCTGATAGAGAGGCACGGCTTCGGGGTCGCGGCCATGAGGGATACCTGCACCTGCGGCCACAGGCTCGCCCTGGCAGGGAGGAAGTGGAGCGCACTGAAATAGGCACTAAAATAGATTGCGATTAATAATATACATGGAGGCGGGATAATGGAGGTCAGGCTCCTGAAGGCAGAGAAGGATGAGGAGAACTCCTGCATGGTATTGACCACCAGCCAGGGCCAGGACTGGGTGAGCTGCGCAGAGTGCAGGGTCGGTGAGGTGGCCTGCAACTACCTGAAAAGCAAGTGGGGAGTGGACCCGTGCCTCTACAGGAGGGGCGTGCGCCTGGGCCGGAACCTCGAGCCGGACCCCAGGGACGTTGTTGGCATAATCCAGAACAACATCTCCATATACCTGAACATGATGGACAGGGAGGGCCCGCTCCTCAAGGCCGAGAGGGAGATGCTCGAGGAGGTCCTCAGGCTGGAGAGCGAGCAGCTCGAGCGCGCCAAGGCCATGCTCTACGGGGCGCAAGACTTAAATAAGCAGGAAGGCAAATAACGACTAATACGGGTGTGTTTTCTATGGATGACAAGAAGCAGAGGCTTGCGGACAAGCGCCTCAGGGAGGGCTGGATAAAGTCAACCATGATTATCGAGGTCCTTGCCATAAACAGGGAGGCTGCCGAATCCGCCCTGAGCAAGCACGTAGAGAAGATGGAGCAGGAGGAAGGGACGATGATTCTTGACAGGAGGTTCCATGAAACCCAGGAAGTCGAGAAGCCCGCGCCAAGGATAGAGAAGGCCTACTCCCGGATAGTCGACGTTGATGCGCTCACCAGGAATTTTGACCAGCTCGTGAGGGTCGTTGTCTCCTATGCACCCTCCAGCATAGAGATTCTGGAGCCCGAGAAGCTCTCCATGGACATGGGAGAGGCCCAGGGCATCCTCAACTCCATAGCAGAAATAATCCACAAGTTCGCTGCCGCCGGGCTGGGCGGGGTCATGGTAAGCACGTAGTTATTAGCCAATTAATCCTGCATTTCTGAGATTCCTTGCTATCCTCTCATCAGTAGGCGGCTCTGCCGGCGCTGGAAGGTCTTCTCCCGACAATATAGTATAAACCTTCAATACTCGTTCAGCAGCCCCCTTTATTATATAATCAGGCAACTTGGGTGCTTCTCCTTCACCACTGAAGCCAAGCGATTCTGCATAGTTTCTCACTAGCTGTTTGTCTATCCAGTCAGGCTCTCTGTCTTCAGCAAAAGCTTTCTCATAATCATCAACATCTAAGAATCTTGATGAATCGTGTGTAAACAATTCATCAACAAGGATAAGAGAGCCATTAGCATCCTTCCCAAATTCAAATTTAGTATCAGCGAGCATTGCACCATGTTTCATGGCCACAGCATTGCCAAAATCATACAGCTGCAGTGATATTCTCCCTATTTCGTCCCATATAGGTCCTACGATATCCCTTGCCTGCTGACGTGTTAGATATATATCATGCAGTCCCTCTTCTGCCTTGGTTGATGGTGTCACGATGGGTTTATCGAACCCTTGGTTCTTTTTCATCCCCTTTAGCAGCTCATGATCCAGCACACTGCCCGTTTTTTTATATTCTCTCCATGCAGAACCAGTGAGTATGCCCCTTACTATTACCTCTATGGGATATAATTCGGCGGGCTTTACAAGCATCACATTTGGATCAGGAGAGCTTATGAAATGGTTTGGTATAATATGGGCTGTGATAGGAAAGGCGTGAGCAGTTGTTTGAACCAAACCATAACCTTTGTGTGTTATGCATTGCTTATAAACAACATCATGTGTTGATATCCTATCGGTTGTCACCATAGAAAGGTTTCCATCCTCAAGTTGGTAAACATCCCTGACCTTCCCTCTCCTATCAAGTTCCAAACCAGAAATGTTGGATTCTCTCAGTGTGGGATAGTTAACATCGATCTCGAACATACTAAACTAAGAATTAGCAGAAAATAATTTAAAGGGAAATCATCCCAGAAACCCATGATTGTATCCGGCTTGGTTAAAAGGTTAAAAAACTTATTACTGAAGTTATTTCATGGACCCCTTGTCAAAGGCAGGGCTCACTCCTGAGGACCTGGACATTGAGCCCACGGAATATGATATCAGGACAATGCACGCCTTTACTCCCCAAGAAGGCCGTTATGCTAGATATACGGAACCCCTGAGGCACATAACCTCTGAGTTCGAATGGGTCAGGAGGAGACTGGCCCTTGAATCGGAATACCTAATAGGGCTTGGTGACGAATTCCAGAATTACGGGGGGCCCAGAAAAAGATTAATCGAACATCCCTTCAGCGACAATCAGAGAAAGGCCCTCAGAGAACTCTACACAGGTTTCTCTGAACTGGATTTTGTGAGGTTCAAGAGGATAGAAAAGGAAACAGACCACGACGTTGTAGCAATGACCATTCTGGCCCTGTACAACATGGGAGACATCTTCGATCCAGACCTTATGGAAAGGGCAATGCATATTGGCAGAACGTCTGCAGACATGGACAGCAACGTATTCAGCCTCATGGTAAGGGATATAATGAAAGAATATTATGTCCCGCTGATTGCAGGCCTGCAGAATCTGTTTATCAGAAAGGCAGAGGAATGGCACAAAGTGCCGAAGGGTTATCCCCGACCCTTTACCGTGATAGCTGCCCAGACACATGAGCAGAACGCCGTTCCCACCCCCCTAAAGAAGGTTGTTGCGAATATAGCCTCTGCCCTAGACCAGGAAATATCCAAACTGGTTGTTAGTGGAGAGAGCGGGTATTTACCATTCAGGCTCTACGGGAAGATGGGAGGGGCTGTCGGAAACGATTCAGCCATGATAGCTGCCTATCCCGGCCATGACTGGCAATCCTTCTACAGGAGATTGATAGAGGGGGTGGAGCTCGAATACCAGCCCGCATGTGACCAGGACGAATCCAACATGAGATTTCTTGAACTGGTTGATATCATAAAACGGGCCAATCTGCCCCTATTGAAATGGGCGGACGACTACAGCTCATACCTAAGCAGGAAGATACTGAAAAAGAAGACAAAGAAGCAGGACAGGGGCTCCTCCATAATGCCGCAGAAGGTCAACCCATGGAGAACAGAGGGGGGCGAGACTTCTATTACCCTGGCAGATGCCGAGCTTGAAGTCTTCGATTTGCTGGCCAAGCAGAGAAAGCAGGGAGACCTGAGAAGAAATTTCTTAAAGAGATATTTTCCTGTGCCCATGTCAAACATAGGGATTGCTATCGGGAGAATATATGAAGACCTTGAGAGAACATACCCGAACTTCGATGGCATAGATAAGGAGCTTCTGGAGAACCCTGCCATAGCTTCTGCAAGCATGCAGACGATACTTAGGGCATCTGGTGTGCCGGGGGCATATGACATGATTGTTGAAAAGACCAAAGGAAAGACCGTAACGCCTGAAGTAATGGAAGAGACCGTGGGGGAGCTTGTTGGCGGCGGTGTGATAGATACTGAAGCCGGGGAGGATATCAGAAACATATTCATTCATGAAAGGAACACAGGGAACGCGTTAGAGAGGGCGGATAATCAGTTAAAAGAGGCAGAGAAAACCCTGGACAGGCTGGCCAATGCCTATGAAATCTCTTTGTAAATATTAATTATCAGACCAGCACCCTCACGTCGGCCGCCCAGACCCTCTTCTCGTCAACAAAGAGCGGGTTGATATCCAGCTCCTGGATTTTCCTTCCCTTTCCCGAGTTGGCCCAGACCATTCTGGAGACCTTCATTACAGTGTCCTCCAGGGTCCTGAAGTTCACGGGCTTCTGGCCCCTCACGCCCTCCAGGATTCTGAAGCCACGGATTTCCCTGAGCATCTCCCTGGCATCCCTCCTTTCAAGGGGTATGAGCCTGAAGGAGACATCCCTGAGGACCTCGACAAAAATCCCTCCCAGGCCGAACATCAGGACAGGGCCGAACTGGGGGTCCTGCTTGCTTCCCACTATGACCTCCCTGGTCCCTGAAGGAACCATCTGGCAGACCGAGACACCCTCAACCCTGGGCCTGGGCTTGAATTTCCTCGCGTTCCTGAGAATCTGCCTGTAGGCAGCCCTTGCCGAGCCCGTGTCCCTGATGTTGATTATCACGCACTTGGCATCGGTCTTGTGGATTATGTCAGGGCTGGAGACCTTCATCACGACAGGAAAGCCAATCTTCCCGGCCGCCTTGACAGCGGCTTCCTCGGTCCTGGCCAGGATGTGCCTGGGGTAGGGAATCCGGAACTTCTTCAGAAGCCTCTCGGTTTCCCCTTCAGGGAGTTTCCTCATGACTATATTTTTATTCCCTGGCATATATAATTTAAGATGGTCAGCTTCGAGGAGCACCCCCTCACCTGGGGCCTGATGATAATCAATACACTGGTATTCATACTGGTGTTCAGCCTCCCGAACACTGAGGCTGCATTCAACCTCTTCTCCTTCTCATGGGCAACCAAGCTCGAGGTGTGGCGGTGGTTCACGAGCCTGTTCATGCACGTCTCGGCCTCCCACCTGTTCTTCAACATGCTGGGCCTCTTCTTCTTCGGCAAGGTCCTTGAGAAGGAGGTGAGCAGACAGTGGTTCCTCTCCATCTACTTCATCAGCGGCCTCCTGGGCAGCTTTGTCTACATGTTCACCGAAACCATGCCGGTGGTCGGGGCCTCGGGCTGCGTGTTCGGGGTCATGGGTGCTGCCATGCTCCTCAACCCCATAAAGAGGATACACCTCTACATATTCCCGCTGCCCCTCGGTGTGGTGGCCATAGCCTTCGTCATATTCGAGACCCTGGCAGTCTATTTCAGGCCCGAGCAGTTCGCCGAGCTCACCCGGAACGTGGCGAACATCGCACACCTGGCCGGGGTCATGACAGGGGGCATGTTTGCCCTCTTCTATGACTTAAAGCGCTCCATGAAGGGCGTGCTTGTGCTGGGGGTGTGTGTGGTCCTCCTGATTGTCCTGTCACCGGTCTTCGCCCTGATAGCGGGATTCGCCTCCCTTATTCTCGGAGTGATAGACATGGTGGTGGGCATGGTCCTCTATGGCCTGGCCTACCTGGTTTCGTTCCTGTGGGTTTAAAGTTTTTCCCTAACAATTAATATGAGCTACCATCGCTGCGAGTATGAGGGTTGTGACAGAAAGAATGTTTATGATTTGTTATGGGATAGCTTTGATGATAAAGGCGTGGTTGAACCATGTTATGAAAACTGGAGAGGGTCTTGCAAATACCATTTAGTTGAACTGATAAGAGGGCATGATTTTGGGCCCCCTGTGGATCATATTACTCTCAAAGAGCCACAAATTCCTTCCAAAACTAGCAGCATGGGCGAATGAAGAGGCACTCAAACCAGTTGTATGATTCTTGAGAAACAAGATTATCAAAATCAGGAGGGAGGGCTGCGGCTATCGTGCCGCAGCCGTGCCTGATTCCCTAGGCCCGTGTGACAATCGGGATGCCGAGTTCCTGGGAGAAGTCCCTCTTGGCTGGCTCTTCCCTTGCCACCGGCCCCAGTATGTAGGGTGACTTGACGCCTGTTATTATGGTTATCACCCTCAGTTTGCCCTTGAAGTCGGGGTTTATCCTGGCCCCCCAGATAACCTGGGCGTCCGGGTCAAGCTGCTTGGAGACATACTCCCCAATCATGTTGACCTCGTCCAGCTTGAGGTCAGGGCCGCCCGTGATGTGCAGAAGGGCCCCTGTGCCGCCGTCGTAGTTGACCTCGAGGAGCGGGTTGCTCATGGCCTTCACCACAGCCTCCTCGGCCCTGTTCTTGGTGTCTGACTCGCCAAACCCTACTGCCGCCACGCCGCCGCTGTGCATGATGGTCTTGACATCCGCATAGTCCAGATTCACGAGGCTAGGCGTCGCTATGGTCTCTGTCACTCCCTTTATTATTGTTGAGATGAGGTTGTCCGCCACCCCGAATGCCTGCTGGAGCGGGAGGTCGCCTGCTATCTTGAGGAGCCTGTCGTTCTCTATCACTATAACGGTGTCGCAGACCTGCCTCAGCTGGTAGAGCCCGTCCTCGGCCTTGCCTATCCGGGCGCCCTCAATCTTGAAGGGCATGGTGGTGCAGCCTATCACGATGCA
>Ga0315537_1000134_pt1 | contig 49830 bp, 35 predicted proteins | sample SalMarSW160270MG_FD_203091 | JGI IMG/M metagenome (GOLD analysis project Ga0315537, IMG submission 203091) | Salt marsh sediment microbial communities from the Plum Island Ecosystem LTER, Massachusetts, United States - Salt Marsh Sediment SW1602-70 ... | reverse complement strand
TAAAGAAACTTTTCGAACTGCCCGATAAAGGTTTAAATGATCTTAACAAAGTGATCATCGTACATGCACATGGAATGGAAGCCGGTATCCTTGCAGATGTCATCGTTGGAGTACGGTCAGTCCCCGTCCTCAATATTCAACCGGAGCTTCCAACCATTACCGGAATACGTGCAGAGTATATGAAGGGAGTAACCGGTGATCAGCTGATCATTCTGAATATGGAAAATATCTTTTCTGACGAAAAAATGATTGTTAATGAAAAAGTATAAATAATACACAGAAGTGTAATAAAAAATCAAAACTATGAAAATGTCGTTTGCTTTAAAAATCGGAGGAAGTTTTGGAGTGATATTGATAATATTACTCTTAACAGGTTTAAATTCATTCAGAAGTCTCACCCGGCTCAATGAAAGTTCCATTACTGTGCAAAATGCACATGACATTAATACGAGCCTGGAGGCGATCATCAGTCATGTCAAAGATGCCGAAACGTCAGAGCGTGGTTTTATAATATCAGGACTTGAAAGATACCTGGAACCATTTAATAGTGCTGTTCCAAAGATCCCCGACCAATTGAATCGTCTCCACCAAGATATAAATGATCCTGGTCAGCAGCAGCGTTTTCTTAAGCTTGAATCCCTGGTTACTGCGAAACTTGATTGGATGGTGAAACTCATCAATGAACGCAGGGATAACGGTTTTGATGCTGCAAAAGATTTATCAATGACTGATACGGGAAAAAAGCTTATGCAGGATATCCGTGATGTAAAAACGGAGATGAGGGATACGGAGGATCAAATTCTTCAGGATCGCAAGGTGGCTGAAGCTCGCATTGTCAAAAATGCGAAAAATACTATTATTATTTTTACAGTGGTCAGTCTATTCATTGTTATTTTCCTCATCATTTATCTGACTGTTAACATTGCAATGCCAATCAGGAAGATTTCCGTTATTGCGGATAATCTTTCCAGAGGAGAACTAAGCAGCGAAATCAAGGAGACCGACAGAAAAGATGAAATAGGAGTGCTAATAAGATCATTTTCGAGTATGATTCTCTATTTAAATGAAATGACCAGAACAGCCAATATGATTTCAGAACGAAAATTAAATATTGAGATAAAACCACTGTCAGAAAAGGATGTTTTAGGAAATGCCTTCAGTTCAATGAAAGAAAATCTGAAATCACAGGTTCTAAAAATAATGGAGACAGTTAGCGTTCTTACTGCTATGGTTTCAGAAATTATTGCCACAAGTTCCCAGCTAACGGCCAGTTCCACTGAAACGGTATCGGCGATTACGGAGACAACGACTACCGTGGAAGAGGTAAAACAGACAGCCCAGGTTAATAATGAAAAGTCGAAAGAAGTTTCTGAAAGCTCCAAAAAAACTCTTCAGGTGGCAAGGGATGGCGAAAAAGCAGTAACAGAAACGGGTGCAGGAATGGACCGGATCAGGGAACAGATGGAATTCATTGCAGAAAGTATTATGCGGCTCAGTGAACAAAGCCAGTCAATCGGGGAGATCATGAACTCGATAAACGACCTGGCTGAACAGTCCAACCTGCTGGCTGTGAACGCTTCAATCGAAGCGGCCAAGGCAGGTGAAGAAGGAAAGGGGTTCGCTGTTGTGGCGGAAGAGGTGAAAAGACTGGCTGACCAGTCGAAACAGGCAACCAAACAGGTACGGGAAATCCTGACGGATATCCAGAAAGCCACCAGTTCTGCAGTCATGGCAACGGAAGAGGGCAGTAAGGTGGTCGATTCAGGCATAAAGCAGGCTGATAATGCCGGCGCTTCAATTAAAGTACTGGCTGAAGTAATAAACGATGCAGCGCAGGCCACAATGCAGATAAATGCATCGGTGCAACAGCAGTTTGTTGGCATCGACCAGGTAAATGAAGCTATCAGGAGCATAAGTGTTGCGAGCAACCAGAATCTTGAGAGTACCAGACAGCTGGAAGAAGCTTCGGAAAAACTGGCAGGAGTTGCTAAAAATATGGAAAAACTTATAGAACAGTATCAGCTTTAGAAATGAATACAAAAGAAGAAGAATTTAAAAAACGGCTTTTAGCAACATTCATGATAGAAGCCGGTGAACACCTGAAAGCCATTTCATCCGGACTGGTGGAACTGGAAGGGGAGGATAATCCGGATCACCGGATGCAATTGACCGAGGTGATCTTCAGGGAGGCACACAGCCTGAAAGGAGCCTCACGCGCAGTTAATATGCGGAATATTGAGACCATCTGTAATACTCTTGAAAATATTTTCGGAAGATGGAAGCAGGAAAAGAGTGTGTCGTCATCCGATGTATTTGGCAAAATACACACCATCATTGATTTTATATCTAAGAATCTGTCTGCCCGGGAAACAGATGGAATCATATTTGAAGATCATATTGCTGAGATATTAGATCAGCTCAACTCCCCTGAACAAGGACAAAATAAGGGAGTTGAAAACCAACCGGACCATTCAGTTCAGGTAACAGAAAAAATTGTTTCACAAACTCCGGGTTCCGGAAAGCCTGAAAAAAAACAAATGCAGCCTGTCCGCGAAAAGACAGTACAACCGGCTGAAAAGGAGCATCAGGTAGTACAGGAAAGACAAACACAGGCAGAAACAGTAAGAATATCCAGGTTAAAACTCGATTCACTGATGATGCAAACCGAGGAAATGCTGTCGGTAAAGCTTAAGTTTTTTCAACGTTTTACAGATCTTCAGGATACCCGGTCCATTGTGGACCAATTGGATAAGGAATTTACAAAAATGATGCGGGAAAACCGTAACATTTTGAATTTCAAAGTGAATGTTGAAGGCAGACTGCATCAGAAACAGGATAAACAAATTTCCAGGCAACTGGAAGCGTGTGAAAAAAGCCAAAAGTCCATCAGATTATTGGAAGATAAACTTGGTGAATTGATTATATCGGCAGAACAGGATCAGAGATTGACAGGAAGAATGGTAGATAATCTGCTGGTTGAAATGAGGGAAGTGTTGATGCTTCCTGTCTCTTCAATCATAGAATCATTTCCGGGTCATGTCCGCGATCTCTCGAGGGAGCAAGGGAAAAATGCGGAACTGGTGATCCGGGGAGCTGAGAATGAAGTTGACAGGCGGATACTCGAGGAAATAAAAGATCCCCTGATGCACCTGGTAAGAAACTGTGTCGATCATGGCATTGAAAAACCTGAAGAACGAATTGAAAATAATAAGCCTTCATCCGGAATAATCACGATTGACGTGTCACAGTTACCGGGGAATAAAGTTGAAATTGTTATTTCGGATGACGGGGCAGGAATTGATTTAACCAGCGTTAAAAAAGCCGCCCTCAAAGAGGGGCTCGTTTCAGAAAAGGAAGATATAACAGATCAGGAAGCAGAGGCATTTATTTTTCATTCAGGGATTACTACAAGTCCCATGATTACCGATATTTCAGGCAGGGGCCTGGGCCTGGCAATCGTCAGGGAAAAAGTTGATTCTCTCGGTGGAACCCTTACAGTTAAATCCGGGCGTCATAAAGGAACAACCTTCACTATCCAGATCCCGCTTACCCTGGCAACATACAGGGGTATCTTCGTTCAGGTGTCGGGTGAATTATTTGTTATTCCCACGGCAAATGTCGAACGGATTTTAAGAATATCCCGTAATGAAATAAAAACGGTCGAAAACAGGCAAACCATTTCGCTTAACGGAAGCACCGTGTCATATGTAAACCTGGGCGATATTCTGGAATTAAGAAGAAAAAATAACAATTCATCTGACCTGCCGGGAAGAGCAGGTAACCAGGATACTCTTCATGTTTTTATTTCAGGTACCGGCGATAACAGGATTGCCTTTGGTGCTGAGAAGATTCTGAATGAACAGGAAATCCTGGTCAAACACCTTTCCAGTCCCCTTTCCCGTGTACGGAATATTGGTGGTGTAACCGTTCTGGGTTCAGGCAGGGTGGTTCCGATCCTGAATGTATCAGACTTGCTGAGATCGGCTGTTTCCGGGACCGCTCCTGTTGAAAAAACTGCCGGGGCAGAAAAAGAGAAAGCAAAACAAAGATCCGTTATGGTTGCAGAAGACTCCATCACATCGAGGATGCTCCTTAAGGACATCCTGGAATCTGCAGGATATCTTGTTAAAACTGCAGTCGACGGGGCAGAGGCGCTTTCATTTCTCAGGGAAGGCGATTTTGATCTGCTTGTGTCGGATATCGATATGCCCAGGATGAACGGTTTTGAACTGACAGAAAAGGTGCGCAGCGAGAAAACACTTAAAGAATTACCGGTTGTGCTGGTAACGTCATTGAAAACCCGTGAGGACAGGGAACATGGCATGGAGGTGGGTGCCAATGCCTATATCGAGAAAAGCAGTTTCACTCCGGGACGTCTGTTGGATGCGATAGGCAGGTTGGTGTGAAGAAAGTTATACGTTATAAGTTATATGAATAAGAATAAGATTACGAGTTTTGAAGAATTAGAGTGTTGGAAAGCTTGCAGGGATGTTAGAAGGTATATTATGAAATTAATAAGGAAATTTCCACCGGAAGAAAAATATGCTTTAACATATAACGTATAACATATAACCACAGTGAAATATGCTCCTTCCCTGATGAAATAAAAAGGATTTCATGGGGTAAACCCTGGTGAAATGATTTCGTACCTCAAATTTCACAGGGCCCGCCCCGTGAAATAGCGATAAATGCAGAAAGACTGGTTAACACTATGGATTATTTCACAGGGCAAGCGTCGCATTTCACGTGGCAAACATATAACATATAACATGACCGAAAAGAAAAAAATAAAAGTCCTCTGTGTCGACGACTCCCCATCCGTTCTGGATCTGTTGACCTATATTTTACATACCGACCCGCAGATTGAAGTAATAGGAACAGCATTAACAGGAAAAAGGGCACTTGAATTCCTTAAAGAAAAAACCCCCGACCTGATAACCATGGATATGGCAATGCCTGAGATGGATGGACTGGAGGCTACCCGTATTATTATGGAAACTAATCCAATACCGATAATAATCGTATCAGCCTCCTGGTCGCCTTCTGAAGTTGGTGACACCTACCGTGCGTTGGAGGCCGGAGCCATATCCGTTATAGGAAAGCCCAGGGGTATCGGGCATCCCGACCATAACATAATGGCTCTTGAGTTGATCGCTGCGATAAAAACTTTGTCGGATGTAAAGCTTGTCAGACGCTGGCCAAAGAAAGAAAAACTGCTTGCAGTGACAGAGCCGGAGTTTATAACGGCTGACATAAAGATTGTTGTCATCGGAGCTTCAACAGGAGGGCCCGGTGTAATCTGTACCATATTGTCAGAAATGCCTAAAAACCTGCCCGTTCCGATACTCATTGTTCAGCACATTGCCAGGGGTTTCCTGGAAGGATTTAAGGGCTGGCTGGTTAAATCGACGGGATACCCGGTTCATATTGCAACCAATATGGAAAAAATGATCCCGGGACATGGTTATCTGGCACCAAATGACTTTCAGATGGGAGTAACAACCGCCGGTACCATTAAACTGAGCGATTCTGAACTCATCACTATTCTTTGCCCGTCTGTCTCATATCTGTTCCAGTCCGTGGCAGATATATATGGAAAGAATGCAATGGGTGTATTATTGACAGGGATGGGCAAAGACGGAGCAAGAGAGCTTAAGATGATGAGGGATAAGGGAGCGGTAACCATTGCCCAGGATGAAGCCAGCTCGGTCATTTACGGCATGCCCAAAGAAGCAGTCGAAATTGGAGGAGCAACATATGTTCTTCCTCCGACAGCAATAGCACAAACAATTGCCCGGCTTGTAAAGTGAAAGTGAAATAACCCAGGGCTGAAGCCCTGGGTATGAAAGACATCCCTGATGCATATGGGTTTTAACCCATTACGAGAATAATTGCTCAGTCTAATGAAAAAAAATAATGACATAACCATAGTTATCGCGGAAGACAGCCGGACACAGGCGGAAAAGCTCAGATCCCTGCTCGAAGGAGAGGGTTACACTGTATTTTGTGCCAAAAACGGATTGGAAGCGCTGAAACTGATAAAACATCACATTCCCACAGTGATCATCAGTGATATCCTGATGCCGGAACTGGATGGATACCAGTTATGCAGGAAAATTAAAAATGACAACAGGCTGAAACATATACCGGTTGTTCTTTTAACCTTATTATCCAATCCGGAAGATATTGTTAAGGGATTGGAATGCGGGGCCGAGAACTTCATTACCAAACCTTATGAAAATGAATTCCTTATGTCATCGCTGCAGAGAATAGTTTCAAATATTGAGCTCAGACAGCAACAAACTGTAGAAGCCGGACTGGATGTACATTTTGACGGTAAAAATTACCGGATTGATGCAAACCAGGGACAGATCCTTGATTTGCTGTTATCAAGTATCGAAAATTTCATACGGGAAAATAAAAAGTTAATTCAGACCAATGAACAACTGAAAAAAACACGGAAAGAACTGAAACAGCTGAATCAGAACCTGGAGAAAGAAGTTGAGAAACGTGCGGGAAAAATTATACGGCTGAATTCACTACTTGCCGCGATCAGGAATGTCAATCAATTGATAGTCAAGGAGAAAGATCCGAACCGGTTACTTAAGACCACTTGTGAACAGTTGGTGAGGATCAGGGATTATCATCATGCTGTGTGTTTGTACATGGATCAGTCCGGTAAAATAAAATTGATCGGACAATCCGGATTGGGAGATGATGTCGCCAGGTTATCTGACTACCTGGAAAAGGGACTCCTGCCGGCCTGTTGTACAAGAGTCCTGGAAAAAGAAAATGTGGTGATCATTAAAAATCATGCCGCAAATTGCGGAGATTGCCCGTTGATCAGTAAAGAGAAGGAATATAAATCAATATCCGTTCCTCTCAAATATAACAGACGGATTTACGGTATCCTGATAATTCATTCAACTCAACGGATTTCTTCGATCCGGGAAGAAGCAGGCCTTTTAAAGGAAGCGGCCGGAGACCTGGCTTTTGCACTGTACGATATCGAGCTGAAAGCGGAACGTGATAAAGCAAACCGCGAATTGGACAAACGTACTTATGATCTGAACGAACGGGTAAAAGAGCTTAATTGCCTTCACGGACTGGATGAAGTCATGATGCTTCCCGGTATTTCAATCAGTGAAGTCTTTCATGAAACCCTGCTCCTGATCCGGCATGCCTGGCGATTCCCGGATATCACGGCCTGCAGGATTGAATATGAAGGCCAGGTCTTTCAATCGGAGAATTTTGTTGAAACAGAGTGGTCAATGAAAACCGGTCTGATTATTCAAGGTGAAAAAAAAGGATTCCTGGAGGTCTGTTATACTGAAAAAATACCCGGTTATACGGGGGATCCGTTCCTTGAGGAGGACATCCATTTGCAGCAGAATATTACCGGGAACCTGGAAAGATTTATTCAGGGTAAAATTACTGAGGATAAATTAATAGAACAATACAAACTTTTAAACCAGCTGGTCAATTCATCACCCGATTTAATCACGGTGAAAGATCAGGAGGGCAGGTATATACTGAATAATACGGCATTCATTCAATTCAACGGCTTTCAGGATCCGGAAAAGGTAACAGGTAAAACAGATTTTGATCTGTTTCCGGGTGAACGTGCCAAACGTTATGCTGAAGATGACAGTCGTGTGATCAATACGGGAGAGCCTGAATTCAACATGGAAGAAATGATCCCTGACACTGAGGGAAATGAACGATGGTTTCTGACATTGAAGATCCCCCTGACGGATGAATCAGGGAATGCCACCGGACTGATCAGAATCAGGAGGGATATCACAGAAAGAAAAAGTTATACCATAGAATTGATAAGGGCAAAGGAAGAAGCCGTCAAAGCAAACCGTCTGAAAACAGCTTTCCTGATGAACATGTCACATGAGATCAGAACCCCGATGAACGCCATCATCGGATTCTCTGATTTGCTTTCAAAATCTGACATAACCGATCCTGATAGAAATACATTTCTCAGGATTATTATAGAAAACAGCCAGCAATTGCTTCGGTTAATAGACGATATCCTTGATATTTCAAAGATTGAGTCGGGCCTGGTTGAAATAGCCCCGAAAATATTTTCTATGCGTGATATGATATCTGAACTTGTTGAGTATTTCAAAAATCAGAGAAACCTGGTGGGTAAAAAGGACCTGGATATCAGGATTCAGGAGGAGTGCATCAATGTGGATTACAAGCTGTCAACTGATCCTGTCCGGTTGAGGCAGATTATCTCCAACCTGATGGAGAATGCCTTAAAATTTACGGAATCAGGAACTATTGAAATAGGTTATGAAATAACTTCGTTTAAATCACCTGATGATGAAAAGTCAGGAGCAGATGAACAGTCATATCTGCGTTTCAGTGTTAAAGATACAGGCATAGGTATAAAAAAGGAAAATTATAGCTTCATTTTTGACCGTTTCAGCAAGGTGGAAGGCAAAATTAAATTGTACAGCGGTGTAGGCCTGGGGCTCACAATATCGGGGAACCTGGTCCATCTTCTGGGAGGTGAAATCTGGGTTGAATCGGAAGTTGACAAAGGGTCATGCTTCTATTTTACCATACCATATAAGCAAACACACAAAGAGAGGGAAACTGCAAAAAAATCAGAAATGACTGAAATGCGCTATGATTGGAAAAATAAGCTGATACTCGTTGCTGAAGATGAAGAAAGTAATTACAGTCTCCTGAAGTATGGCCTGGAAAAAACCGGTGCCACCCTTCTGTGGGCTAAGAATGGGAAAGAAGCGGCTGAAATGTGCCAATCCGATTCTTCAATCGATCTTGTTCTGATGGATATTAAAATGCCCGGGATGGACGGATTGGAAGCTACAAGAATGATCAGGATAAACAGACAGGATCTTCCGATCATTGCTGTAACTGCCTATGCAACAAATGATGATATGAAGCAGTGTAAAGAAGCGGGTTGTGATGAATTCATATCAAAGCCAATCAACTTTGAGGATCTTTTCGTGAAAATAAACAGTTGTTTTGATAAATCCTGACAGGATCTTTCAATATATCGTATTAATTTGTACCTTGGTAAAGCAAACATCGGAACAGATTAATAGTCAAATAATATGCCCGTTGTTCTTATCATTGATGATCATCCCATTATCAGAAGAGGAATCAGGCAGATCCTGGAAGACAAGGCAGGTGATATTCAAGTGCATGAAGCAGGTACGGTTTCTGATGGACTGAAAAAATTCAGGGAATACGACATTGACCTGGTGTTGCTTGATATTAGCCTGCCGGGCAGAAGCGGACTTGATATGATTGAGGATATGAAGCAGCTTAAGTCGGATGCAAAAATCCTGATGATCAGTATGTACCCGGAAGAGCAATATGCTATCCGGGCACTGAAGTCCGGTGCTTCCGGCTATCTGACCAAAGAAAGCGCACCGGATGAACTCCTTCTGGCAGTGGAAAGAATCATCAATGGCGGGCGTTATATTACCCAATCTTTAGCTGAACAGATCTTCGATACACTGGACAAGGAAGGACCTGTACACCGGAAACTGTCAAACAGGGAATTCGAAGTGATGATACAGATCGCAAAAGGGAAAGATATTAAAAAAATTGCCAATGCTCTTTCCCTGAGTGAAAAGACTATCAGTACCTACCGCAGCAGAATACTCGAAAAAATGAACCTGTTATCCAATACCGACCTGGTCAGGTATGCTTTACGAAATAAATTGATAGAATGATGATTATCGCTTTGGAAGTTATCCTGGCTGCATAGCATCATCAGCCTTAGCCCGATCAATGTAGGATTTTCCCTACAAACATTTTCTTTTTTCCCTATTCTCACTTGCGCTTTTTCCTGAAAATTTTATTAAAGTATCCCACACGTTTATAATCCTTTCTTTACACCGGGATTATTGATTATTGCTTATTTTTCATTATAAAATCATTTTAAATTCAACTACTGACTATTTAATGTTAATTATGGATATAGCTATCGTTGATAAATCAGAATTATCTTCTCTCAGACTGGGGAGTATTGTTTCCGGTATTAAAGGAGTAAATACAATTATTCAAATCCTGCATCCGGGGACATTGCTGGAGATCCTTAATAAAACCAAACCGGCTGTGATCATTTATGACCTGAATTCGAATGGTCAGAATAATCTCCCGGATCTTCAAAAAATCCGGGAACTTTTACCGAATACAACGATCATTGCCCTGACAAGTTATTCCCCGGAGCAGTATCGCAGAAAATGCAAAGAAATGGGAATCATACATTGCCTGGACAAAATAAATGAGTTTGAAAGAATACCTGAGATAATCACAGAATTAAGAACGAAGATGCTGAAACAATGAATGAGGAAGGTACAAATAACAACCTGATAATCATTGCTGAAGACAGCCTGACACAGGCTGAAAACCTGAAGTTTATCCTTGAAAATAACGGGTATAAGGTTGTACATGGCATAAATGGGCAGGAAACCCTTAACCTGGCAAAAGAAACAAGACCCATAATGGTTGTTTCCGATATAATTATGCCTGTAATGGACGGATATGAATTGTGCAGGCAGGTAAAGGCTGATGAAAATCTGAAACAGGTCCCCGTTATCCTTTTAACCTCCCTGACAAATACAGAAGAGGTATTAAAAGGTCTGGAATGCGGAGCCGACAGCTATGTGATGAAACCATATAATGAGCAGTATCTTCTAAACCGCATCGAAACCATACTAACCAATTGGCATTTCGCACGGGATCAAAATGTAAAACAACAGGAGAGTATCGATATATTATTTTCAGGGAAAAAATACTTTATTAGCACTACACGTTCCCAGATCCTGAATATGTTGTTATCTACCTATGAGGGAGCTGTACAAAAAACACAAAAACTCACGGAAACTCAGGCCGCTCTTAGTATTCTGCGTGCCTCACTTGAAAAGAAAGTGGAAGAAAAAACGAAAGATCTTTCATTAAAGATCATTGAACGGGAACAAATTGAAACTGCCATCAGGGCATCTGAAAAAAAATACCGCAGCCTGGTTGAAAATGCTCTTATTGGGGTCTTCAGTGCGACCTTTAATGATCGCCTGCTTTTTGTGAATGAGGCTCTCTCCTCCTTGCTTGAATATGACTCTGTTGACGAAATGATGTCATGTCCGTTCACATCCTTATTTAAAACACAAGGTGAATATAAAGTATTTATCAAATCATTGAGAAAAGACCGGCAGGTGCGGAATTTCGAGATTGAGCTGGTTCCAAATTCAGGTCAGAGCAAATGGGTAATCGTTAATGCCCTGGTGAAAGGAGAAATTTTATCGGGAATGATGTTGGATATAACTGAAAGAAAGAAAACCGAAGAAAAAGAAAAGGAATACCAGGAGGAGTTAAAAGTCGAAAAAGAAAAAGCCGAAGAATCAGACAGGCTGAAATCCGCTTTTCTTTCCAATATGTCCCATGAGATCCGGACACCAATGAATGCCATTACCGGTTTTTCCAGCTTACTTGCCGATTCTGGCATTTCATCTGAAAACAGGAGAGATTTTGTCAGCCGGATTTCGGAAAGCTGTTACAATCTTCTGAACCTGATTGAAAATATGCTGGATATTGCTAAGCTGGAAGCTGGCAAATTCAAGATCTACGAAAAGAAATGCTCACTGAACATTTTATTAGCAGGTATTTATTCAACATTTACCAAAGAGAAAAAGAACAGAGGCAAAGATCAGATATCGTTCCGTTTGCAAACAGCCGTTCAGGAAAAAAATTTCGGAATCCTGACTGATCCTGTGAGAATACATCAGGTATTATCGAATCTGCTCGATAACGCTTTTAAATTTACAGAAAAGGGATCGATCGAATTTGGATATGATGTTCAGGATGATACTTTACAATTCTTTGTCAGGGATACCGGGAAGGGATTATCCGGGGACCAGAAAGAATTCATTTTTGAAAGGTTCAGGAAAGCGGAAGACGCAAGAACAAAATTGTATGGTGGTGCCGGATTGGGCCTGGCAATTTGCAGGAAGCTAACAGGGTTGTTGGGTGGGGAAATATGGGTGGAATCGGATATGGAGAAGGGATCAGCTTTTTATTTCACTATTCCACTGAAAGTTACTGAAAAACCTGTTGAGGATGTAAGGAAAAAGATTCAAACACCTGTAAGTTATTCCCTGAAAGGTAGGAAAATACTTGTTGCAGAAGATAATATGCTGAACTACAAGTTAATTGAAGCTATCCTGGGCAAGACAGAAGCCGGGTTGGTTTGGGCCAAAGACGGGATGGAAGCGGTGAAATTATTTAGCTCAGGTCAGGTGTTTGATCTGGTGTTGATGGATATCCGGATGCCTAACATGGATGGATTTCAGGCAACACAGGAAATAAGAAAGCTAAAAAAAGAAGTGCCTGTGGTAGCCATTACAGCATATGGGATGGGGGACGAAAAAGATATAGCCATGAAGTCAGGATTTGATGATTACCTTACTAAACCTGTCAATGCTGAAAAGTTAATTGAAACTGTACATAATTATATTCATGAAGAAAGATAGGCTAAGGATGAGTGATGCCTGCCTGCCATGCCTACGGCAGGTAAACCGGCAGGCAGGAGTGATGAATTAAAGGGAATTTCGTCCGACCACTAAGCGAGGGACTGTGCGGGAGCAAGTTGGTCTGACGAATAAGAATGAAATTATTGTGAAAAAAGAGTGTAAAGATTGCTATAATAATATGGAAAGGGAAGAAGCAATATTGAAACTATTTGAGAAGTCAGATGATGCATTTCTTATTATAGAGGATAATGTTTTGATAAAATGGAATGAAGCAGCTTTAAAAATGATGAAAAAAGCTGTTTTAAAAAGCAATACCAAATTCAACCTGACAAAATTCTCCCCCAAACTTCAGCCTGGCGATGAGCCGTCAGCAAAAAAAGAAAAGGAACTAATAAAAAAAGCAGCCAAAAAAGGATATAACCGGTTTGAATGGGTACTTTATAACTCGAAGAATGAAGATTTTTTCGTTGAGGTTACCATCTATTGTGGTGAAGACAAAGAAAAATCACTGTTGTATATGATCATCCGGGATGTCAACCTGGAGAAGAAAAACAAACTGCTTCTGGAATGGCAAAAGAATGAAATAATTCAGAAAAGTGAAGAAATAGAAACACAAAGCGATGAGATTGAATCGCAAAAAGAAGAAATTGAAACCCAGCGTGATCTGGCTGAAAAACAAAGGGACGAGATTACTTCCCGGAAAAAAGCATTAACCGATAGCATCCGGTATGCAAGCCGGATACAATCTGCCTTATTACCTGAAAGTGAATCTTTCAGCAAGATATTTTCAGACTACTTTATTTATTACCAGCCGAAAGATATTGTAAGTGGAGATTTTTACTGGATTTCTACAATAGACAACCAAACGATTCTTGCTGTTGCCGATTGTACCGGTCACGGTGTGCCGGGAGCATTCATGAGTATCCTGGGTATGGAATACCTGAACGAAATTGTGAATAATCTTGGAATAATGCAGCCAGACAGGATATTAAACAATATGAGAGGCCGGATCATCAAAACGATGGGGCAGACAGGAAAGATTAATGAGCCTCAGGATGGAATGGATATAACCCTTGTTTTAATTGACCTCGAAAATTACACCTTGCAGTATGCCGGGGCTTTTAACCCGTTATTCATTATCAGAAATAATAACCTCAGTGAAATCAAAGCTGACAGAATGCCTGTTGGGGTTCATGCAAAAATTGTTAAACCGTTTACCAATCGCGGAATTCAAATTAAGGCTGATGATTCGATATATCTTTTTACCGATGGGTATCAAGACCAGTTTGGCTGGAGAAGTGATAGAAAATTTAGTCTGAATAATTTCAGGGAACTTTTGCTGAGTGTACAGAACGTACCAATGAAAGCCCAGAAATTGCTGCTTGAAAATAATTTAAAAAACTGGATGGGGGATGTGGAACAAACAGATGATGTATTGGTAGTGGGGTTGAGGATATGAAGTAAAAAGTAAAAAGTAAAAAGTAATGCCGTAGGCATCCCTACGGGAAAAGTAAAAGAGGCTAAGGGGGTGGAGATCCGTCTGACCGCTTTCAGTCGGTCCGACGGATGTAGGGGTGGATAGATGTGGAAAGCATTGGGCATGGAGCAAGGAGCATTGGGAAGGATGAACCTGCCAGCGTTCCGGGCAGGCAAACGAATGACAGGGAACGGAATAAACGAATAACGGTGAAGCAAATAACGTTGGGATACACAATACCAAATCCACAAGACAATGATTCAAAATCAATTCAGTAACAATCTGATCGTAATAGCCGAAGACAGTCTTACCCAGGCTGAGAAATTAAGGTATATGCTTGAAGGATTTGGTTATAAAGTCTTACATGGTATCGATGGCAAGGAAGCGCTTGCGCTGGTCAGGAAAAACCCCCCTCTGATGGTGATAGCGGATATTTTAATGTCCGGAATGGATGGGTATGAACTATGTAACCTGATTAAGACAGACGAAGAACTGTGGAAAATTCCGGTTATTCTGATGACTTCCCTGTCGGATACTACCGATGTAATAAAAGGGATGGAATGCGGGGCAGATGGTTATATTATGAAGCCGTATAATGAAGGTTACCTGCAGTCAAGAATAAACCATGTATTGGAGAACAAGCATTTGATTCTGGGCAAACGATCTGAAACGAGTCTGGATATTCGCCTTGCCGGCAAGAGTTACGCGATCAATTCAAATCCTTTGCAGATACTTAACCTGCTTCTTTCTACCTACGACTCGGCAGTACAAAAAAATCTTGAACTGGCTGAGAGAGAGAAGGATCTTATTTTGTTGAATCAAAACCTGGAGCAAAAGGTTGAAGAGAGAAAAAAAGAATTGAACGCTCAGATAGCCCAAAAAGTAAAAGGCGACAAGACCCTGAAAAAATCGGAAGAAAAATACAGGGAGCTTGTAGATAATGCCCTGACCGGGATCTTTATTTCAGACTTACAGGGTAACATTTTGTTCGCTAATGATGCATTGTCAGCTATGTTAGAGTGCGGATCTGTTGAAGAATTGTTGACTGTTAAATCACGGAAGTTCTATAAAGACAAGAACGATAGAAATACCCTTATCAACCTGCTTCAAAAAACCGGAAGGGTAAATGAATTTGAAACGGAGTTTATTACAAAAAAAGGGAAAACAAAACAAATAATCTTAAGCGCAACCATTGAAGGGAACATACTTTCGGGAATGATCCTTGATATTACCGACCGGAAACTGGCGAATGAACGGTTAAAAAAGTATCAAAATGAATTATTGCGTGCGAAAGGAAAAGCGGAACAGTCGGAAAAACTAAAAACAGCTTTTCTTGCAAACATGTCTAACGAGATCCTTACACCGATGAATACGCTTATCGGTTTTTCCGAACTGCTTTCTGATCCTGATTTACAACCGGAGAAGTTGATGAATTACACCAAACAGATCAATCTCAGCGGCAATCACCTGATAAACCTGATTGATAACATTATTGATATTGCAAAGATCGAATCAGGAGAAATAAAAATTCACCTTTCTGACTGTATAATTAATCAAATGTTGCTTGACCTGTACGCAACCTATCGCCGTGAAATAGATATAACAGGGAAAGAGCAAATTCATTTAATCCTGAAGAGAGCCAGTAAAGAAAAAGATTTTGCAATGCTGTCAGAACCTTACCGGTTAAGACAGATCTTTTCCAATCTTTTAGGTAATGCTGTGAAATTTACAGATTCGGGGACGATTGAATTTGGGTACAGCATACTGGAAGACGGCGATTTAAAAGCCGGACAAACCCTGCAGTTTTTTGTTAAAGATACCGGGAAGGGGATTCCGGAGGAAAAGATGGATTTTTTATTTGACAGATTCAGACACGAAGATGATTCATATATAAAACAATATGATGGAGCAGGACTGGGTTTACCCCTTTCAGAGGCATATGTCAAATTGCTCGGAGGCAGGATGTGGTGTAAATCGATAGTTGGCAAAGGCTCAGAATTTTATTTTACCCTGCCATATAACCCGGTTGAGCCTGAAATGCCAAATGAAGGGGTTATTGTAATACCATCGGATGACATGAATTGGGAAAACCTGACTTTTCTCGTTGCTGAAGACATTGAAAGTAATTTCCAATATATAGAATCGATATTGACAAAAACAAAAGCCAGGTTACTGTGGGCAAAAGACGGAAAGGAAGCAATTGAAAAATTCAGAAATAATAAAAATCTCGACCTGGTATTGATGGATCTCCGGATGCCGGTAATGTCAGGATATGAAGCTGTGGCTGAAATAAGAAAGATGGATAAAGACATACCCATTATCGTCCAGACAGCGTATGCGCAAAGAGAAGATATACAGAAGATCCGTGAAACAGATTGTAACGATTATTTAACAAAACCAATTCGTAAAGAAACACTGATTAAAACAATATCAAAATGGATAAAGCCCGGATAGACAAAATGAAAACTTCAGAAGAGAGATTTAGAATCCTATTCGACTTTGCCCCTGATGCCATGTATATCAGTGACCTGAAAGGAACCTTTATCGAGGGTAATAAAGCTGCGGAGAAAATGCTCGGTTATAATAAAGAAGAACTAATTAATTTAAACGACGATCACTCGAAACCTGGAAAAAGAAACATCTAATAATCAAATGGAAAAACTAAGGAGAAAGAAAAATGGAAAAAATTGAAGGAGAAATATGGGTTGGGAAAAATAGGATTTATCTTGGTGAAGATAATATACTAAATTTTATCAATGTTGGAGAAATTGATGAGAAGATAGCACTTGAGAGTTATGAGGCTATGTTAAAACTCATGAATATGGGTGAAGGGGAGGTGGATTTTTTAATCGACGTTAACAAAGGGGGGAAAACATCATCAAAAGCAAGAAAGATATTGCAGGAATTTACTAAAAAAAATATTCAGGGAAAACTTGCATTGTGGGGATTGCATCCAGTTGCAAGAGTTTTAGCATCCTTTTTTATGGGCATCACCCAAAAGGAAGAAATGCGTTTTTTCAAGACAAAGGACGAAGCCCTGAAGTGGCTGAAAGAATGAACAATAAAACATCTGGAAGGGAAACGATAATGCCAGGATCAGAACTTGAACAATATAAACATCATGTCTCTACTCGTTTGAGACGGATAGTACCCTTATTACAAAAATACGCTCTGGGTGATTTTTCGGAAAGCCTTGAAATCCCCAAAAAGGAAGATGAATTCACCGAACTGTTTGTAGGATTGAGCCTGATGATGGATGATATTAAAGAATTAATTAATACTGAGGCAGACAGAACAACCAGACTCACTGTCAGAGTTGATAAAATTAATGAAACTATCTGTAAAGTCGCCAGAGGTGATTATTCCAGTCAGGTTGAAGTAACAGAACAAAATGATGAACTTGATTCACTTGCTATGGGCGTAAACATGATGATTGATGATGTCAGAAACACTGTTGAAGAAATTGAAATCCTCCAAAAGGAGCAACTGCAAAAAGCACAAAAGCTTGAGAAAACAGTAACAAAACTAGAGGTCACCAGGAGAGAAATTCTAAAGGAGAAAGAAAAATACCGCACCCTTATCGAAAACGCCAATGAAGCAATAATAGTAGTTCAGGATGGAGTGATTAAATTTGCCAATCCCAAAGGGAAAGAACTCTATGGTTATTCTCAGGAAGAATTAGTTTCCAGACCCCATACCGATTTTATCCACAAAAAAGATCGGGAAATGGTTGGGGAGCGACTTGGAAGGCGGCTTAAAGGTAAAAAACTTCCTGCCAGCTATTCTTTCAGGATTGTTAGCAAAACCGGAGATACCAAGTGGGCAGAGCTCTGGGTGTCACCATACTCCTGGGATGGGAAGTCGGCAATATTATGTTTTATGACGGATATCACCGAACGTAAGAAAGTAGAAGAGACACTTAAAGAGCGTATGAAAGAACTTCAATGTCTTTACAGTATCACTAAAATTTCTGAAAGGCAAGGGATTACTTTGGAAGAGCTCTGTAAGGAAGTGGTAAATATAGTTCCACCAAGCTGGCAATATCCTGAAATCACATGTTGCCATATCAGAATTGAAGGAAAGAATTATCAGACAGATAATTTCAGGAAGACTAAATGGAAACAGGAAGCAGAAATCAGAGTTGGAACTCAAACCATTGGCTCAATTGAAATCTATTACTTAGAAAAAAAACCAGATATTTATGAAGGTCCTTTTCTGAAAGGGGAACGTGATTTGATAAGCGCTATTGCGATACGACTGGGCGAATTCACCACACAAAAAAGACTACAGAATGAAATTATAGAGAGTGAAGAATTATTGAATAGTATTACAACCTCTGCCCAGGATGGTATTATTGTAATTGACCATGATGGAAATGTTATCTTCTGGAACGATTCAGCCGAAACCATCTTTGGATATTCGGCGGAGGAAATAATAGGAAAAAACTTTCATGAAACAATCGCTCCAGCCAGATATCTGGAAAGCTACCGGAAAGGGTATAAGAATTTCATAAAAAGTGGTACCGGTGCTGTGATTGGTAAAACACTGGAACTATCTGCTTTAAGCAAAGATGGCAAAGAATTCCCTGTTGAGCTTTCTCTTTCAGCAGTGAAAATTAATAATAACTGGCATGGAGTTGGCATTATACGCGATATAACACAACGAAAAGAAACTGAGGAAAAACTGGAACAGGCAATAATCCGGACCGAGCAGGCCAACCGGGCAAAAAGTGAATTTCTGGCAAATATGAGCCATGAGATCCGGACTCCAATGAATGCTATTCTGGGTTTTTCCGAGATACTTGAAGAACAGTTTGCAGATTATCCCGAGTTTAAGGATTATATCATTGGGATTAAAAATAGCGGAAAAAGCCTGCTGGGATTGATCAATGATATTCTTGACCTGTCGAAAATCGAAGCAGGAAAACTGGAAATTAATTACGAGCCCATTAATCCGGGCGTTATCATTGATGAAATCAGACAAATTTTCTCCTTAACAGCCAGGGAGAAGAAGCTGTATTTTAAGATCAATGTTGATCCAGACTTGCCAGAAGGATTGCTGTTTGATGAAACCAGGCTTCGCCAGATCCTTTTCAACCTTATTGGGAATGCTATAAAATTTACCAATGAAGGGGGCGTTATGGTTAACATTAAGAGAAAAGACAGGTATGAAGAAGGCAGTCATGTTGATTTATTTATTGAAATAATTGACACCGGAATAGGTATCTGTGAAAAATCACAACAAGCCATTTTTGAACCGTTTCGTCAGAAGGATGGTCAAAGTACACGCAGATACGGGGGTACAGGGCTGGGATTAACAATTACCAAACGCCTGGTGAATTTAATGAACGGAACAATACGTTTGAAAAGTGAAGTTGGTAAAGGGACAACTTTTGAAATATTCCTGCCCCATATCCAGGTTTCAGCTACAGTTGAAAGTCACGCTTCGGAAGCTGAGGATGTGTCAGGAATTAAATTCAGGAATCCAAAGATACTGCTGGTTGAGGACGTCGAATCGAACCGCAGGGTTATTCGTGGTTACCTGGAATCATACAATGTGAGAATTATTGAAGCAGAAAACGGAAGCATTGGCATTGAAAAGGCACAGAAATTTAAACCTGACCTGATACTGATGGATATGCAAATGCCCGGAATAGACGGGTACGAAGCCTCAAGAATACTAAAGGAAGAAAAAAAACTGTCATTGATACCAATCATTGCATTAACTGCATCATCACTGAAAAGGGATGTTGCTGAAATACAAAAGCTTTGCAATGGATACCTGAGGAAGCCGGTTACCAAATCCGGATTAATATCAGAGCTTAAAAAATTCCTGCCTTTTACCAAACCGGAGAGACCTGAAGAAAAGGCCGCCCGCCAGAAAATGGATTATTCTTATGATTTGAAACAACTTTCTTTACAGAAGAACGGGATTCCAAAAGAGCTTGTGGATGTTTTCAGAACACGGATCATTCCGGAATACGAAAATATCATGAAAAACAAGGCAAATAAAAAGATCCGGAATTTTGCCTCCATGGTTTTGCAAACCGGGAAAGAATACCACATTGTGGTACTGGAGAGCTATGGTATTGAATTAGAGAAATATCTCGATTCGTTTAATGTGAAAAATATCAATATGCTGTTAACGGATTTCAGTGAGCTGGCAAAAATAATGAATATATAGAAAAAGATGTCAGAAAATGAAATAAATATGGATTACGAATTTCAATCAATTGTATTGATCGTTGACGATATTGCCGAAAACATTCAGGTACTTGGGAACATACTGGATGAACATGATATTGAGTTCAGCTATGCATCCGGTGGAAAAGAAGCGCTGGAAGCAATTGACTTCAACAAGCCGGACCTGTTGCTTCTTGATATTAATATGCCGGAAATGAATGGTTTTGAAGTATGCGAAAAACTTAAAAAAGACCCGGCAACAAAAAATATCCCTGTTATTTTTCTGACGGCAAAAACCGATCGGGAAGATATTGTCAAGGGGTTAACAATCGGGGCTGTGGATTATCTTACCAAACCGTTTAATCCGCAGGAACTCATATTGAGGGTTAAAACACATCTTGAATTAAGCAATTCCAGGAAAATGATAGATGCTCAGAATGAACGGTTAAGAAAGGCATATACGGATATGAGAGATGCAAACATAACGAAAGATAAGTTTTTTTCAATAATAGCCCATGACCTGAAAGAGCCGTTCAATACACTTCTGGGATTTTCAGAATTGCTCTTGAAAGAATATGATAACAGGACCCCGGAAGAAAATAAGGAAATGATCCAACATATTTACCATTCATCTGTTCATGGTTTTGATCTGCTGAATAATCTTCTGGAGTGGTCAAGGTCTCAGACAGGAAGGATCGAATATAAACCCTGCGATTTCAGCCTTACCGATCTGGTCCGCCAAAATACCGCATCACTTTCCGGTGCAGCAAATAAGAAAAATATCGATGTGCAGAATGAAATAAAAGAATATATCATGGCTTTTGGAGATCAAAGAATGATCAATACAGTGATCAGAAACCTGATTGTTAATGCCCTGAAATTCACCGGATCCGGAGGGGAGATTGTATTGAGCCATAAGGAAGAGAATGAATTCATCGTAGTAACAGTTGCAGATACAGGTATTGGCATCAGTGAAAAAAACTTATCCAAACTGTTTAATTTAACAGAAAATATCAGTACTCCGGGGACAAAAAATGAACATGGTACAGGGCTTGGACTTATTTTGTGCAAAGAATTTGTTGAGAAAAACGGAGGTAAAATATGGGTTGAGAGTGAATATGGAAGAGGCAGTAAATTCAGTTTCAGCCTTCCCCGCGGGAATAACACATCATGATATTTCAGAAAATGATTCATTACAACAGCAATATTGATTTCAATACAAAATGAAAAAAATCACAGTATTCCTGGGCATTTACATGATATTTCATGCCCTGGCATTTCCGCAAAATAATGAAGATTTTAAATCTGTTTTTCAGGAAGCCGAGTACTACCTCAATTCAGAGTATGACTATGAAAGTGCAGTCTCCTTGTATTTAATGCTGCATGCGATGGAACCTGATAACATGAATATAAAATATAAGATCGGGATTTGTTATCTGAATATACCGGGAAACAAGAACAGGGCTACTGAATTTCTTGAAGAGGCGTTAAAAAACACCTCACCAGATTATACATTTAGCTATAAAGAGAAATACGCTCCGGAAGACACTCAATTCTATTTGGGAATGAGTTATCATGTGAATAATCAGCTGGACAAAGCGATTGAGATCTATATGGATTTTTTAAAAGGGCTTAGCGCTGAAAGATATCAGGATATCGGATTTGTCAACCAACAGATTGCTGCGTGTGAAAGAGCCAGAAAGCTTCAAAGTAAGCCTGAGAATTATACGATGGTGAAACTGGATGAGGAAATTAACAGGCACCCGAGAAATTTCTATCCGGCTATTTCAGGAGATGGGAACCATCTTGTTTATACTGCAATGATTGGTAAAGCGTACCGCATATTTTATTGTACGGGGAAAGATGGAGCCTGGTCGAAACCAATTGATATTACCGATCAGCTGGGTACAAATGAGGAAGGGATCAGCTCGTGGCTTTCCCATGATGGACAGAAGCTACTCATCTTTATGGATGACAGAGGAACGGGAAGTATATTTGAAAGCAGGCAGATGAATGGAATGTGGACTCCTGTTGAAAAACTGAACAGGAACATCAATACAAAGTATTGGGAGTCCATGTGCTGTATTTCGGCAGATGGGAAAACCCTGTACTTTAGCAGTAACCGAAAGGGGGGATACGGCGGGCTGGATATTTACAAATCAGACCTGGATGAAAATGGCGACTGGGGTTCTGCTGTTAACCTGGGACCTTCGATAAATACTCCGATGATGGAAGATTCTCCCATAATCTTACCGGATAATATCACGCTCTATTTCAGTTCTCAGGGACACTACAATATGGGTGGGTATGATCTGTTTTATTCTGTGCTCTCAAAAGGCAAAAGGTGGTCGGAACCGGTAAACCTCGGCTCACCGTTGAATACAACGGATGATGACATGCATATTGCACCAATTGGCCAGGGAGAAAATTTTTATTGTGAGAGATTCAGCTATGGGGAATTTCCGAGACAAGACATTTACCTTGTTAACCTCAACGCTGAAGAAAAGGTACTGGCTGATATCATGATCTCCGGAACAGTCCAACTTCAAGACAGGATATTTGAACTGGATAGTTCATTCTATGTCCTTATTATCGAAACTGTCAGAAACGACACACTTAAAAGAGTCCAGGTAGATCCCAAAACAGGTGAATACTCGGTCACAATCCCCCCGGGAGAATACAAATTGTTAATAACGGGTGAAGGATATGAACCGGTTGAGCAGCAAATAATGCTTTCGGAGAAATTTGCTCTTCCTGATTTTTCCATAAACACCAGGATGATATCGACAGAAGTAACCAGGGGAGACTATCTTGCCATACAAAACTTACTTTTCGATTTTGATGATTATTCACTAAGTGACGAAGCCATGGTTGAGTTGGAAAGAATGGTGACCATCATGAATGAATATCCCTCCCTGGAATATGAAATAATCGGTCATACAGATGTTATAGGAACTTCCAGCTATAATATACAGCTTTCAAAAAGAAGGGCATATTCCGTTTTTACATACCTGGTTAACAGAGGAATATCAAAAAACAGACTGCGAACCAAAGGTGTCGGGGAGATTGTGGCTGTCGCAGCGAATGAATATCAGGAGGGTGTTGAAAATCCCAGGGGCAGAAGATTGGATCGCAGGGTTGAATTTAAGATTATGAAATCAGATCCGAACCTGACACGTAAGGAAGAATCTTATCTTCCCGATCATCTTAAAAATGCAGGAGACCTGAATTATACCGTAATCGTATTAAAAGTAAAAGAAAAATTGCCGGACGATTTCTTTAATTCGTATGAAATGGAGGAGATGAAATATATACGGGCTGAAGAGGCTAAAGACGGCTTTTTATACACGCTGGGAGTTTTCGTTCAACGTAAGGAAGCATTATCCATTTTAGGGAAATTATATACTATAGGATTTATTGAAGCCAGGATTGTCGACCAGCATGAGTTGTCTGATCTGGTAGTATCAGAAGAAGGCCCAGGGAAGACCATTTTTGGTAACCCGGAGGCAATCGGTGAGGTCCCTGTTTATACAATTCAGGTTTGCGCACTAAAAAATCCTCCCGGTGAAGGAGCATTTAAAAACCTGGAAAATATCAGGATAACCCCTGGGAAAGATAAATTTTTCAGGTTTACGATTGGTGAATACAAAGGCTATAGCGCCGCTAAAAGTGCCCTGGATGAAATTGTAAAAATGGGATATCCGGAATCATTTATCAGACGAATGTCAGATCTGTATTAAGTATTAATCTGGTAATCCGGATGTTATGTAATCAAACAGTAATTTAAAATAAAATATCATGAAAAAAATTCTTGTACCAATTGATTTTTCGAAAGATTCTATGCATGCATTTGAATTTGCCCTGGAGATTGCCAGATCAACTGAATCATCATTGAAGTTCATTCATGTGAGAAAGCAAAAGGAATATGCAAATCCATTTGTAATTCAAGGCCTTGAGAAAAGTTATGAGCAGAAAATAATTGATTTCTGCGATAAAATCCTTAAAGAATATAAAAGCAGAACCCATCTCGATTATCTGATCCGGAATGGCAAAATTTACAAAGAGGTTGTCAACCTGGCCAAAAGTGAAAATACTGACCTCATTGTAATGGGAACCCATGGTGTTTCCGGATTTGAAGAATTCTGGATGGGAAGCAATTCCTACAAAGTGGTTGTTCATTCATCCTGCCCCGTTTTAACAGTCCGCTATGGTTTTAAACAGAAAAAGATCCGTAGAATTCTCTTACCCATAGATGCTGTATCCAATACCCGGCAAAAAATTCCGTTTACGGCTGATATTGCTGCAGGTACAGGAGCAATGGTGTATATTGTGGAAATAAGAACTACAAAACAGGAAAATATCATAAAGAGACTGAAACAATATGCAGACCAGGCCGAAAATTATTTTTTGAGCAAAAATATCCCTGTTGCCAGAGATCATCTTTTTGGATCTGATTTCGTTGAAATGGCAATTAATTATGCAACTCATAATAAAGTGCAACTTATTTCTATTGTAAGTGTCAGAAAAGGATCACCATTAACTATTAGTTCCGTTTCTCAGCTGATGGTGAATCATTCGCCGATCCCGATACTAACTGTTCCACCGGTTAATTAATAACTTGGTTAGAAGGGATGAGAACTCAGTCAAAATTATACATAAACAAACCTTATTGACATGAAACCAAGTAAACTAATTTATACAGTTCTGGTGTTGAGTCTTTTAATCTGGACAGCGGATGCTTTGATCGATTTTGTAATCGATGGGAGTAAAGAGTTTATGAACCTTTTGATCCTGAAAGTTCCTGTTAGTTCTCTGTATTTCAGATTATTCCTTATTGGGCTTTCTGCAATTATGGCAATCCTTGTTTATTATGATTTTAAAAAAATGAATTTGTTAAAACAATTAGATATACAGATTCCTGATTATATATTAGATGAGAGGCATGAAGATTACAAGGTCTTGCATGATTTTTTTCACACAGTTAAAACTCAGTTAAATAATATTGTTGGATTTACGAGTCTGTTAAGAGAGAAACTCTCAGATGAAGATACGGAAGTTTATATTGAATATTTAGAGTCCAGTAAGAAAGCACTGCAGGACTCGGTCGAAAAATTGCTTATGGAATATCGTGAAAAGCAAGAGAAAAGCCATAAAATTAAACTCCCCGAAGGAGAACTGGAATTGGACTGGTCATCAAAGAAAGTGCTTGTTGCTGAGGACAATGAGACCAATTATTCTTTGTTGAAATTTATGCTGAAAAAGACAGAAGTTGAACTCATCTGGGTTGTGAATGGTAAACAAGCTGTAGATTTGATCGGGAAAGGTGAAAATTTTGATCTCATACTAATGGATATTCTCATGCCTGAATTAGACGGGATGGAAGCAGCCCGACAAATCAGGAGAATAAGACCGGAGTTACCGATAATTGCACAAACTGCCTATAGTTTTCGGAAAGATGAAATGGTAAAAAACTTGTTTGATAACATCATATTCAAACCTGTCTGGCAATATGACCTTCTGAAGATATGTTCCAGGTACATGTGAAATCTGCACAAATCTAAAGTTAATTAACAAAAAATCATCAACTAACTAAGAATACAATCAGGATTAATTAAACAATTACTATGGAAAACCCGGAAACCAGAAAACCGAAAGTATTGTATGTAGATGACGCGAAGGAATATAGTGTTCTTTTTACCAGCGTGCTAAAAAGTGATTATGAAATTTTTACCGCTCTCACTGGCAGGGAAGGTTTACATATCCTTGAAAAAGAGGATATCCAGGTTGTAGTCTCAGATCAGCGTATGCCTGAAATGAGTGGGGAAGAGTTTCTTGAACAGGTAGCTAATCTTTATCCGGATATTTTACGTTTTATGATTAGCGGTTTTTCCGATTTTAAAGCTGTTGTTGATGCAGTAAACAGGGGGCAAATTCAAGCTTACTTTCATAAACCAATTGAACCCGAAGAAATTAAGCGCGCCATAAATGAGGGACTTGAAATTGCCGGCCTGAAAAAACGGAACAAGGAGATCCTTCAGGAACTTGAATCCGTGAATAATGCCTTAGAAAACGCTGACAGGAATAAAAATATCTTTTTACAAATACTGAGCAAAGAATTAAACAAACCGTTAAATGAGGTGAGGGCAACCGTTCAGATTTTTAAGAATAGGCCCATTTCAGAAGATTTGAAGAACCTGGTCAATATTCTTGACAAAAACGTCTCTAAATTTGAACTGCTTTCGTCCCTTGCAAACCAGATCACCTTATTAAAAACAAATGGAAGAAAGCTAAAAGTTGATGGTACTGATACAACTGAGGTAATAGAAAATTTATTTATTGAAGTTTCTGAAAAGCTTAAAAAGAGAAAAATAAAGATAGAGCTGAATGAGGAGAGTCCAAATCTTTTGATTAAAGGCGAGCTCAGTCTGGTAATTAGTTGCCTTGAGAATATTATTGACAGCGCACTTGACCATACACCTGATGAAGGCAAAATAACAATCAGAACCGGAAAGGATAAAGAAATGGTTTTTATTGAGGTAATTGATGAGGGAATGAATTGCCCAAAAGAATACATCAAAAGCATCACGGATTTTTTCTCAACCAACAAAGAGTTCCTGGATTTAAATCTGAACCTGCGATTGGTCCTTGCTAAACAGATTATGGATGTTCACATGGGAAGAGTAGAATGCCACTTTAATGAAAAGGAAGGAAGATTCAAGTTGTTGTTTCATGTTCACCATGCTTAATACAAACCTGACGGTGATTATCGATTCTTTAAACAACCTTAAAAACGATGATAAAATTATTATTTTGTATGATCCGTATATAGGATAAAAAAACAATTAACCAATACTACTGCCATGAAGTTCAAGATTCTAACATTCCTGTTTATTTTAACCATCATTCATTTGTTTTCTGCATGTAAATTCAACAAATCCGGGGAAGGAGAGTTGACCGGTTTGCCGGAGGATAGCTCGACCTTTGAGACCATGAAAGAAGATCTGGAGATTCTGAACAATATACTGTTTCTCCTGCCATCTCCAGGAGAAATCGTTGAAGGTTTTTTCAATTCGGATCTCGAATACAAACAGGGACTTGTAAATTCGGTTGAGAAAAAAGACAGCTATCTCGGATCAAGGTCCCAGGCCCTGAACCTGGGGGTCTATGTTACTGACCTGGCCTATCTGGCAAAATTTGGCCTGACCGGCGAATCGGTGGATTATTTTGAGGCTGTTCGATCCCTGAGTACTCAGGTGGGGGTATCCACGGAGATCTTTGAATCCCTGATGGATAGAGCCAGAACAAATATCAGTGACCCGGATTCCATGATCCTTATTTCCAATGAAGCCTGTAATGAAATGTTTGCTTTCCTTGAAACCAGCAAAAAGGAGAGTATTCTTGCAGTAATATCGGCAGGAGCCTATATTGAGAGCTTATACCTGGTTCTGGAAACCGAGGAAGAGTTTATGGAAGATGACCCGATATTCGCACGGATCAGTGAAATGAAGTATCCTTTCGAAAACCTGTTTTCCATGGCAAAGGTTTATGGAGATGATGAGAATGTGGCAGGCATTATAAAATACCTGAACCTGATCAACCAGACATTTGAACAACTGGCTGTGGATGAAACTGAAACAACGGTAACGAAGAAAGAGGGGAAACTGGTCATTGGGGGTGGTACTGAATTCACCCTTACCGCTGAAAATTTTAAGGAAATGAAATCTGCAATCCGTTCCATCAGAACAGAAATCACCACTATTTAATACTTAAATCCATGTGATCATGAAATATATCAGGAAAATACAAGTATCCCTGTTACTGGTTCTGGCTCTGCCGGTTCTGGGTTATGGCCAGTTTTGTGGCGATTTCCAGAAGGTCGGCGATTGCAGGAAGGATCTTGTCCCTTCTTACAGATATTACAACCAATCAAGAGGTGATATGATTGGCGTTGGATATACCATAAAGTACAACGTTGTATTTTATGGGGATAGAGACTATATCATTTCGTTTTGTACAATCAAGAACTTTTACCCGGTACATTTCAAACTGGTCGATGAAATTTCTGAGGAGGTACTGTATGATAATGAGGAGGATGATTATACGGAGTCGATTGGGTTTGGTGTAGAAAAGACCAAACTGATCCTGATCGAGGTCGAAGTGCTTGCACGTAAAGCCAGTGACAAGGAAATTGAAGAACAGTACCCCTGCCTTGGAATGTTAATCCAGTTTAAGGAGGATAAACTATAAATTCCCGGTTTACTGAATTTAGCAATTTCTTTTATAATCATTTAATGAAAAACAGAATTGGTAACATACTCTTAGCTTTTGCAATAATACTCTCAAATTGCAATTCTAATCAAAAATGCCAACTTTATCATGATGAAGTTGTCAATGAAATATTTACAGAAATAGAAATCGAAGCACTCTGTAAAATAACTGCATACTTTGATTCTTTTATTTTGAATACCACCAACTCCGGTAATCTTGATTCGGCTTATCATTGTTACTGTGAGAACCTGAAATATTCACAATCATACGAAGAACTCTATACTAAACTATTGATAAATGAAGTTGAAAAGGAACAGCTTCTGTGCACCTTAAAGGAAGATGGAATTTTTGATCATCTTTTTAAATATGAGTACGATTGTTCAATTGAACTCAGGGACACTGTTGCAGTATTATTAGTACCTAATCAATCCGGGAAATATATGACATTAGTAAACAACCTGGCAAGTGAATCGGAGTTTTTCGCGGAGTTAAAAAAGAGCTTTGAAAAAATTGGTGGACCTATAGAATTTATTGCCACGGTTCTGCCTAATGGGCATAATGTGCTTGATTTTAATGATGAAAAGATCAGGTTATTAACTGCCATTAATATCATATCACTGGATGCTCCGGAAAGGTTCAGCACACAACAACGGATTAACTGAATAAATAGGGACAGCTACCTTTAATAATAAATAGGGAAATAAATAGGGACAGCTACCAATTTAATTTTTTATGGTTTATGGGGGTATCCATTATCAATTGCTTCATGGTCCCGGGATCCCGTTTCCGGCTTCATGTTTGCCGGTAAAGTAAACCGGAAAGTGCTTCCTTTGCCTTCTATCGATTCAGCCTGAATTTTTCCACCATGCTTTTCAACGAAATCCTTGCAGATGATCAATCCTAGTCCGGCACTGGGTTCCTCTTCAGTACCTTTACGACCCACAGGTTCGTTAATTTGAAATAACTTACCCAGTAATTCCTCACTCATACCTATACCGGTATCTGTTATTGATATTTCAATAAAGTTATCCTGAATAACTTTTGCTGATATAGATATTTTTCCACCCTGGAATGAAAACTTCACCGCATTGTTAAGCAGGTTTCTCAAAGTAGATTCAAGCATGACCTTATCCACCTTCACGATAAGATTTTCAGGTACCTGCAATTGGATCTCCTGATTTTTCTGGTAAGCCAGATTGGATAGCCCCTCAGTGCTTTTTTTAACAACATCAATAAGTGGTATTGTTTCCGGTTTAAATTCAGTCAATCCACGTTGCATTCTTGACCATTCGAGAAGATTAACAATCAGATGATAGAGGTTAGTTGCAGAATTTTTTAAGGAATAGGCTATTTCCTGAATCTCATCCTGCTCCATAACAGGCAATTTCTCTGCAAGAATCTTGGTGAAGCCAAGAAAGGAGTTGAAGGGGCTTGTCAAATCATGTGCAATGATCGAGAAGAATTTATCTTTTTCTGCATTTAGTTTAATAAGTTCCTCATTTTTAAGTTTGATTTCTACCGCTGCCTGCTTACGTTGCAAAAGCGCATTTAAAATGGGGGCAACACTCCTTGATATGGTTTCTATAGTCCGGAGGTCTGCATCCGTGTAATCCTTTCCCTTGTTGGCCACCTGAAAGAGACCGATAGGCTCACCCTGGAAAAGAATCGGAGCGGAGATGTGCCTGTTAATATTAACATGGCCTTCGGGTATCCTGGTTGACGGTTTGTTCGAGAAGATGATTTTCTTTTCCCGAAGTGCCTTTGCCCAAGTGCTGTTCCCCCATGTTTCCCTTGGAAATCGTATCGATTTTCCGGAAACCTCGCACTCGTTCCAGACTTGACGTGTCATTGTGGGTATAACGCTCGCCCCTTCTTCATCAATGTATCCAAAGACCCCGAACGGACTATGCATGACTTCCAGTATGATCTTCAACATCTCGTTGAACATCTCGTCATCGGAAACCGTGAGAAAGACCTCAGCAACACGTACCTGAATGGCCAGTGCCTCAAGAGACATCTTGAGTTCGGTGTTGTCAACTGCGGTTACAAGGCATTGTTCCTCATTTTCAGTAATAATGCCGGAAAGGTAAACATACGTTGGCGAGTTCCCATCCGATCTCAGCGCCACCTCACAGGTTTCTTTGACCTTGCTGTTAAATACTTTCCGGAGAAAGAGGTTGAAGTTTTGTCTTGTATCGTCGGAAACAAATGAGCCAAAACGGCTGTTTTTCAGGCGTTCTCTCTCCTTACCAAGTAATTGCGATCCGCTAAGGTTTAGCTTATTGATTTTACCTTCTTTGGAAAGTGTAAAATAACCCGCTGGTGCAAAGTCATATAACTCAATATATTTTTCAGCAGCATCCTGTGCAGCGGATCTTGCCATTATAAGTTCATCATTCTGCAATTCCAACTCTATCTGGTGCACCTCAAGCTCGTGGATGAGTTTCAGAGTTTCGGCTTCAGAATGCTGCGAACCAGGTTTCAGTTGTTTCTTTTCCAGCAACTCTTCTGCTTTTTTGCGGAGAGGGAGTTTTTGTGATTTGTCATCTTTTTTCATGGTAAGAAAATTAAATTTTACCAAATGATTTATCCCGCCAGGGATAAAATGCCCATTGCCTGTTACCAAATGCCTGGTGCCTGGCGCCTAATGTCGTTTCCTGAGTGCCTCATTTGCATTTCTCAGTTCTATTTCAAGCTTTTTGGCAACCGTTATATTGGCAAATGTAATAACCAGTCCGTCGATATGGTCGTCGATTGTGCGGTAAGGCATAATCCTAACATTAAACCACCTTTCGTCGTTTGTTGCAATTACAGTTTCGACAGATACCAGGGTTTTCAATACCTGCCTGGCATGGTTTTCCATTTCGGGGTACCGCAAATCGGTAACAAGGTCGGTAAAAGGTCTTCCGATATCTGTATCGCGAAGTTTAAATATTTTGGTTACGTAATCGGTGAACCTGCGAATGTTTAACTCCCTATCGAGGAAAAGTGTAGCAATCTCGGTACTGTTGAGCAGGTTTTTCATATCGTCGCCTGCACGTATATAATCATTTACCTTGCTTTGAAGTTCGATATTAACAGTTTGCAGTTCTTCGTTAAGGCTCTGCATCTCTTCCTTAGAGGTAGTGAGTTCCTCGTTGGTCGATTGTAGTTCTTCGTTGGTTGATTGCAGCTCCTCATTAGTCGATTTCAGCTCTTCCTGCGATGTTTGCATCTCTTCGCGGGTGCTTTGCAGATCTTCATAACTTCGTTGCAGTTCGGCCTCCAAATGCTTCAGTCTTCCGGTTGAACTTTGTTTTCCAGGTTTCGGATTCCTGATATCTTGTTCAATAACAGCGTTCACATCAGAAAATACAACCATTATCATACCTCTTACCGAATCAGGGCTTTCGATTCGTTGAACGGTAACATCAACAAAATGAGTACCACCGTTAGTCCCTGCTTTAATATTGTGTACGATCACTGCATCAAAGTTTTTCATTGCTTTGCGGAAGGCGCCCGGCAGCACCTGGCGTAATCCTTCGCGCGCCATGGCATGAATGTTCCAGTTTGCTTTTCCGGCAGCAGGTTCAAGGTATTTCCCTGTACGGCCAGTGATGTAAAGTATGTCGCCTTTTTCGTTTACCAGCACACCGGCAGGGGCAAAACGTTGAAGAAAAATCTGATCGGCAATGGTCTGGATATTTTCAATAACTTTCGGTTGTATCCTTTTTTCAGCTGCCAGTTCATTCTTGTGGTGATAGGAGCCTGGGAAATCGATGAGTTCAGGTGCCCAAACCGATGGGGTGCGTTTAAAAATCTTAAGTTTGGTATCAAACTCTTTAAACCCTTCTTTATTGATTCCAATGGTTTCGGCAGTGCCAAGCAACAGAATTCCACCTGTATTCAGGCTATATTTGAACAGCTCAATAAGTGTATTCTGCAATTCGTGCTCCATGTATATCATCATATTGCGGCACGAAAGAATGTCGAGTTTGGTAAAGGGCGGATCTTTGATAATATTCTGAGGCGCAAACACTACCATTTCGCGTATAGCGGTATTCACCCGGTAACCACCAGCTTCAACTGTAAAAAAACGGTTTATGCGATCAGGAGACACATCGGCAGTAATGTTTTTAGAGAAAACCCCTTTGCGAGCTTTCTCAATGGCATCATTATCGAGATCGGTAGCGAATATCTGCAAGGTCAAGCTATTGTGCTTCTCGGATTTTTCAAGTGCTTCTTTAAAAATAATGGCTAATGAGTAGGCTTCTTCCCCGGTCGAGCAGCCCGGCACCCAGGCTCGCAGCACATGCCTGTCCGGCAATTCGTTAAACAGATCAGGAAGAATATTTTCTTTGAGTTGTTCCCACACGGCAGTATCTCGGAAAAAGCTGGTAACGCCAATCAGCAGTTCTTTGAAAAGGATCTCAACCTCTTGAGGATTCTCCTGTAATAATCGGAGATAGTTGTTTATTTTGTCTATCTGGTGAACACCTTTTCTCCTTTCGATCCGGCGAAACAAGGTATTTTTCTTATACAAAGAAAAGTCGTGACCTGATTGTTCACGGAGCAGGATAATAATTTTTTCAAGGTTGCTTTTAATTTTGACCTCTATTTCCGGATCTGCTTTAATTTCCGGAATAAATTTTAGATAAGCGATCAGTTTAGCGGGCAATTCCTCAGCGGGCGCCACAATATCTGCAATTACGGCTTCGATGGCGCTGAGTGGCATGCTATCAAATTTGGCAGTGGAAGGATCCTGCACCAGCACTACGCCGTTTTTTTCTTTAATGGATTTCAGTCCAAGGCTGCCATCGGAGCCCATACCGGAAAGGATAATACCAATGCTGTTTTCCTGCCTGTCGTTGGCCAATGAGCGGAAGAAGATATCAACAGGTAAACGAAGGCCGCGCGATTCAACAGGATCGAACAGATGCAGTACCCCATCCAGGATTGACAGACTTTTATTTGGTGGTATTACATATACATAGTCTGGCTTTACTGTAAGCCGGTCGGTTACCTGCAACACCTTCATTGGGGTAGTTCGCTGCAAAAGCTCGGGCATAATACCAACATGAGTTGGGTCAAGGTGTTGGATAACCACGAATGCCATACCGGTGGATTCAGGCATGTTACTAAAAAACTGCTCCAAAGCTGCCAGTCCGCCTGCTGAGGCGCCAATACCTACTATGGGAAATTGGGTTATACCGGTCTTTGAAGGAGATTTTCGCTTGGTTTGTATTGATGGTTTTGCCTTTTTGATTGTCATTGGAAAAACGCTGGAGGTATTTTACAAATATACGTTAATTATCAGGCAATTGGAAATAAAATACAGTTAATTAACTCAAGTTGAACCGAAGGTACTCCTTTGGAGCTACGTATTAAGAATAGGTTGATATTTTACTTATTAAAGCGTTTTTCAACTGGAGAGCGCAAACGGTCCGCCGGCTGGCAGATCGTTCTACAAAAGCATTTTCAAAATATATTCATTTAAAGAAGAAAAAAAAGCCGGAGATCAACAATGATTAACCGAATAATAAACATAAATTTGTAATAATGCAAAGCCTGCATCAGAACAGAAATCACAACCGTCTAATACCTAATTCGCCGGATCATGACACATCGTAAGAATATTACCCTATCCCTGGTTTTGTTACTCTCTTTTTCTGTTTTGGGATTCGGACAGTTTTGTGCCGACTTCCATAAAACAGGTGACTGCAGAAAGGATTTAATACCAAATTTTAGGTGTTATAGCCAATCCCGAAGTGATCTGATCAAAGTTGGATTTACCATAAAATATGATATTGTGTTTTATGGTGAACAGGAATACATGGTCTCATTCTGTACCATGAAGAATTTTTACCCGGTGCATTTTAAACTAATCGACGGAATGACCGAGGAGGCTTTTTATGATAATAAGGAGGATGATTACCTGGAATCGATTGGGTTTGCAGTGGAAAAAACACGACGGATCCTGGTCGAGGTTGAGATTCTGGCACACCAGGCAAGCGACGAGGAAATTGAAGAGTATTACCCCTGTATTGGCATGTTTATCCAGTTCAGGGAATATAAAGAATAAATCCCCGCATCGAATAATCCTGTTTATTCACCGTGTGACTCCAGGGGACCGCCCAGGTTTATCCGGTGATTTTTTTCAGACAACAATGTAGAGGGCTTGAGTTCGTCTGACAAATAGTTGGTTTTTAGTTCGTGAATTTGAAAATCGTGACACGGATTAACGAATAAAAGATTCTAATTTCTGGAAACAGAAACCAACTACACGTAATTCATTCGTGCATTCGTGGTTCCTGTTTTTCTTTTTATGGAAAAGATCTCCAGATCAGTTGAAAATACCTGTACACTGGTGAGTAACAGTCAAAAGAAAAAAATTGTACGTTGTTATACAAATGTTTAATTTTGTTCTACGTTTCCGGAAAATGAATTTTATGAATCGTAGCCGGCAAATAAGAAAATATTTAATTGTAGTTATAATAATACCTGCATTAGTTTGTCTTATTATTAATTCATCTTCAAACGGGCATTATCATAAACTAAAAAATGGTATTACAATATATCATGCGCATCCCTATGATAAACAACATGATAATAATTCTCCTGAGAAATCCCATCATCATACAAATCTTGAATTCTTTTTTTTAGGATTGATTACTAATTCTGTCTTTTTATTCTCCATTGGATTGGTTTTTAGTCCATCCAGAACACATTTTGAAAATATTTATATCTTTTCAAATTGGATAATTCCAGAAAAGGATTATTACCCTTTATTTAATAAACGTGCCCCCCCATCATTTTCTCTTTAACATTCCGGAAAGATTTTAGTCTGTTCGAAAATTGATCGTCAATTTTTTTCTTGTTTTGACTGATTAGCTCTAAATACATTTTAAAAGTGTAATTAAGGTTTATCCTTCTGTAGAGAGTAATAACAGGGAAAGGATAGGTTTAATAAATAAATGAAAGCGTATAGAGAATGAAAACAATTCATTTTATTATAACATTGTTTTGTTTTATTATGTTACAAGGCATGCAAGCCAGATGCCAGAAGACAGATGCAATGTTGTTCGGAGATGTAAAATCCAAAGCAGATAAAGAACATATTCCATTTGCAAATATTATTGTAAAAGGAACAAATATTGGAACGATAACCGATGTTACCGGTCATTATAAACTGGCAAATTTACCAATAGGGAAAAATATCATTATTGCCAGTGCAATAGGTTATAAAACACAGGAAGAAGAAGTTTTTATGGAAAAAGGGAACGCGGTGGAATTATTTGTTGAACTGGAAGAGGATGTTTTACAACTAGAACAGGTTGTAGTTACCGGAACAAGAACAAAACATTATATAAAAGAAGTTCCTTTAAGAACAGAAGTAATTACAGCAAAAGAAATTGAAACAAAGAATGCAAATAATCTTTTCCAGCTTTTCGAAGGTACGCCAGGTATCAGGGTAGAACAACAATGCCAATACTGTAATTTTACTATGATCAGGATGCAGGGATTGGGTGCCGAACATACTCAAATCCTGATAAACGGACAGCCAATTTATTCGGGTTTAGCAGGAGTTTATGGACTACAACAAATCAGTACAATAGATGTTGACAGGGTTGAAATTGTTAAAGGGGCAGGTTCTGCCCTTTACGGAAGCAGTGCTGTTGCAGGGGCAATAAATATTATTACCAAAGAGCCATCTCTTTCACCATCAATAAAAGTTGATCTGCAATTTGGCAAGTATAATACGAACAAATATGGTGTTTCCTCTTCAATCAGAAACGATAAGGGAAATATAGGGTTGAATGTTTTTGCACAAATACTTACAGGTAATGCAATTGATGAGACTTCTGACGGGATGACCCTTGATGAAGTGAAGAAAAAAGATGGTATTTCTGACAGGGTTGCTACTAACCTGACCAATGCAGGATTTAGCTTGCACGTGAATAATCTCATTTCAGATAATGATAAACTTATCATTAGGGGTACAAATCTTCATGAAAATCGACAGGGAGGAATAATGGATGACGATTATTATAAAAATCCACTGACAGATGGGACAGAGAATATAACCACTGACAGGTATTCTTCAGAACTTTCATATAGTAAGACATGTAAGAACAATACTGATCTTAATTTTTCTTTGGCATACGTCATTCATAATAGAAATGCCACGAATGATTCATACCTTGGAGATTATATGGAAACACATGGTGATAGTATTCCGGATTTGAGGAGTATGAGACCATATCTTGCAAAGGAGAATTCTATAACTTCAACATTTACGTATGGGAGAATGATAAGAAATCACCAGCTGCTCATCGGGACACAGGTATATTATAATAAACTTGATGAATCAGGAATGTATATAGTTGTTGATCCTGAAAGCAATTATCTGGGAGAATCGTACAAGTCGTCAAGCAAAAAATCAGCATTTGAAGTTGGCCTTTTTACTCAGGATGAATGGGCTTTAACTGAGAAAATTACCATTGTTCCCGGTGTGAGGTTGGATGTTCATCAATCAGAGGAGAAATACAAGTCAAACCGACAAGTTTTTGATGAAAAAATATTCCCGATAGCCAGATTTGACGAAATAAGTGTAAATCCAAGAATTGCAATCAAATATAAGCTTTCAGATAGAATTACCATAAGAGGAAATACAGGAACTGGGTTTCGGGCACCATATGGATTCTCAGAAGACCTGCACTTATGTAGTGGCTCACCCAGGGTGTGGAAATCATCTGATTTAAAACCGGAAACTTCTGTAAGTTATAATTTATCTTTTGATTATTACGGGAGGAAATTCAGAGTGAGTACTAATTTTTTCAGAACTGATCTAAAGGATAAAATTGCCTTCAGCGATGCAGGACCAGATATTGCAGCTTTAGGTTATGATTATGAATGGAAAAACGTTGATGATGCTTTTGTACAAGGTGTTGAAATATCAGTATTAGCAGAATTGATAAAAGAATTGGTTTTAGGCGTTGATATAACATTTAATCAAGGGAAATTTGACAATATCAGAGAAGATTGGGAAAAAACACCATATGCAGAAATCAGCAAATATATTTCCCGGTTTCCTCACACAACAAGTAATATAAAGATTGAATTTACTCCTAAAGATTGGAGCATTGTGCTTACAGGAAACTACCAGGGTAAAATGTATATAGATTATTATAATGAGGACATTGATCCGAATATCGGTGACCAAACCAGGATTAAAGAAACAGATCCTTTTATGATTTTTAATGGAAGGATTTCAAAAACCCTGAACATGTTTAAATTTTATGCCGGAGTAAATAATATACTTAACTACATACAAAGTGAAAAACATACCGATGATGCAGCATTTATGTATGCTCCTGTTTATGGAACCATGTATTATGTAGGCATAACAATCGACATAAAATACTAATGATTTTGCCACGAATTAACTAATATGAAATTCGAATGAATACATCAATCAATAGCTGCAATTTTTTTGAAACAGAAACCACCTACACGTAATTCATTCGTGCATTCGTGGCTCCTGTTTTTCAATGCCGGATGCTCTACTCGAACGGGTTGGACTGACCGGATCTTTAATGGTTCTACGGAGGGTTTTGGTTTGTCAATTGGTAATCGTTAACATGCATCCTGCATTGCCCGAAGGTTTTCGACGGGAGTATTAACAGTTATCTCACAGCCTCCGGAAATGACAAATCGCCTTCCTTTCTCTTTTTCACACAGTGATCTGACGCTTTCGGCAACTTCTGAAACCTCCTTTTGCTGAATGACAGAAACCGGGTCCAGGTTCCCGCATCGTACAATTTCAGTCCCCAGCAACTCGTAGGCTTTTTCCATATCGACCATGTGATCAATGTCGACAATATCCGGTTTGAGTTCTTTGATGTCACTCAGCAAATGCGTAATGTTCCCGCAGATATGTAGTTTGATTCTTGCTCCCTCATTATGAATGAAGTCAAACAACTCACGGTGTTTCTCCTTTACAAATTCCTTGTAATCTTCTGTTGAGATCTGGCTGCAAATGGCATCACCAACACCGATAATATCACAACCAGCATCAATCTGGGCTTTGGCGAAGGCTTTTGCTGTTACATTTACTTTCTCGATCAGTCTCTTTACGAAATCCGGATCCAGTAATATTTTCATAAGCATTTCATTAACACCTGCCAGATCGCATGCTTCTGCCAGGTGCCCTTCTACCCAACCGATAACAGGGACTTCACTTCCCACTTCCTTGCTCAGTAGTCTGGCTCCATTGATCCTGTCCAATGTACGTTCCGATTTATAGACATCCGGATTTTTCAACTGGCGGATATCATCCTCTGTTTTTATTAAGGTTTCAAGGCACTGTGGAACACTATCCTCTGGGAAGGTAACCTTTGCTCCAAAGGCAGCGGTTTCCCGGTAAGGGTCTGAGATCAGTCCGACAGCATCCATGTCAAAATCTTCCAGGCACCGGAGGTTACTTTCCACCAGTACCCGGTAATCGGACGCAAATTCCCGGTATGTTTTTCCGATGTACCGGGCGGCGAAATGCATAAGGATTGGCCGGAAAAGAATGCCGCCATTGGTTTTACCATACCGGAATAGTTGCTCAAATCGCTGTTTGCTGTTCATCTCTTATTTGTTTTTACCGGTTGTAGTATTCGTTTGAAAACTCACTTTTCTTAACACCGTACCACCCATGGGTTGAAGTGTGACCGCTTGTTCTGTTTGGCTGATGGGATCAAACAGCATGGTTTCTAAGGATAAGCAACCCCATGGGTTGTCGCTGTTAATGTCTGATCGAATGAGTTGAAATTCAGGTTCCGGAACCATTTGATAATGCCTCTTCTTATCCTGTGTTAACGAGTAGTGCAGATCGCGGAAATTATTCAGTGCATATCTCTTCACTTCGATCTTTTCCGCATCCAGTTCAAGAGCAAAAACCAGCGGGCCATAGCTTATGAAGTGATTTTGTTGAAGATCCCTGTTTATTTTTGGCTGTGTCTCAAAGCGCAACTGTACCTTGTTTCCCGTCTGCCATCTTTTCTTCAGGTACAAATAATTTTCGTCCTGTTTTACTTTTGCATCCGTTTCAATAACTGCTTTATCAGCCCATAAAGGTTTACGAATGGTGATCTCAAATTCGTTTTCATCTTCCATTGCAAGCGTAAACAGGATGGTAAAGTCGAAAGGATACCGGGTTTCCTGGGTTATAGTCACTTTTTTCCCGTTAACCGTAGTTTGAACTTCGGAGGCTCCGAAAAGGTTTGCCACCAGACCATTTTCTGTCTGCATCCACATTGCTTTCACATAATACGGATAGATACGCCCGGCATTCGGAACACAACAAACAGCAACATCCTGGTGTGTCGGAGAATATTTGAAACGATTCTGGTATCCCTGATGCGTCCGGTTAATATCCAGTGCCCCCGTCATGTGATAGGAATTGTCTGTTTTGCAATAGGCAATAGAGCATTCACCGGGGTGCCTTGCACCCTGTCCGGCATTGAATAATAGCCATTCCATTGCATCTGCCCAATGCGGGTTGCCGTTTTTCTGTAACAGGACACTGTACGAATCAAGCAACTCGTGTATGGAACAATATTCGTACCCGGTGGAATCGGGATGGGCAGACCGGCCCCCGATCCATTCGTCCCCAATGGGTCCGCCACTCGGACATATGGTCCGTTCAAGTTTTTCCAGATATCCTTGAAGTGCCTTACTGATCAGTGAATCACCAGAGTAATATGCAGCATGGGTCAATGCCCGTAAATGCTCATAGGTGTGAACTCCATGTTCCTTGAATTTGTATTTTGGATTAAGCAGGTTCTTAACCCGGACATCTTCCATGGAGGTTTCGTGTTTGCAATAATCGTTGTAGAGAAAAACAGCATACTCTTTATACCGGGGATCATTGGTGAGCTGGTAGAGGCGATCAAGTGCATCGGTCAGAGTAAGACCATGGCAAACTCCTCCCGATGGTTTTTCAACCTTGAAGGGTTCCGAGTTGTTCATTGGATAAGCCTGCATGGTCCTGTTCACAGCACGTTCAATGGCTTCCAACACGCTCTCTTCACTCGTCGCTTCATAATAAGCAAGAAGACCGCGAAACAAAGATGCCTGTGCCCACAATTCTCCGTTTTCACCCTGATGCCGGTATCTTAGATCCCCATCATATATACCGAGGTAACCGTCCGGATCCTGGGTGAGCAGCTTCTTTTTTACATACTCTTCAACCCGTTCCAATGCTTCTTTGTTGTCAAGGAGGATGGCATGACGTATCAATCCATCCCACCAGTTGGATTGGGTTTCGCTGTTCCACCAGAGCAACTGAATCGCCCATTCATCAGGACTTGCCACCGTTCCGACATCTTTAGCCTTCACCTTCATGGTCAGCCGGTCTTTTCCATATATATCATCCTCCACGATCAGGTCCGGAACAAGTTCATCCAGGTGTCCGACAAACCCTTCTTCAAGGTCTTTCTCCATTTGCGATTTTATCCAACCCCGGGGCTTGATCGCACCAAACCGGATCCATTCGAAATGTTGCATCTCCTTTTCGTTCTCTTCTTTTTCGTAATGTAGTGAATTACAAGAAATAAACAACAAGAAAAGGAGAAAAGTGACCGGTGTTAGTACATCATATTTCATCGCATGCTGTGACTTACGGTTCATTCTATAAATTTACTCTAACCCCGTTTATTATCCAAGTCACACCGTTATCCACTCATCTATTCCATGCAATTTCCCTATCTTGTCTTTGAATCTCTGTCTATGCACTATTCTGATGATGAAATAATCAGAGGCTTAAAACAGGATGATCAACAAATGTTGAAATACCTGTTTGATGCATACTATGAAAAGCTGGTATTCTATTCCCTTACCTATGTGATCCGCAAAGAAATTGCCGAAGAGATCATTCAGGAATTGTTTATCAGGATATGGGAGAACCGAAAGTCTCTGTTAATTACGAAATCATGTAAAGCATATTTATTTACCTCTGCAAGGAACAGCTCGATCAATTATCTTAAGAGCAAGTATGCCAGAATACCCTTCATTAGTCTTTCAAATATCATTGAAAAACCAGCACGATCCACTGTTGAAGATCAACTGGTTGAGAATGAGCTTAAAACCATGATCCAGTATGCAATTGATGACCTTCCGGAAAAATGCAGAATTATTTTTAACCTGTCACGGAACTGTGACCTGTCCAATCAGGAAATTGCCAACATACTGGGTATCTCCACGAAAACGGTTGATACACAGATCCGGATTGCTGTTATAAAAATAAAAAGAGCACTGGCTGGTAAATGGGATTAACTACCTGATTAAAGTCCTTCCTTTTTTAAGCATTTTATAAAAAATATTGTCCTGATAGTAGGATAACAAAACAAGTATTGGTCACCATGAATGAAGAAAAACTCATTTACTTTATTAAAAAAGAACTCTCTGAATCTGAAATGAACCGGGTGCAACAATGGATCAATTCATCAGATGAAAATGAAAGATACTTTCAAAGAATCAAGTTATTATGGGAAAACGCGGCATATGAAAATCAAGAAATAATAGTCAATAAAAGAGAGGCGTGGGAGAAAATCCACTCTTCAATATCAGGGAAGAATGTGAAAAGAACCTGGATTACAGGTCATCCTCAATATGTTTTCAGAAGGATTGCAGCTGCAGCCATTCTGATCATATCCATTGGGATTATTGCATTGGTACTGAGGTTTCAGGATCGGGATGAAACAATCAACTGGGTGAGTGAAATAACCACCATTGAGAAAAAAGAGATTATCCTGCCGGATGACAGCCATGTTTGGCTTGACAGAAACACAACGTTAACATATCCGGAAAAATTTACAGGAGAAACCCGATCCGTGATTTTATCCGGAGAAGCCTTCTTCGAGGTATTTAAACAGAAAAGAAAACCATTCCTGATTAGTGCTAAGAATTCCGGGATACAGGTTCTTGGAACATCTTTTAATGTAAAATCAGAAGCCTTTTCCTCCCAGGTCGTTGTTTCAGTAGTCTCAGGGAAGGTCGCATTTTTTGATTCAACCCGTGTGGATAACAGAATAATCCTTGAAACAGGAGATCAGGGTATTTACGATATCAATGACAGAACCCTTACTAGAAAAAGAAATGCGGAACGCAATTTCCTTGCCTGGAAAACAGGCATTCTTGTTTTTGTAAATTCACCGATAGAGATGGTTTGTAGGGATTTATCTGAGCACTTTGACCTGCCCGTTGAATTAATCCCCAACCCTGAGATTGCAGAGAAGAGACTTACTGCAACCTTTGATAATAAAGAGCTTGAGGATATCCTGAAAATACTTGAATTAACTCTCGATATTCAATATACATCGGAGCAAGACAGAATTGTTCTTTTTATCGAATAATCAATGATGTACGTGTAACGGTTGTTAAGAAAGCAATGACTTAGCCATTCGAAATCATGAAAATCCGTCCGAGTTGTTATGCAGTAAACCAAGGCAAATTGTTTATGAGGAATACGCTACGAATATTGCTAATGCTATTTTTTCTTTCAGGAAATGCCTATGCCCAGGATATGGATACCATCCTGAAAATCCCCATCCAACTATCCATAAATCAGGGAACGATTAATGAAATCATAAACGAACTGATGAATACTCATCATGTGAATTTTTCATATGATCCTAAAATTATACCGCACGAGAAACAGATTACCCTGGAAATTACAAATCAAAACCTCGAAGGGATTTTATCACAAGCTTTTAAAGGAACAGATGTTAAGTTCACAGCGATGGAGGATATCATTGTCCTTTCAAAGAGGAAAAAATATACCATAAGCGGTTTTATTGAATGTGAAAAGTCAGGTGAACGAATGATTGGTGCCTCGATCATTGAATATCCTTCTCAAAGAGGAACCGTTTCAAATAATTATGGATTTTTCAGCCTGACAACCTTGGAGGGTGAGGTGATCATTCATATATCCTATGTTGGCTACACATCGTTAACAGAAAAATTTAACCTCAAACGGGATACAGCTATTATCTGGAAATTATCCCCGGGAATGGAAATTGCAGAAGTGACGATTTCAGCAAATGGTTTGGAAAATAAATTAAACAATTCGGAGGTGGGTGTTGAAAACATAAACATGAGATCAGTCTCGACTTTGCCTTCTCTATTGGGTGAAGGAGATATAATGAGGGTGATGCAATATCTTCCGGGGATCCAGTTTGGAACTGAAGCTTCTACCGGATTGGTGGTTCGGGGAGGAAGTCCGGAACAAAACCTGATATTACTGGATGGGATCCCGGTGTACAATTCAAATCACGCATTTGGATTATTCTCCGTGTTTAACTCAGATGCGATTAAAAACCTGAAACTCTATAAGGGAGGTTTCCCCGCCCGCTATGGTGGACGGCTATCTTCGGTGATTGATGTACGGATGAAAGAAGGGAATATGAAAAAAATTCAGGGAAGTGTAAATCTAGGACTAATTGCATCGAAAATTACACTTGAAGGTCCGATTCTTAGAGACAAAATATCTTTTATTATTTCCGCACGAAGAACATATATCGATCTTTTTTTACCTGAAACAGGGGATAGTGATATTCCCGGTTTTCATTTCTATGATATCAATTCAAAAATCAATTATAATGTATCACAAAAAGACAGACTCTATCTAAGCTTTTATCTTGGTAATGATGAGTTTACGGAGCAAGAAAAATACAATGATCCGTATACAACCTATAAAGATAGTGAATGCAACCTGGCAGTATGGGGAAACAAAACCAGTTTGCTTCGCTGGAATCACATCTACAGTAGCAAACTGTTCAGCAATCTATCCCTGTTATTCAGTGAGTATGGATTGAAAATAAAAGTCGATGAAAAAGAAAAATCATATTATGATTATAAATATGAAGCTACAATCTACCGCTCAGGCATAACCGATCTTTCAGCCAATCTCGATTTTGATTATTATCCGAACCCTTCAAATGACATTAAATTTGGGATGAATTATATATATCACTCGTTTAACCCGGGCAAACTGCATAAAATCTCTGAAGAATACTACTATACAGATGAAGGGAAAATCTATCCCCCAACTGGCAATATCGATGATAAAAGCAGCAATGATCCGATCTATGCCCATGAATTCAGAACCTTCATTGAGAATGATTTTTCACTTCGCGGTTGGTTTTATGCAAATCTTGGAGTTCACTACTCCGGATTTTTGGTACAAGGGAAATACTATTCATCACTCGAACCCAGGATTTCCGTAAGCTTTCCGCTTACCAATGATCTGACAATTGAAGGTGCTTATTCCAGGATGAGACAATATATACATCTCTTAACCCATTCAAGCATGGGATTGCCGACAGACCTGTGGCTGCCTGTTACGCCTGAAGTCAAACCGCAGTATTCAAACCAATATTCATTTGGATTAACCTATTCCCGAAATGCTATATACGAACTGAATATGGAAGGGTATTTCAAATCACTTCACCAGATCTATGCATATAAGGAAGGAGTGGATTATCTGTCTACAGATAACAGCTGGGAAAGAAACATCGAACTGGGTAGTGGGAGATCCTATGGCATTGCATGTACACTGCGAAAACAGATTGGTAAGTTGAGTGGTTGGTTCACCTATGCGTATTCAAAAACTGACCGCCAATTCGAAGAGGTGAATTTTGGGAAATCATTCCCGTACAAATACGATCGGACAAATCAGGTGAATACCGTGGCGAAATATGCGTTTACTGAAAACCTTTCTGTCAATGCCACATGGATCTATGCTACAGGGATGGCCTATTCACTTTCTACAGCCAAATACAGCTCCCTCTTTAATCTATACAATTGGAATGCACCCGATAATCCGGCCAGTTATATAGATGTTTATGAAAACCGGAATAACAAACGAATGCCAGCATATCACCGTCTCGATATCTCAGTGGAACATTTTAAACAACGAAAAAGGATTGCCCGGACATGGAACCTTACCGTGTATAACGTTTATGGACGCTTTAATCCCTATTTAATCTATTGGGACGAGGATATGAATGATTATGGTACAAGAAAAATCAAACAGGTGGCTCTTTTTTCCATTGTGCCATCAATAAGTTGCCGAATCGAATTTTGACTTAATAAATGAATCCAATTACTTCAGAAACAAACCATGAAAAATAAAACATGCTATCTGACATTCCTGCTTTTATTGCTTTTTGGTGTCTTATCATGTGAAAAGACCATCTTGATCGACACACAGGATGGGGATACTAAGATAGTAATGAATGGAATCATAACACCAGATTACGGATTATGGCTGAACCTTTCCAGGAGCATTTCACCTTCTGAACCACTCGCTTCCAGCTATAAACCGATCATCAATGGAATAGTGACCTATTTTAAATCAGATTCCCTTGTAAATACCATATCTCAAAATAGCTCAGGTAATTATTACGATACCACCTACCTGCCGGAACCTGGTGCGCCATACACTATACAAGTGAATGTACCTGGATTACCCCAGGCATTTGCACAGGTTACAATTCCTGATCCGGTTCCTATCCAGGAGTTTGAAACAACGGCAATAATAAGAGAAGAAGGAAATATTAATAATGGGTATCACACTGAGATCGATTTCTTTATTGATTTTAGCATCGAAGACCCGGTTTCTGCATGGAACTACTATATGCTTGGAATTTATTACCTGGATGAGGGACAGTACCAGCCACTGGAAGCAGTTACGGAAAACTTATACATGAACATATACATCAAGGATGGAGTAAATATACTGGCCTGGGATGATCAGGAATTCAATGGTCGAACAGGAAATTTCACAATCTTCTTCAGACTGTCTCAACCCGATGGTTTCGAGGCAAGGTTTCGGTTCGTCCTCTATTCCATTGATGGTGATTATTTCAAATACCTGAAATCGTATGCTCAAAATTTCACAGTCCTGAATGAAGATGCCTTACTGTTTGAAGCCGTACCGGTTTCCTCGAATATTAAAGGAGGATATGGCATAATAGCTGCAGCCTCTTCTGATGTCAGAACGTTTGATTATCGGTTTTGATTATGGAAGTGTACCCAGTAGATACCTGTTTTTCAATACTATCATCATAAAATATTAACATACATAAAAAAACAGGAAGCTGTCACCATTTTTTGGTTTTTGTTTTCCATGCGTCATTTGGCAAGTTTTACCCTTACTGCAATAGGCCCTTTGGGTCCCTTTTCTAATTCAAAGCTGACATGATTACCCTCCTGAATATCGTCCAGGAGATTAGTTGCGTGTACGAAAATACTTTCATTTGTTTCTGAATCCACTATAAATCCATAACCTTTCGACTCGTTAAAAAACTTCAGCTTACCCTTCCGTATGGGATCGATCTTTTCGTCAGGACTCCGTTTTGCTATACTAATTTCGATATCCTCAATGTTAACTTCCTCTCTTTTGCGGTCCGGAGGAGTGGAAGTGATCATTCCATTTTCGTCAACATAAGCCATCATGTCATCGAAGCTTTTTTTATTCTCCCCTTCTTTTTTTGCCAGCCTCCTCTTCTCTTTTTCTTTTCTCTTTTTCTCTTTTTTGTTTCGTACTTCCTTCTTACTGAATGTTTCCTTTGATCTCCCCATAAAGTAATTTGATTTTATCGTTAGAATGTTCTTATTGACAAAACAAGTTGGATTTATGATTCTAAAAAAGTCTCTTTCCCTTCAAGCAGAATTTTTAATTTACCCAATCCATTGCTTCTGATTTGCCGGATACGCTCTGAGGACATGCTGTATTTTGACGCTATGTCATTCAGCGAATAGGCAGGTGTACCACACAACCCGAATGACATGATCAGTATTGTTGCCTCCCTTTCGGATAATTTGCTTAACGTCCGGGTGATGTTTGTTGCAAGAGATTCTTTCATTATAGCATTATCGGGCGAAGGGATATTTCCGGTCTGGATCATATCATACAGGTTAAATTCATCATCATTATCCTGCGATAGTGGCATATCAAAAGAAACCTGTCGTTTTTTTATAGTATTTGCCAGTATTACTTCGTCGCTGGGCAGATCGAGGTACTCGGCAATTTCAGTATCGGTTGGTTCCCGCTCAAATTCCTGTTCGAGATAAGGAATCGCCTTTTTAATTTTATTAATCGAAGACAGCCTGTTTATAGGCAAACGCACAATTCTGGTTTGATCTGATATTGCCTGGATCATCGACTGGCGGATCCACCAAACAGCATACGAAATGAATTTAAAACCGCGCGTTTCATCAAATCGTTTAGCCGCTTTTACCAACCCAAGGTTCCCTTCGTTAATTAAATCGGGGAACGATAAACCCTGATTTTGATATTGTTTAGCTACGGATATGACGAAACGCAGGTTTGCAACAACCAGCTTCTTCAAGGCATCGGTATCGCCATTTCGGATGAGTGCTGATAATTCAACTTCCTCTTCGGCAGTTACCATAGGATACTTGTTTATCTCCTGAAAGTAGCGACTTACCGAATCACCGTTCCGCTGGGTTATTTGTTTTATAATTTTTAACTGCCGCATTTAAATCGGATTAATATCCAGATAAGCTGCCAGCAGCACCCTGGCATTACAACACGTTGGTCTAGACCCAAATGCTTTAGTTAGCTAATTTTACGTTTGTCGCAAACAGGCCTTTATCGCCCTGTTTGATCTCAAAAACGACTTCCTGTTCAGGCTGAAGTCCACGATATGAACCGGATAATCCGGTTCTGTGAACAAATATATCGTCACCATTTTCTGACTCAATGAAACCAAATCCCTTGATTTCGTTGTACCATTTTACTTTTCCGTTTGTCATAATTACATAAACTAATTGTTACTAATCGTTTTTCCTGGGTTTTGCCTCATTGACAACAATTTCCCTGTTGTGCAATGTGGTTCCGTCCAGCGCTTTAATAGATTTCTCTGCTTCATCCTGGTTTTCCATGGTGACAAAGCCGAAGCCCCTGCTTCTGCCACTATACTTATCAGTAATGATTTTTGAAGAACTTACTGTTCCATATTCTCCAAAAATTTTTTCCAGGTCATTTTCATTTACCTTGAAATCAAGGTTTCCTACATAAATGTTCATTGTTTTAAGTTTTTGTTTGAAAATTGGATTTAAAAAGGTGAGCAGTGATGAACTAATCGAGAGAGTAAATTAGTAAGATGCACAAATTCTCAAATCTGAAATTTTGACAAAGGTACGTAATTATTTCATGCTATTTACATTTATCTGTTTTTTTCATTAGAACGGCTGGGCGTTAGAGAGAGTAAATAGAGACAGTTACCGATTTAAAAGTTTTCAATGGGACAGAAAATAAGATGGGATTTTTGGAACAGGCCCCAAGTGATAGTCTCTTAAGAATCCCTTCAGATTTGGATTATAGCTTTGACATAGTTATATTAATTGCCTTTACTAAGCAATAAAATTTTATATCTATGAAAAATTCCAATACCATTGCTTTATTGATGTTCAGTATGAATTTATTGTTTTTTTGCAGTGGTAAATCTGCAGGACAGGATATTGTTTCATCGGACTCGGTAAAACGGGAAAATGCCATAAAAATATTCATTGACTGCCATTATTGTGACATGGATTACATCCGGCGGGAGATCCCCTACGTGAATTATGTCAGAGACACCCGGGATGCCCAGGTCTATATCCTTGAAACGCAACAGGAAACAGGGAGTGGGGGCGATGAATATACCTTTTTCTTCCAGGGACAGCATGATTTCAAGGGAGTGAATGATACCCTCACCTATGCATCCAGCCCGGATGATACCAGCGACAATATTCGCTATGGCAGGACCAGGATGCTGAAAATCGGGTTAATGCGGTATGTGTCAAAAAGTCCCTTGATCGATGATATAGAGATCATCCATGAAAAAGGGAAAGAAGATGAGGTGGTGGTTGACCGGTGGAATAACTGGGTTTTTGAACTGGACATCAATCCGGAATATGAAGGTGAGAAGTCCTATAAGTTGTTTGACCTGGAAAGTTCCATCAATGCCAGGAAAATCACTCCGGATTGGAAATTTGAATCCGATCTTGACTACGAAATGAGGCGATCCAAATACATCTCTGAAGATACAACGATTGTAGCCATAAGAGAATCGATCCATTTTGATAACCTTCTTGTCAAAAGCCTTTCCAACCACTGGTCAACAGGAGTTTACTTGAGTTTCAGAACTTCCACCTATGGTAACCTGAAGTACAGTTACGAAATATATCCCGCCGCTGAATACGATATTTTCCCCTATTCAGAATCGAATCACCGCCAGTTGAGAATACTCTATGGTCTTGGATTTAACTTTCTTACCTACAATGATACGACCATCTATAACATGATTGGTGAAAACCGGATGCACCAGCAATTACTTCTGGC
>Ga0315537_1000133_pt1 | contig 49861 bp, 51 predicted proteins | sample SalMarSW160270MG_FD_203091 | JGI IMG/M metagenome (GOLD analysis project Ga0315537, IMG submission 203091) | Salt marsh sediment microbial communities from the Plum Island Ecosystem LTER, Massachusetts, United States - Salt Marsh Sediment SW1602-70 ... | reverse complement strand
CATGTCCCCTTCCTTACATCCCACCCGTGGCCCTGGCCAGGCGGGCCTTGGCGATGTTGTAATCGCTGAGCGCTCTATAATAGTTGGTCTTGGCTTGGACCAGGAGGGTGAGGGCATCGAGCACATCGGTGGAGGTTGCCACCTGTCCTTTATATCGCTCCTCATTGATGCGGAAGTTTTCCTCTGCCTGGCTCACGGCCGTCTCGGCCACCTGAATGTTCTTCTCCGCCTCCAGGACAGAGAGCGAGGCCCGCTTGACATCCAAACGCACCCCATCCGTGATCTCCTCAAGGGCACACTCCGCCTGGAATACCTTGGCCTTGCTTTCTCCGACCCCCCACGCGGTCTTTCCCCAATCCCAAACCTTCCACCGTGCCACACCCATGACGCTCCAACTGTCGGCATCCGGCTCAAAGCGCGACCCACTGACCGTATAATCATCCCCCTGGCGCTCATAGTTGAAGACGATGCTTGCCTGTGGGAAGAGGCCGCTGACAGCCAGCCCCACCCCTCGCTTGGCCGACTTGATCCCCAACCCGGCCGCCTTGAGCTCCGGCCTCTCTTGGAAGGCCTCCTCGGTAAGGCGATCCACATCGACCACCATGGGAACGTATTCCAGGATCTCTACCAAGTTAACGTCCTCGTCAATATCGCGGCGCAGCAGCGTATTGAAGACGGCGCGGGCGACCTCCAGACCGTTCCGGGCCGCGATCAGGTATTGTCTCGCTTGGGCCATTGAGACCTCTACCTGGAGGAGATCATTCTTGGCGGTCATGCCGACATCGAAAAAGGCCTGGGCCATGTTGAGGTTGGACTCCAGTTGCTCAACCGTCTGCTCACCCACCTCCACACCCTTTTCAGCAGTCAAGACCCCGTAGTAGGCCTCCTTTACGTTCAGGATGAGATCGAGCTTGGTTCGCTCAAACTCCACCCGTGCCGTGTCCACCCCCAGATCGGCCAACAAGAAATTATTAATGAGGGCGCCGCCGGTGAAAACCGGTTGGGTAACGCTACTCTGCCAGGTATAGAAGTCTCTGCTCCCTACCTGCCTCTCACTTGCGGGAATTGTCACGGTGGCATTGACAGGTGCTGGTATATAGAAGCTGCTGGCAGGCGTACTATAGGTGGGAGCCTCATCCAACCAGGTATAGCTGTACTGGGTGTCCACCTGGGGGAGGAAATCGCTGACAGCGCCCAGGCGCCGGTATTTTGCCTCCTTGATCGCCCCCTGCGCTCCCTTGAGGGTAGGGTTTTTCTCCAAGGCGATCTCAATGCTCTCCTCCAAGGTAAGGGGAGATCCTCTCATAAGAGGATTCATTTCCTCCTCCCCGAAGGCGGTCGAGAACGCTGCGAAGATGAAGATCACGGCTAATACGAATGTTCTTATTTTCATATCATCATCCTCCCGGTCTTTTCTTGAGGGCCTCTATAAAAAGGTCGAGGGTGTAGTAAATCAGTTGCTCCACATCCATACCGATAATCTCTCTATTCACCTCCTCTTCGAAGAGGAGGAGGGTGCCGCTGGTGGCGCCCCAGAAGGCCACCGCTGCCTTGTGCGGGTCCGCCGGGGCGAAGATCCCTTGTTCGATCCCCCTTTGGATAACCCCCATGACAAGCTGAAAATAGCGCATCCCCTTATCCATGCTCTCCTGAATCAGCTCGCGGGGAAGCTGTTTTGCTATATTTCTATGTTCCGAGAAGAAGAATATCCTGGAATACTCCGGGTAATCGAGGTAATAACGATAATGGACCTCTCCGAGCTTCCGAAGCAACTGATCAGGCGGAAGGCCCAGGGTTAAGGCTTCCTCCGTTCTCTCGAAAAGGATGCTCAGACCCTCATTCATCACACTGACATAGAGCTCTTCTTTGCTGGCAAAATAGAGGTAGAGGGCGCCCTTGCTCAACTCCGCCTTGTGGGCGATCTCGTCCATCGTGGTGGCGTTAAACCCCTTGGTGAAGAAAAACTCCCGGGCGCTCCCCATGATGGCCTCACGCCTGGCCTGCTTTTCCCGCTCTTTTCGCTCTTCTATTCCCATGGCTTAAAATGACTGATGGTCATATAATGACCAAAGGTCATAAATATACCACCCCCTTTATATTTGTCAACCATTTTTTGCTCGAAAAGAGGCAGGAGAATAGCCCTTTTATAAGATGGGCTTTGCTGTTAAAATACTTACTCATAAATCAAAGGGGAGGAATATTGATCAACTCTGTCCTCCAACGGAGATTGTACAATTGAGATACTTTGGCATCTTAAAATTAAAAAAGAAAGTTTTCCTACTAACTATACTATGTCTCAGTTTTGCAAATTATCAGTGTAGCAATATTAATGAAAGCTTAATGGATGCTATTACACATGGAGATCTCACAAGGGTTAAAATTCTAGTCAGTAAAGGGGCTGATGTAAATTATAAAGCAGAGAGTGGAAGGCTACCGCTGAACTGGGCTGCTGAGAAAGGACATTTTGAAATTGTAAAATATCTCATAGAAAAGGGTGCCAACATTAACGGCAAAGACTACGGGGGCCGTATGCCCTTAGGATGGATTGCTGCACGAGGTAACTTGGAAGAAGTTAAATACATGGTTGACAAAGGAACTGATGTAAATGCTCAAGGTGAGAAATACAATTTACCATTACACAACGCGGTCATTAAGGGATACCTTCCCGTGGTAAAATACCTTATTGATATGGGTGCAAATATTAATGCAAAAAATATTTATGGCTTCACAGCACTGCATTGGGCATCAGAGCAAGGATCCTTGGATATTACAATGCTCTTGGTGCAAAAAGGCGCTAATGTTAATGCAAGAACGATGGATGGTATGACGCCGTTACATTGGGCTGCTTATACAGGACATTACAAAGTAGTGCGCTTTCTCGCGGGAAAAGGTGCGGATGTCAATGCAAAAACGACATCAGAGTATCGCAGCTGCCCCGCTGGTTCAACACCCCTGGACATGGCAAGAGACCCAGAATTAGAAGTAGAAGGAAATAAGGGGGAGCAGGATATTAGCAGGGTAATAGCAATACTCGAAAAGTATACAAGGTAAATAAGAAAGTATGTCAGAAATCGGGATCAGGCATTGACTGAAGACTTGGATGTCATGTTCTACTGGAAAGAAACCCTGCAAGGAGGGGAAGAAGAATTGACCCAATATAGAATCTGTGATATGTACCCCCCTTACCATTGCGTGATCGAGAAAGGTACACCATGGCCCAGGCTGACCTAGTCCTCCTCCATCCACCCGCCATATACGATTTTAGAAAACGCCCCATCACCTTGGGTCCCATCAGTGATGTGATCCCCTCCACCCCTATCTTTGAGATGTATCCCGTGGGCTTCGCCAGCATCTCGGAATACCTGGAGCGGAAGGGGTTTCGGGTGCGGATCGTCAACATTGCGCTCAAGATGCTCAAAAGTGAAAGGTTCGACGCGGAGCGATTCATCGCCTCGTTAAAACCCCGGGCCTTTGGCATCGACCTGCACTGGATGCCTCATTGCCACGGGAGCCTGGCCTTGGCGGAGATTATCAAACAGTACCATCCCGATACCCCCGTCATCTTCGGAGGGTTTTCCGCCACCTACTTTCATGAAGAGATCATCAGGGAATATCCGCAGGTGGATTACGTGGTCAGGGGAGACTCTGCGGAGGAACCCCTCTGCCAGCTCATGCAGGTCATCAGGGATGGGGGCGATCCCGCCGAGGTCCCCAACCTCACATGGAGGGATAACGGAAAGGTCAGGACCAACCCCGTCACCCATCTCCCGGCGGACCTCAATGCCGTGGCCATCGATTACGGCCACATCATGCGCCAGGTGGCCCGCTACCGCGACCTGAGCGGCTATATCCCCTTCACCAATTGGTTCTCCTATCCCCTCACCGCGGTCTTTACCTGCCGCGGCTGCACCCATCACTGCAAGACCTGCGGCGCCTCCGTTCAGGCCTTGAAGGGTATGGAGGGGAGGACCCGCCCTGCCTTTCGCGATCCGGTGCTCCTGGCGCGGGATATCATCAATGTCCAGCACCACCTTAATGCCCCTATCTTCATCATCGGCGATATCCTACAGCCGGGGAAGGACTATGCCGAAAACCTTCTGCGCGAGCTGCGCAAGAGCAAGATAAAAAACCACATGGTCTACGAATTCTTCCGTCCCCCATCAGCGGGGTTGGTGGAGGAGATCGCCCACGCCACCCCCAATTTCAACATCCAGATCTCCCCTGAATCCCATGATGAAGAGGTGCGCAAGGCCTTTGGCCGCCCCTACTCCAATAGGTCATTGGAATCGTTTCTGGGCGAGGCGGTGCGCCACGGGGCCAAGCGGATCGACCTCTTCTTTATGACGGGGCTGCCAAAGCAGAATTATGACTCGGTATTGGACACAGCCACGTATTGCCGCCACCTCCTGGAGCAGTACGGCAGGGACAAGACCCTCTTCCCCTTTATCTCCCCCCTTGCCCCCTTTCTGGATCCGGGGAGCATGGTCTTTGAGGAGCCGGAGCGGTTCGGCTACCGCCTCCTCTTTCGTACCCTCGAGGAACACCGGCGGGCCTTGGAAGGGCCGAGCTGGAAGTATTTCCTCAATTACGAGACCGAGTGGATGACGCGGGATGATATCGTCTTCAGCACCTATGAAGGGGGAAGAAGGCTCAACGCCCTTAAGGGGGAATTGGGTGTGATTTCACCGGCCCTGGCCGCATCCATTGATGAGCGGATCAGGGGTGCGGAGGAGATGATGAAGCGGATCGACGCCATCGTGGATACCATGGAGGGTGAGGAACGAGAGGATGCGCTCAGGCGGCTGGGGATACACGTCAGGGAGATGGAAAAGTCCATTGTCTGTGATAAAACGGAACTGGAATGGCCCACCCGCTTCTTGAGGATGAACTTCCTCAAGATCCTGCGCACCATCCTCTTTCCCCGCCGCCCCAATATCCTGCGGGCGTCCTAGGAGAAAGCCATGTCCCAAAAGGAACGCAGCCAATTGCTCAGGAAAATCCCCAAGGTGGATGAACTCCTCGCAACTCAAGAGGTCAAGGAGCTCCTTAAGATTCATCCCAACGAGGTGGTGCGGGAGGGGATCAGGAATGGGCTGGAGCGGCTTCGTCAGGTGATTCTGAGCGCCATAAAGGCCGAAGATATAACAGATGAGACCTTTGCCCTTTCTCATCTCCTCCCGCTATTCAAAGAGGAGATAGCCAAACAGGTGAGCCCTCACCTGAGGAGGGCCATCAACGCCACCGGGGTGGTGATCCACACCAATCTGGGACGCTCCCCCCTAGGGGAGCGGCCCTTGCAGCGTGTGGTGGAGGTCGCCAAAGGATATTCCAACCTGGAGTATGATCTTGCCAAAGGAGCGCGGGGATCTCGCTATGCCCATGTGGAGGAGATCCTCCTGCGCCTGAGCAAGGCCGAGGGGGGCATCGTGGTCAACAACAACGCCGGGGCCGTGCTCCTGGCCCTCAATACCCTCGCCCAGGGCAAAGAGGTGATCGTATCCAGAGGGGAGCTCGTGGAGATCGGAGGCGCCTTCAGGATACCCGATGTCATGACCCGAAGCGGCGCATTCCTCAGAGAGGTGGGGACCACCAACAGGACCCACCTGCGGGATTATGAGGACGCCATCAATGAAAACACCGCCCTCCTGCTCAAGGTGCACACCAGCAACTACCGGGTAATCGGCTTTACCGCTGAGGTCAGCCTGGAGGAATTGGTCCGGCTCGGCAAACAATATAACCGCCCCGTGCTCAACGATCTGGGGAGCGGCTGCCTCATCGACTTGTCGGTGTATGGAATGCAGAAGGAGCCGACGGTCCAGGAGGCCGTCCAGGCAGGTGCCGACGTGGTAACCTTCTCCGGAGACAAGCTCCTGGGGGGACCGCAGGCCGGGATCATCCTGGGGAAAAAGGAATTGATCGATGGGATAAAGGCCAACCCCTTGAACAGGGCCCTCAGGATCGACAAGCTCACCTTGGCGGCCCTGGAATCCACCCTCATCGCGTACCTGAGCGAGGGGGGGGCAATCCAGGAGATCCCCACCCTGCGCATGCTGACCATCCCCTTGGAGGAGTTGCGGAAGCGGGCGAGGCGTCTGGAGCGCCTCCTCAAGGGGGAGACGGACAAGGCCATCATTGCAATGATCAGTGAACACTCCCAGGTTGGGGGCGGGTCCCTCCCCTTGCAAAACCTCCCCACCTGGGCCGTGGCCCTCAAACCTCATAAAGCAAGGGTCGAGGCCCTAGAGGCGGAGCTGAGGAATCAGGCCCCACCCATTATCGCCAGGATAAGCGATGACCAGCTCATCCTGGACCTCAGGACCATTCCGGCGGATGAGCTGAGGACCGTCGCCCAGGGGATAACACAGGCCCTCCAAAAGATCAGTAAGTAAGGGATGGCCAACCCTGCGGACAATTTTACTTTTGAGGTAGGACACGGGGATCAGGGGAAGAGGCTCGACCTCTTTTTGACCGAGCATCTCTCCGGACAATCCCGCTCTCAAATTCAGCGATACATCCGGGAGGGGTTCATCCTCCTCAATGCAGCAACTGCTAAAGGGGGAATGAAGGTCAGAGAACGGGACCTCATCGAAGGGCGGGTCCCAACACCGCAGGCATCGGAGGTCACCCCCGAGAAACTCCCCATCACGTTCATCTATGAAGATGAACATATCGTGGTGGTGGACAAACCCCCGGGAATGACGGTCCATCCGGCTGGAAGGGTGACCACGGGGACCTTGGTCAACGCCCTGCTCTTTCACGTGCGTGACCTCCAGGGGGTGGGGGGGGTCCTGCGCCCGGGGATCGTCCACCGCCTGGACAAGGGGACCTCAGGGGTCATGGTGGTGGCCAAGAACGACCTGGCCCACGATGCCCTGGTACAACAGTTTAAGGGGCGGGAGGTACAAAAGATCTACCTTGCCCTCGCCTACGGGACGATGAAAGGGGCAGAGGGTGTCATCACCGCCCCGATGGGGAGACATCCGATCGATCGCAAGCGGTTTTCCCTGCGCACACGGCAACCCAAAGATGCCCTGACCGGGTGGCAGGTAAAGGAGCGGTTTGAGGGAATCACCTTCGTGCAGCTATCACCCAAGACAGGGAGGACCCATCAGATTCGGGTCCACATGAGCTCCATCGGGCATCCCCTGGTGGGGGATCCCCTGTATACAAAGAAGCGGTGGCTCGACGGGATAGAGGATTTCTATCTTAAAGAACGCATCAAGGCCCTGGGGAGGCAGGCCCTGCACGCCTCCTTCCTCGTCTTCCGCCATCCGGCCACGGGGGAACGCATGGAGTTCACCGCACCTATGCCGGATAATATAGAACAAATCCTGGAGGTATTGCGTGGCAAAAGGGTTTAACGTAAAGGAACAAAACGGGCTCACCTATCTTCAACTCCCCTTCTTTCGAAGCAAAAAGCACGCCTTCTGCACCCGCACGGGAGAAAAAGGTGTCCTGGAGGCCCTCGGCGTCCCAGAGGGGCGGCTCCTCACCCTGCGGCAGGTCCACAGGGCAGATGTCCTGGTCTTCGAGGGGGACACCAGGATCCTGACTCACCCCCTCCCCTATGATGCCGTCATCACGAACAAGAAAAGGGTGGCCCTGGGGATCTCGACGGCCGATTGTCTCCCCATCCTGATGATCGATCGGTCAAAAAAGGTAATCGGTGCCGTCCATGCCGGTTGGCGGGGCATGTGGCGCGGGGTCGTACAGCGGGCCGCGCGCACGATGATAGAGGCCTTTGATAGTTCACCCGGGGACATCCTGGCGGGGATCGGACCAGGGATCGGACCGTGCTGCTATGAGGTGGGAACGGAGGTGGTGAGCCTCTTCCAAAACTCCCCTGACACCCCTCAGGAGTTTATCCAGGAACGGGGGGGGAAGACCTACCTTGACTTGAGCCGCGCCGCTCAGTTAGAATTAAACCAGGTGGGGATTCCCCCAGAAAATATCGAAACAATCCCCCTGTGCACCGCCTGCAGGGAGGATCTCTTCTTCTCCTACCGGAGGGATGGAAAAACAGGGAGACAGTTGAGCTTTATTATGCTGTAATTAAGGAGGCTGTTATGTTTATAGAAACTGTTGCGGGCAACATTGTCCTTGCCGTGGCCACCGTGATTAACATCGGCCTCAGGATCTATATATGGCTCATCATTATCAGAGTCATCGCTTCGTGGATAATGTACCTCAATCCCTATGGTTCCTTTGCCAAGTTTCTCAGTCCTTATAACCCTAACCTCCTTGTCCAGTTCCTCTATCGAACTACAGAACCGGTCCTATGGCGTGTGAGGAGACTGTTACCGTTTCATAATCTTGGGATTGATTTTTCTCCCTTAATTGTACTCCTTATCATCTACCTCCTCCAAATCATCGTGGTTAGATCGCTGTTCCAGCTTGCCTTGCGGCTCGGATGAAATGAAGGAGGTCTCAATAACCCTCAAGGTCCGCCTCCAACCCCGGGCCTCCAGGGATGGCATCGATGGTCTGCACGCCGATGCCCTCAAGGTGAAGGTGACCGCTCCTCCCGTGGAAGGAAGGGCCAACAAGGCCGTAAAGAAGCTTCTTGCCGAACAACTGGGTATCTCCCCCTCCCAGATAGAAATCATTGCCGGCGAGCGCTCCAGGGAAAAGCTGCTGCGGATCTCCGGCATCTCCAGGGCGGAGATGGAAAGGGCCCTGGGCATCACCCTCCCCCTTCGATGAGACGACTCGTCATTTTTTTGCTCCTATCTCTCATCCTCTTATTACCAGGACCGCTTAATGCCTCCTCATGGCTGGAGCTGCACTCTCAGCACTTCATCATGGGGTATCAGAAGCCAGAACACAAGATGGCCTTTTTCCTCCTGCAACGGGCTGAAGAGATCAGGGGGGCGATTATACACGATGCCGGGCATGCTCCCCCCTCCCCCACCCTGATCTACCTCGCCCCAACGTGGGAGCAATTCCAGGAGGTCCAGCCAAAGGGACAACCCCCGACATGGGCGGTGGGGACGGCCTATCCCGAGCACAACCTCATCATCCTCAGGTCACCCCGCGCAGTAAAGGGGGGCAGGACGGAGGTCGAGGAAGTTCTGCGGCACGAATACGCCCACCTCGTCTTGGCGAGGGCCCTGAAGGGGCACGAAGCGCCGCAATGGCTCGATGAGGGATTTACTATGCTTCAGAGCCGGGGGTGGAACTTCTCGTGGACGTATATCCTCAGCCGGGGGGTCTTGAGCAAAGCGCTTATTCCATTAGCGGAATTGGCAGACAGTTTTCCGCTCGATCAACACCAGGCCCAGCTTGCCTATGCCCAGAGCTTCAGCTTTGTGACCTATATCAAGAACGAATATGGAGCTGAGGCCCTGGCCCGCCTCATCAAGGGGATCGCCCACGGCCTCGATGCTGAGGAATCCTTGAGGCAAGCCACAGGATTGGGGCTGAGGAGCCTGGAGCGGGGGTGGAAGGCGGAGCTGAAAAAGAGGTACAGCTGGATTCCCATTGCCACCAGCTTCTTTTCCCTGTGGTTTCTGGCAAGCCTCCTCTTTCTGCTTGGCTACTGGCTCAAGCGCAGGAGGACAAAAAGGACCTTGGCAAAGTGGGAGCAGGAGGAGGCCCCTGTAGAGCCCCATCTCCCCCCGGAATCATCTAGTGAAGAGAATCAAGAATAAAAGAAGATCGTAGAGTAGATACGAAGGAAAGAACCTGCACTAATGCATCACCCCGCCGGATGAAAAATAATAAGCTTTATTCCCCGGTGGGCTTCTTTCCCTACTTAAATAACCCCATCTGACACTGGATCACCTTGATCCCCAGTTCGTTGAGCAGCGCTCCGAGCTCTCGTTTGGGGATACCGTATTCTTCGGCGATCTGAAAACATACGGCACAGGGAATGCGTTCCTCTTTGACTTTTTTCTTAATAGCCTCGATTATCTGATCACGTTCCATTGTTCCTCCTGAAAACAGACCTCAGATCCCGATGCTCACCCCACCATCAATAAAGATCACCTGGCCGGTGATGTAGCTCGCCTCATCGCTGGCTAAAAAGAGGTGGAGATTTGCCACCTCCTCGGGTGTCCCCATCCTGCTGAGAGGGACCAACCCAAGGGCGAGCTCTTTGACCTTATCGGTCATGCCGGCGGCGGTCATAGGGGTATCGATGAATCCCGGCGCGAGACAATTCACCGTGATGTTTGATCGCGCATACTCCAGGGCCAGGGTGCGAGTCAGACCGATGATCCCTGCCTTGCTGGCGGAGTAGTTGACCTGTCCCATATTCCCCCTTACCACCACCGAGGCGGTATTGATGATCCTTCCATACTTCTGTTTTCTCATGGGGCGATAGGCGGCCTGCGAGCAGAGAAAGGTCCCCTTCAAGCTGACATCCACCACGAAGTCCCATTCTTCTTCCGACATCCTGGCACATAGATTGTCGCGCGTGACCCCGGCGTTGTTTATGAGGATATCCAGGCGCCCAAACTCCTTCACTACCTGGTCGATCATCCCATGCACCTCATCCCGCTTGCGCACGTCCACCTGGGAGAATATCGCCTTCCCCCCCTTTGTGGTGATTTCTGCCATTACTCCCTCGGCCCCCTGGGGAACGACATCAGCAATAGCAATAAAAGCCCCTTCCGCAGCGAACCGCTGGGCAACTGCCGCCCCGATACCGCTGCCTCCTCCTGTGACCAAGGCCACCTTCTCCTTCAATCGCATCACGTACCTCCTGTTTCTCTGAGGGATACCCGTCTCTATGGCACAAATAGGGGGAAAAATCAAGGCCAAAGGGGCTTTGAGTGCTTTTCCTCCTTGCATTTGCCCCCACAATAGTGTATGAAACGGTGAGCAAAAAACTCGATCCCGAGGTTTACAGGTATGGCAGGAATGAAGGGTACATTCAAATGGCGTCTCTTGATTATCCTCGTCGTCCTCATCGGCGCCTTGATCTACTGCTTCCCTACCCTAGCCACCCTGACAAAGGAACCCATCTCCTGGTGGCCGAAGGTCTTCCCGCAGGATAAGATCCATCTCGGTCTCGACCTGCAAGGGGGAATGCACCTCATTCTGGAGGTGGAGACCGACAAGGCGGTGGAGAGCCATGTCGAGAGGATCAAAAACGACCTGAAGAATGACCTAAAAAAAGAAGAGATATTCACCATTTACCTCGACCGGGTCCAGGGGGATAAGATAGAGGTGGTCCTCTTAAACCCCGATGTGAAACAGAGATTCGATCCATACCTGAAAGATGAATACCCTATCTTAAAACAAATAAGCGATTCACAAATTGAGGGTGACCGGGTCAAGGTCCTCTTGGAAATGGATCCCAAACAGATAGATGAGATCAAGAAATCCGCCGTCGACCAGGCCTTGGAGACCGTCCGCAACAGGATCGATCAGTTTGGGGTGTCGGAGCCCGAGATCGCCCGGCAGGGGCAGAACAGGATCTTGATCCAACTCCCAGGGGTTAAAGATCCTCAACGGGCCAAGGATCTCATCGGCAAGACGGCGCTGCTGGAATTTAAGCTGGTGGATGACGTAAACAGTCTGCAGAGGGCCCTGGCCGGAGACATTCCCTTTGGGGATGTGATCCTCTATCAAAGGGCAGAGGACCCCAAAACCGGCGCCGTGCGCAAAACCCCCTTTTTGATAAAAGACAAGACCCTCATGACTGGTGACGCCCTGCAGGATGCCCGGGTCAGGTTTGATCAGTATAAAAACACCCCCTATATCTTCCTCAGTCTGAAATCGGTTGGTGCCAGGGAATTCGACCGGATCACCGCAGAAAACGTGGGCAAGAGGCTGGCCATCATCCTTGACAACAATGTCTACTCGGCCCCCGTCATCAAACAGCGCATCAGCGGGGGAGAGGCGGTGATCGAAGGGAGTTTCACCCTCGATGAGGCCAAAGATCTGGCCATCGTGTTGCGCGCCGGCTCGCTCCCCGCACCGGTCCAAATCCTCGAAGAAAGAACCGTGGGGCCCTCCCTGGGGCGGGACTCAATTAATAAAGGAATTAAGTCCATCATCATCGGGGGGATCCTTGTGGTCCTCTTTATGATCATCTACTACAAGGCAGCAGGTATCGTGGCCGACATGGCCCTCATCATGAACCTCATCATCATCATGGGGGCCCTGGCCATCCTTAAGGCAACGCTTACCCTTCCCGGCATCGCCGGTTTGGTCTTGACCGTAGGCATGGCAGTGGATGCCAATGTCCTGATCTTCGAGCGGATCAGGGAGGAGTTGCGCGTGGGAAAAACACCCATGGCAGCCATAGACGCCGGCTATTCCAAGGCCTTTTTAACCATCATGGACGCCAATGTCACGACACTCATCGCTGCCCTCGTCCTCCTCCAGTTCGGCACCGGCCCCATAAAAGGATTCGCCGTCACCCTGAGCATCGGGATCGTAGCCAGTATGTTTACGGCCATCGTCGCCACACGGTTCGTTTTCGACCTCGTCCTCAGCAAGGTGCGGGTCAAACGCTTGAGTATATGAAGGGCTGAATAACGATGGAGATTATTAAGTCGGCAACCAAGATCGATTTCATGGGGAAACGAACGGGTGCCTTCATCATATCGGGTCTCCTGATCATTGCCGGCATCGTCTCTCTGATCGTGCACGGTGGCCCCAATTACGGTATCGATTTCGCCGGTGGCACCTTGATCCAGATCAGATTCTCACAACCCGTAAGCCCCGGTGAGATACGTGAGAGCCTGAAAGATGCGGCATTAGGGGGGACGATCCAGCGGTTTGGGGCTGAAGGGGTAGGTGAATATCTCATTCGCCTGCAAACAAGCTCCTCCGATGTGGAAGGACTCTCAGCGCAAATCAATGATGCCCTCTCCGAGCGTTTCGGGGGAGATACCTTTGAGATCAGGCGTACCGAGATGGTCGGCCCCAAGGTGGGCAAAGATCTGCGCAAAAAGGGGCTCCAGGCCATCATTGCTGCATTGATTGGCATCTTGATCTATATCAGCATTAGATTCAAGTTGCGGTTCGCCATCGGTGCGGTGGTGGCCCTCGCCCATGATGTCATGATCACCGTCGGGGTATTCTCCCTTGCCAACAAGGAATTCTCCCTACCCGTATTGGCGGCCTTGCTGACCATTGTGGGATATTCCCTCAACGATACGATCGTGGTCTATGACCGCATCAGGGAAAATACAGGCCGGATGAGAAGGGAACTTTTTGAAAAGACCGTCAATATAAGCATCAATGAAACGCTCAGCCGAACGATCTTGACTTCCTGTACGACGCTCATCGTCGTTATAGTTCTCTTCCTCATGGGAGGAGGGGTGATCCACGACTTTACCTTTGCCCTCCTCGTGGGGATTGTAGTGGGTACATATTCCTCGATCTTCGTGGCGAGCCCCTTGGTAGTCCTGTGGGAGAAAAGGTTCCCGACGAAACAAAGGTAAATAGTAGCAAGACGATGGGACTGTTAATCAGAGGTGGGAGAGTGGTTGATCCCCTCCTCGACCTTGATGATTCCCTCGATATACTTATCGAAGACGGGCGCATCAGCCACATCGCCCCCCGCATTGAAAAAGAAGGTACCCCCCTGTTGGAGGCCACGGGCAAGGTCGTGGTCCCGGGCCTCATCGACATGCATTGCCACCTGAGGGACTTCAACGAGGCCCGCAAGGAAACTATCGCCACGGGAACCAGGGCGGCTGCTCTGGGTGGTTATACGACCGTGGTCTGCGAGCCCAATACCGACCCCCCCCTTGATACCCTTGAGAACCTCCAACAATGGATCTCGCTCGCCCAGCGGGACGGATGCGTCAACCTCCACACCAAGGTTTGCATCACCAAAGGCAGCAAGGGGGAGCAGCTTACTCATCTCAAGGCCCTCGCGCGCAGGCCCTGGGTCGTGGCTGCCACCGATGACGGGAATCCGGTGGTCAATGACAAGGTGATGGCGCGGGCCTTTGACAAGGCGCGGGAATATGAATTGCTCCTGACCCCGCACTGCGAAGAGTCTCCGGCAACTATACATGCCTTTCAGAAGAACAATCCCCTCATCCCCCTACCCGAAGATATCGCTCGGTATAAGCGGGAGCCTCACTATGTGGCCAGGGAGCTGGAGCTGGCCGAGAAGACTGCCTGGCGGGTACACATCTGCCACGTGAGCATGGCCGTCTCCCTCGACCTGATCAGGCGGGCCAGGGCCCGATGGGTGCCGGTCACCTGCGAGGCCACCCCGCACCACCTCACCTTAACGGAAAAGGATGCGAAGAAATGCGGCCCCGATGCCAAGGTCAACCCCCCGCTGCGGACCAAGGCGGACGTCGAGGCCCTCAGGGAGGGGCTGCGGGACGGCACGATTGATGTCATCGCCTCAGACCATGCTCCCCATACACCCGAGGAGAAGGCCCGGGGGTGGGCGGAAGCCCCGATGGGGGTCATCGGCCTGGAGACAACCTTGGGGGTGGTCCTCACCACGTTGGTGCACCCCGGCATCATAACCCTGTCCGAAGCCATAGAACGGATGTCCTCAAACCCCGCCAAGATCTTGGGCCTGCCGGGTGGCTCCCTGGCAGTAGGCAAGCCCGCCGATATCACCATCATCGGCATGGACGAAAAGTGGGTGGTCGATCCCCATACCTTCGCTTCCAAGGGACGCAACACCCCCTTCGCGGGGTGGCGGCTGAGGGGAAAGGCCTACGCCACCATTGTCGGGGGAAAGGTGGTAATGAAGGAAGGGGAATTGTTGGTCTAAGAGGGGATCAGATGGGTTAGATGATCCCCATTCCTGTGAGCACCGAGAGCATCACCGCAGCGGCCATAACCGATCCTACCTGGCCACCCGCATTGGCGCCCATGGCATGCATCAGCAGGTAATTCCTGTTGTTGTATTTGAAGCCCTCCTTCTGGACAACGCGCGCCGACATAGGGAAGGCTGAGATCCCTGCGGCCCCGATCAGGGGATTGACCCTGCCACCTGAGACCACCTTCAGGAACTTGCCGAAAAAAACCCCGCAGGCCGTATCGAGACAGATGGCGACAAAGCCCAGTCCCAGGACGATTAAGGTCTGTGGAGTAATAAAGGCCCTCCCATCCATGGTGGCCCCAATGCTGATGCCGAGCAGCAGCGTGACGATGTTCGTGATCTCATTTTCAGCTGCCTTGGAGAGCCTCCCCACCGCACCGGACTCCCGCATCAGGTTTCCGAGCATGATGGTCCCGATGAGGGGCAATCCCTTCGGTGCAATCAGACCGCCGACCACCGTCACGACGATGGGGAAGAGGATCCTGGTCGTCTTGGAAACCGTCCTCTTTGCTGTCCCCATCACGATCACCTTTTCCTTACTCGTGGTCAACCATCGCATGATCGGAGGCTGAATGATAGGGACCAGAGACATATAGGAATACGCCGCCACGGCAACGGAGGCAAGGAGATGGGGGGCATACTTGGAGGTCACATAAATAGCGGTGGGGCCGTCGCAGGCACCGATGATACCTATGGCCACCGCATCCAGCTTGGGAAAGCCGAGCACAAGGGCCAGCATCAGCGTCAGAAAGATGCCGCACTGTCCCGCCGCTCCCAGGAGAAAGGTCCCGGGATTCTCCAGAAGAGGGGTAAAGTCGGTCATGGCCCCGATACCGACAAAAATGAGCAGGGGGAAGAGCTCGGTCATGATCCCGGCATCGTAAATAACCCGGAGAAATCCCCCCTCCTCCATGAGCCCTGCCAGGGGGATATTGATCAAGATACACCCGAACCCGATGGGAACAAGGAGCAGCGGTTCAAAGTCCTTTTTGATCCCAAGATACAGGAGAACGGATCCCACGGCGATCATGATGGGATTTGACCAGTGGAGGTGCTGAAAACCGGCGATGAGCCCTGACAGTCCGTTTACAATTGCTTCCCACATATCAGAAACCTCTTACGAGCGTTAGTCGGTTGTTTCGTCTTCTTTGACCGGAAAAATTCTTTTGAGGACCCTGATGACGAGGCCTATCCCCCAGAGCGTCAGCAGCGTCCCTCCCATCCCTACCACGAGCATCGTAATGCCGAAGGTCACATTATCCATCTCTCTGCCCCCTTGTGTTGAGAACTATTCTATACCTCAATAAACCGATTTATTCAACCACTGCGCTGTGAGTAGAGCAGGAACAATCTCACCCCCTTTGATATTTTCCCCAAAAGATAATATATTGCTATAAAGCACCAACTCATAAGGGCACACAGATGCGAAGGAAGTCACTCTATATACCGATTATCACTATACTTGCCACAATCTTGACGCTTTTGGTCTTGCTGGGCATCTCCACGCTCAGAAACCTCGGCAGAGACCAGGTGCGGATGGAGAAGGCACTTGTGAGGGACGGCCTTATTGTGCTCAGGGGGCTCGAGGCATCCTTTCGATCCGGCATGCGGGGGGTGATGGGAAGGGAAGATAACTTCCAGTGGCTCATGTCACAGATCTCCGATCTCACTGATATCCGATTCGTCGGTCTCGTTGATGAAAAGGGTACCATTATCGCCCATAGTGACGACGCTTTGGTTGGCAGCACGTATCCCCAGATGGATAACCTCAGGACCCTCATTGCACGAGACGAGCCACAGCACTGGTTCGCAGCGGACGGCTCATTTGTGGTCGCCAAGCGTTTTCAACCGTTACGCTCTCCCCGCGGGAGGATGGGCGGGATGCGTGGCCCCATGCGTCCTCTGTCCGGAATGGGGGGTACCATCTCCGATTCGGTCCTCCCCGATAAGACCTATGCCGTCCTCGGCCTCGATACCAGGATATTCGTTGAGGAGCGCAAGGAAGACATCCGCTATGCCATCATGATGGGATTGATCCTCCTTGTCCTAGGAAGCGCAAGCCTTTATTTTATCTATCTCGTCCAGAACTACTATCTCGTAAACAAGACCCTCAATACGATGACCACGTATGCCACGAACGTGGTGGGAAATATGCCCGATGGGCTCATCTCCATCGATGCCGAGGGTGAAATTATCACCGTGAACAACAGGGTGCGGGAGATATTCGGCCTCAGGGGGGCATCGGATCAGCGTAGGGAACTTAAAAAGAACTTCCTCCCGTTTGCAACACCGCTGCTCGACTCCCTCCGGCAGAACAGGATAGTCCTTGAACAAGAAATGGAGTACCCCCACAAAGAGGGAGGATCTATCCCCCTTGCTGTCAGCGCCGCCAGACTTATCTCCGACGACAAAGAGGATTTGGGCACCGTATTCATACTAAGGGATCTCAGAGAGATCAAGGCGTTGCAGGAAAGGGTCACGAGGAGTGAACGCCTCGCTGCCCTCGGAAGCTTGGCCGCAGGGGTCGCCCATGAGATCAGGAACCCTCTCAGTTCCATCAAAGGCTTTGCCCAGTTCTTCCTGAAAAAGAATCCGCCGGGGAGCACGGACCACAAATACAGCGAGGTCATGATTCAGGAGGTGGAGAGACTCGACAGGGTGATCGCGAACCTCCTCGATTATGCGAATCCCAAGGAGCCTGCTCAGGAACAGACCTCGCTCGCCGACATCATCCATCGCAGCATTGCATTGATCGCCGATGAAGCCAAAGCGAAAAAGGTCGATGTTATTGTGGAGATAGCGGAAAACATCCCTCCCGTGGAGGTGGACAGGGACCAGACAACCCAGGTATTGCTGAACATAGCATTAAACGGTTTGGATGCCATGAAACAAGGAGGGAAACTGACTATTCGCTCCTTTATGGACGGAGAGAGCAACTTTGTCATCATAGAGGTCGAGGACACAGGGCATGGCATCCCTGAAAAGGAGCTGCCGAGGATCTTCGATCCCTTCTATACCACCAAGAAAACAGGCACCGGGCTCGGACTCGCCATAGCGCATCGGATAGTAGAAAATCACGGAGGAACGCTGTCGGTCAAGAGCACCGGAAAATCGGGAACGATGTTTCGCTTAACAGTGCCCGGCTCATAGGGAGCATGCATGACCCCCAAGACCATCCTCGTCGTTGATGACGAGCAAAGCCACCGGCTGATGCTCAGGGCCCATTTGGAAGGAGAAGGCTTCCAGATCGTGGAGGCATCCGATGGACACGAAGCTGTGGATCGGGTCAATGAGAGATCATTCGACCTCGTCCTCATGGATATCAGGATGCCCACCATGGATGGGATAGAGGCCCTGAAACTGATTAAAGAGGCAACTGCCGCAACACCGGTCATCATGATGACCGCCTATGGCTCCATCAACTCAGCAGTGGAGGCGCTGAAAGCCGGGGCCACAGACTACCTGACAAAGCCCCTGGACATGGATGAGCTCATCTTTAAGGCAAAGAAGGCCCTGCACTACCGTCAACTGGAAGAAGAAAACATACTGCAAAAAGAGAGGCTCGGGATGAGGTTCGACTTCTCCAGTATTATCGGAACGAGCCTTCGCATGAAGGAGTTGTTTGAAACACTCTCTATGGCAGCACCGACAGAGGCCACCGTACTGTTGCTCGGAGAGAGCGGCACAGGGAAAGAGCTCGTGGCAAACGCCATGCATCAGAACAGCCCGCGCAAAGAAAAACCGTATGTCAAGGTCAACTGTGCTGCCTTGCCCGAGACACTCCTGGAGAGTGAGCTTTTCGGCCACGAAAAGGGGGCCTTTACCGGCGCCATAGACAAAAAGAAGGGGAGGTTTGAGCGTGCTGATGGCGGTACGCTCTTTCTGGATGAGATAGGCGAAATGTCCCCACCCACCCAAACAAAGATACTCAGGGTCCTGCAGGAGAGGGAGTTTGAGGCGGTCGGCGGCACAAAGACCATCAAGGTGGATGTCAGGATCATCGCCGCCACCAACAAGGATCTGGCTGAGGAAGTAAAACAAGGAAAGTTCAGGGAGGATCTCTACTATCGGCTCAATGTCGTCCCCATCACCATCCCCCCTCTGCGGGAGCGCACTGAAGACATCCCCTTTCTCGCAGAACATTTTCTTCGAATCTATAGCGAAAAAAACAAAAGGGAAATCAAGGGGTTTGGAACGGGAGTAATGGATACGTTTATAGGCTACAGCTGGCCTGGGAATGTACGGGAGCTTGAAAACATTGTGGAGCGGACAGTAATCATGTCCAGGGAAGATACCATAACCCTTGGTGACCTCCCCCCCGGTATTGCAGGTCCTCAGGGGGAGGGCGTTCGAACACCACCCCCCACCTCCCTACGGGATGTGGAGCGCGAAACTATCCTGAAGACCCTCCACCAAACAGGGGGAAACCGAACCCACGCGGCTCAGATCCTGGGGATAACGAGAAAGACCCTCCAAAACAAGATCAAGGAATACGGCCTCGATGTATGATGAGGTGGTGCATAAAAATTTCCCATGTTTACTTCAATCCTCTGATCTACTGCGAAAAAAATATGCAGTAGGATAGCCCGCCATTCCCTGAACAAAATCATATCGACATAAAATACAAGTAAATTCAATAGGTTGTAAATTCTTGCATTCGTGGCCCTCTTTGGCACAGGCGTTGCTATTACAGTATTGAAAGAAAAATAAGAAGGAGGTTTAATTATGAAAAAGGTTGTGATTGGATTGGCGGTCGCTGTAGCAATCGGGTTGATTGCGCTTCCCTTTGCTGTTGCAGGTCCGGGAGGCAAGGGCGGAAACGTCGGTGGCCCTGGCTATGGCCCAGGCTATGGCAATTGCCGGGGGGGTGCTCAGGCGAGCCAGTTGACTCCCGAGCAGACCCAGAAGATCGATCAGCTTCGCCAGAAACACTGGGAGGAGACCAAGGGGCTTCGGGCAGATTTGTTTGCCAAACATCAGGAGCTCAGAGGACTCTATATCCAGGCAAACCCTGATGCAAAGGCCATCGAAAAGCTGCAAAAGGAGGCCTTTACCTTACAGCAAAAGCTTGAGGAAAAGAACTTCGCCTTTCGTCAGGAGATGAACAAGATCGCCCCAGGGCAGTGCGGCGGGTTCGGCAAGGGATACGGCCAAGGAGGCCAAGGAAGAGGCCGCCATGGTAGTGGTCCCGGTCCCCGGGGGGATGGTTCCGGTCCGAGGGGGGATGGATCCTGTTGGAGACAGTAACCACGTTCGGGGGAAGGCCTTGTGCCTTCCCCCACCCCTCCTTAAAATCTTGTGGCAGAACTTGACAGACCCCCCTAGACAAATCATCGTGCCACTTACATGATCTATTACGTATCTCAAACAAAAAGAGAGATCGAAACGTTAGGCCAGGACCAGGCAGCCTAGAGGCTTGGCCACCACCTCGGCGACGATGCGGGCGTCCTTCACCCCCACCTCCTGCAAGCGACTGAGGATGCCTTCAGCTTCTTCCTCCGGTACTGCAATGAGCAGCCCCCCTGAGGTCTGAGCGTCGTAGAGGATATCCAGCAGCGGGGGGGAAAGCCCCTCACCACCCAATACCTTGGGTCCATAGAAATCCTTGTTGCGGGAGGTGCCAGCAGGGACAAGTCCCATGCCGGCGTACTCCTCTGCCCCCGGTAGGATGGGGACGGCATCCACAAAGACCTTGATGCCGATCTCACCCCCCCCCAGCATCTCATGCAGGTGGCCGAGCAGCCCAAAACCGGTGACGTCCGTGCAGGCATGGACCTGAAATCCCCTCATCACCTCAGCCGCCTTCCGGTTGAGGGCAGCCATGACCTCTGTTGCCCCCTGCACGGCCTCCGGGGAGACCATTTCCCCCTTCTGGGCCGTGTTGATGATCCCTGTGCCCAGGGGCTTGGTGAGGATGATCCGATCGCCAACCTGAGCACCCGTATTGGTGAGGACCTCGTCGGGGTGAATCAGACCGGTTACGGAAAGTCCGTACTTCAACTCATCATCCTCAATGGAGTGCCCGCCAACGAGGACTACCTCTGCCTCACGCATCTTGTCCAATCCACCGCGGAGGATATCGGTGAGGATCGCCATCTCCATCGACTGTATGGGGAAGGCCACCAGGTTCATGGCGGTGACGGGGATCCCCCCCATGGCATAAACATCGCTCAGGGCATTGGCCGCCGCTATCTGCCCGAAGGCATAGGGGTCATCTACGATGGGGGTAAAGAAATCAACGGTCTGCACCAGGGCCAGGTCATCTCTCACCTTGTAGACCCCGGCATCGTCGATGTGCTCGATCCCCACCAGGAGGTTCGGGTGACTCATGAGCGGCAGCCCACAGAGTGCCCGGTCCAGGTCCCCTGGACCTAGCTTGGAGGCTCAGCCAGCCCCCTTGACTGTGGTCGTAAGCCTGATTGCTTTCTTTGAAGTCATCTATCTCCCTTATAAGTATATATATGTATCGGCTAGTAAGAAATAATAGTAGATCAAGGATTTCTATAAATCAAATAGAAAAATCCAATACGGGGAGGATCAAGGTGGGGTGTAAATCTATGTCGGGGATCAAAAATCCCGCGGCTTGGCCAGGATCTCCCGCACCTTGATCTGGAAGAAGTTGTTGGAGGAGTTGGCCCGGATAACGGCGACGGTGTCGGCCCCCCTCCCCGTCCCGGCCACAGCGATGCAGTCCTCACAGGGGATCAGGCCGGCATCAGCTGCCATGGCCACGATCTCCACACAGACCTTCATCCCCTGTCCGACCATCCTGAGGGTGTTGGCCACCAGATCCTGCTGGGAATAAGATTGCTGGGACCGGATGGCCGTGCCCAGGTTTCGCAAGACCATGGTCCCCGTATAGACCCTGCCACCCAGTTTTTCAATCTGGGCCCTTGTCCCCTCGTCGAACTCCTGTTTCCCCTCCTCGGAGAAACCGGTGTTGTGGCTCACCACGACGAGCGCAATCCCCTTCCCTTCCAGGAGCTTGGCCGCCTCAAGGCCGGTATCCCCCCAGGTGGAAGCCACCACCATATGGCTGATCCCCCTCTTGCGGGCCTCCTCCACGGCGATCCTGAGGGCCTCCTGTGTGTTCTGTTTCCCTGCCCGGTCAAAATACATCTTATCACCTCACATTGAGGATCAACCGTTCATATAGCATCTTTGTTCCTCAAGTGCAACCAATTGCCTGGCAGTTTTATCCCGCATTGCCCTCTCATTTGCCCCCCTCATTGAAAAGGAAAGGCAAAGCTGTTATGATCCGCCTGGAAAGGGGGAACCATGAAGGCAAAAGAAGTGACGGAGAGCATCTATCAAGTGGGGGGTGCGGATATCACCGATCCCAGGGACTGTGCGGTCTATATCCTGGATCTGGGGGAGCTGGTCCTCATCGATGCCGGGGCAGGGCCCAGCTACGCAGAGATCGTCCGCAACATCGAAGGACTTGGCCTCAACCCGGACAAATTAAAGGCGTTAATCCTTACCCACTGTCATATCGATCACATCGGTGCGGCACCGCACTTCCGGGAGGCCTTCGGGGCTCAGATCATCATGCACCAGCTTGACGCCGAAGCTGTGGAGCAGGGCAATGATAAGATGACAGCGGCCTCCTGGTACAACCTCAACTTTCCCCCCATGCCGATGGATGTCAAACTAACAAAAGAGGAAGAACGCCTCCGCTTCGGCGATCAGGAGATCATCTGCCTCCACACCCCGGGACACACCCCCGGCTCCCTCTCCGTCTACCTGGACCGGGGGGGCAAGAGGATCCTGTTCGGACAAGACATACACGGCCCCTTCTCCGAAGACTTCGGGTCCGACCTTGCAGCCTGGCGCAGGTCCATGGAAAGGCTTCTGGCCCTGGAGGCGGACATCCTCTGCGAGGGGCACTTCGGGGTCTACCAGCCCAAAGAGAACGTTGCGGAATACATCAGGCACTATCTGGAGGAATACAGGGAGAGGGGCTAGTTGGTGACAAGGTAGGTTAGCAATCGGCTTTGTCGATGCTTAACCACAACAGTTGCTCACAGCACAGTAAGCGAGGCCTTCATGCACATTACCTTCTACGGCGCAGCACGAGAAGTCACTGGGTCCATGCATCTTCTTACCTCCAATACCGACCGCATCTTGCTGGACTGCGGCTTGTTCCAGGGCCGTCGCAAGGAGGCTGCAGAGAAGAACAAGGTGATGCCCTTCGACCCGGGTATTATTACTAATGTCGTACTATCCCATGCCCACATCGATCACTCCGGCCGTCTGCCCATTCTGACCAAGAACGGCTTTAATGGTCGGATCATTAGCACCCGGGCCACAGCAGATGCGTGCGAGTATCTGCTGCCGGATTCGGCCCATATCCAAGAATCGGACGCCGACTATCTCAATTATAAGCTCGTACGTTCGACCCTCGCCAAGATGAGGAAATCACCCCGGGCCAAAACGTTGAGCAAGCGTAAGCTGAAGGAAATCAAGACGCTGCTCAAGAAAGACCGCCACGAGCTGAATGCCGAAACCATCAATGAGTATATCCGTACGTTGCACCTTAAAGGAGTTGAGCCCCTCTATACGATGGCGGATGCCGAACAAGCACTGGAATATTTCGACAGCTATCCCTACAAACACCCCGTAACCATAGGGAAGAACATGACCTGCACACTCTACGATGCCGGTCATATCCTCGGCTCGGCCATGAGTCTGATCACGGTGCGCGCGAACGGGACCTCCCGCACGATTATGCACACCGGAGATATCGGCCGGTTCAACACGCTTATTATCAAAGATCCCTGCCTAAAATTTGCCGAAGGAGATCGGGACATCGATCTCTTGATAATGGAGAGCACCTACGGCAACCGTGAACACGAGTCGTTGACCGATCTCAAGCCACGGTTGCAAAGGGTGCTCATAGAAACCCTCGATCGCGGCGGCACCGTGCTCATTCCCGCCTTTGCCTTCGGCAGAACCCAGTCACTGCTGTACCTGCTGCACGAGCTGTACAGTGAAAAGGCCGTACCGCGCGTGCCGGTGTATGTAGACAGTCCGCTGGCCACCAATTTGACCCGCGTGTACGGCGAGCATTTTGAGGCGTACGACAAGGAGACCCATGCCGTCTTTCTGGAAAAAGGTATCAACCCCTTTCAATTCGACAAGGTGCATTTTGTCCGCTCAGTGGCGGAATCGATGACCCTCAACCGGCAGGACAAGCCGCAAATCATCATCGCCGCCGCAGGGATGTGTGAGGCGGGACGCATCCTCCACCATCTGCGCCACAAGATCCATAATCCGAAACACACCATCCTGCTGGTCGGCTACATGGCACAGAACACCCTTGGCCGCCGCATCGAAGAACAGGGCTTGGCGTACGAAGCAAGCGGGCGCACAGGAGACCCCCCGCTGCTGCGGTTTTTGAACAAGTATTATCCGCTGAAGGCCCACGTGGTCAAGATAGACGGATTAAGCGTCCACGCGGATAAAAACGAGCTGATGCATTTCCTGAAGAAGTCCAACTTGCGGGTGAAGAAAATCGCCATAGTACACGGAGAGGAGGAACAATCGCTGCCATTTGCGGAAAGGCTGAGGGAGGAAGGATATTCCGTTTTTGTGCCAAAGCGGGGAGAAACGGTGGAGATATGATAGCTGCGTCTCCGTTATATTTTTGCAAATAATTCTTACGACTTCAAACATTTTGATGAATCAATATAATATATAAGTTACACCCCATATTTTTCGCATAATAGTGGAGGAGCAACAGAGAAACCCATGATACACATATTTGAACAATATCCTTTATTGAAGGAAAGAATTCCTCATATCCAACTGGGGGAGTTCCCGACGCCTATAAAGCATCTGAAACATTTAGGCAAAGAAATCGGGACTGATTACCTTTACCTCAAGCACGACGGCTTAAGCGGCCCGATATATGGGGGGAATAAGATACGCAAGCTGGAGTTCCTCTTAGGGGATGCCCTTCGCAAGCAGGCCAAAGCGGTCCTGACCTTCGGCTTTGCGGGATCAAACCACGCCCTCGCTACGGCGGTCAATGCGCAGAGCGTTGGCCTTCAATGCATATCCATACTCTTAGCCCAGCCAAATGCCCGATATGTTCGGCGTAATCTGCTATTGAGCCATGTGTATGGTGCTGAGATTCATCATTTTAAAAACAAAATGACAGCCTATATCCCAACAACCATTATGCTCCTTCGAAAAAAACTAAAACAGGGAAAATCCCCGTACATAATCGCTCCCGGTGGATCATCTCCGCTGGGTATAATCGGATATGTAAATGCCGCTTTTGAACTCAAAGAGCAAGTTGCAAGCGAATTAGTGCCCGAACCCGATACGATTTTTGTCCCTTTCGGCACCATGGGAACCGCAGTAGGCCTCACCATCGGACTGAAGGCTGCCGGGCTTAAGGCTCGCGTCGTTTGTGTGCGTGTCGTTGACGAACAATATGGAAATAAAGAAAAATTTATTAAGCTTTTTAAAAAAACACAGGCCTTGATTCTTTCGTTGGATCCTTCTTTCCCACGCGTGGAAATAACCGATGATGCGCCTGATATCCGACACGATTTTTTTGGAAGACAATATGCCCGGTTTACGGACCAAGGAATGGCAGCGATAGATCTTTTGGAAAAATCAGAAGCAATCCAACTGGAGGGCACGTATACCGGCAAAGCGATGGCAGCCCTTATTGATCACGTGAGGGACCATGGTAAAAAAGACGAGGTAATACTCTTTTGGAACACATATAATGCCAGAGACTTCTCCAACGCCATCAAGGGGATCGATTATCATCAGTTGCCCCGGTGCTTCCATCAGTATTTTGAAGAAGATGTGCAACCACTGGATAAACACCATCCTGAATAGCGAGGTGGTAGTGGGTTGAATACAGTGAGTAACCGATAAACGTGGGGCTTCAAGAACATATCTTTAACTTTTATTTTATTGATCAAATCTAATATTGAAAATACGATTATAGTATTGCAAAAAAGCATGGTTGCAGTAATAATTGAGTCAAGAACTATAGTTAATTCTTGTAACTTCAAACATTTGCTGAATCAATATAATATATAAGTTATGTTTCAGGAGCCAACTTCCATGGTATCGTTTCTTCGAGAAGATGAAAAATTTGTAATTGAAGCTCTATGCGCCTCATATGGTGGCACTTGGCGTATTGGCGAAGACCCACCGGATGCTTATATGTCTTTGACAAAGAATGAAGTTGCGGTTGAAATTTCAATTTTAACTCAGCATGTGGTTAGTAAATCCGGCCAGCCGGTTCCTCGACTTTCCCAAGATTCTGGAGTCATTCGACTATGCAACGAAATAGATGAGGAACTTCGAAATGACATTCCAGACGGGGCATATGTCCTCCTTACAATTTCAGCACCCTTAAATAAAATCCGACAGACCAAAGCCAACCTAGCTAATGAGATCAAAGAAATAGCTCAACAGAAGTCCCCTAAGAGCCAAGTTTTAGAAATTAATCAAAACAAGATAAAAATCCAATTGATTTCAGGTACCAGGCCATCTGGCAAAAAAAGTAATTGGCATAGTACCTAATCAAAATTCGAGTCCGGACATTCTTGCAAATGTTCTTTATATTCTGAACGAAAGGATCAGAGATAAAACAACGAAATGTCAAAATATTGTGCATAGGCCTCTATGGCTTGCGCTTTTCAATGATTATTGGCTTGCTGAACCAGACACCTATGAGCTTGCAATGGAAAAACTATCAGTCGCACACCCCTTTGATAGAATTTGTCTGGTATTAGGGAACAAGGAAGTACACACTTTATATGAAACATAACATCAGCTTTGAGTAGGATGCTCATTTCGCTGAGCTCCATTCTCACCTCTCAAGCTGCTTAGTTATTAATTAGTTAATTCAAACCAATCCGATTGACCAAAGCTCCGCTACGATTCAAATGTCACCACATTCGCCATGCCGGCCTCCATATGGTAGAGGTTATGGCAGTGGTGAAACCAGTTCCCGGGGTTGTCGGCCAGGAACTCGATATCAACGCGCTGCATGGGGTTCACGATGATGGTGTCCTTGAAAATCCACCGCTCCCGCGGCAAGGATTGATTCACCACCCTAAAGAAGTGCCCGTGCAGGTGCATGGGGTGGGGCATCATGCTTTGGTTCCCGTAACTGATGCCGATCGTTTCCCCTTTACTCACCACAAGGCGTTCTGAATCCGGATAAACATACCCATTGATGGTCCAATAGGGAGACTGCATCCCCCCGCTCAACGTCTGGGTGTAAACCCTGTCGACTGATCCGGAACCCGAAGGAGCCGAGGGGTTAAGGGCCTGGAAATCCCAGTAGGTGGCAAAACGCAATCCACGGTGAAAGGTCGGAGCTTCCGCCTCTTTTTTGCTGATCCCTTTATAGCGCACCGGGATGCGAAGCTGCCCTTTACCAAATCCCTGCTCGGCGGCTGCCAACAGCCAGTTGCCGGGATTATCAGCCAGGAACTCCACATCGTAGCGCTCACCCATACCGATGCGCAGGACGTCCGTCTGTATCGGCTTAATGAGTCTGCCGTCCACATGGGTGATCGTCAAGGTATGGCCTGCCAAACGAAGGTCGTAGATGGTAGCTGAAGATGGGTTGAGGAGCCTCAGCTTTACTTTGTCCCCCTTGTTCACCTCAAGGGGTTTTATCTCAGGATAAACCCTGCCATTGACCGCATACCCGTCATAAACGGGCTCCAAGAGCGGGCCGGTGCTGGATGCCAATCCACCTCTGCCTCCCCCCCTGCCGCGCATCATACCCATGCCACCCATACCCCCCATGCCCCCTCCCATACCCATAGTAGAGCGACGCTCGGTTTCGGCGACGCCGCCTCCGTCCCTCATCACCCAATCCTCTAACACTAACGTGTACTCACGATCATAGCTCCCCTCCGGGCGTGCAGGCTCAATGATGAGGGAACCATACAACCCCTGGTCCAGTTGATAGTGGACATGGGAGTGGTACATATAGCTCCCTGCCGGTTTGGCCTCGAACTCATACACAAAGGTCTCACCCGGCATGACTGCCTTCTGGGTGACCACAGGGACGCCGTCCATACTATTCGGCACCGGCACCCCGTGCCAGTGGATGGTTGTCCCCTCCGGGAGAAAGTTTTTCAGGATAACCCGGATGATCTCGCCCTCGCGGACCCGGATCTCCGGTCCGGGGACCTGGCCGTTATAGGTCCAGGCGATAAAATCAGGACCGGCCCCCAGATTCACCCGGGCAGGGGATGCCGAGAAGCGAAACTCCCTCACCCCCTGCTTCACCTGGGAACGGGCGTAGGACAGAGGAAACGCCGGCAGGCCGGCGGCCACAGCCGCACCCACGGCGGTCTTCAAAAATTGCCTTCTGTTGACTTTCACTTTATTTCTCCTTGTTGTATGTTCAATAGCAAGCTAAACAAGATCCTTCTTTTTCTGCTCGAACTCCTTCTTGTCGATCTCACCCCGAGCATACCGTTTCTTGAGTATCTCCAGGGCCGACTCCTCTGATCGAGCCCCGTGGCCCCCTGCACTTGTCGATTGCACCAGCCACCGAATCAGAAAAATAATCCCTATAATCACCGCAATCCAAAAAATCACCATAAGAATACCTCCAAACCAACCCCCACCATATCCCCCCATCATCCCAGGACCATGCCCCCATTCATCATAACCACGACCAGGCCACTGGGCCAGGGCATTGCCAGTCAGGGGCACAAGCACTGCAAACATACCAACAAATATCCATTGAGTTATTTTTTTCATCTTCATCTCCTTCGGTTAAAGACCCCCAGAGGCGAATGTGCCTCCGGGAGCCTTACGTTGTTTATTGATATATGGACCTCATCCACCCCGTATTTTTGTCTACGACAATCGTGTCCACAAGGGCATTATCCTTGGTCCGTATCTCGGCCTCAAAGTAGGCGTCCTTTTCCGTGATCTTCCCCAGCTTCAGGTTGGGATTGCGCGTGGATTGTACGTAGTTCTCCAGCATCGCCTTTACATCCTTTTCTGCCAGGGGTTTCTGGGGCTGCTGATATTGCGGTTGCGGTCCAGATGGAGAACCGTATTGGGAGCCATAACCCGGATACCCGCGACCCATCATGCCAGGACCCATGCCGTAACCGTAACCCCCTCCACGACCCCCCATGCCTGGGCCCCTCATCGCGGAGCTCATCCACCCCGTATTTTTGTCCACGATAATCGTATCCACAAGAACATCCTTCTTGGTCAGGATCTCTCCTTCAAAGTAGGTATCCTTCTCCGTAATCTTCCCCAGCTTGAGATCGGGATTGTACAGGGATTGCACGTAATTCTCTAACATCGCTTTGGCGTCTTTCTTCCCCAAAGGCTTCTCAAGTTGCTGATACTGAGGACCCATCATGCCGGGACCCATACCGTAACCATAACCAGGACCCATCATACCGGGTCCCATGCCGTAGCCATAGCCGGGACCCAAGTAACTCCCACAATAGGGGCAGTACTGTGGTCCTCCCCCGTATCCTCCCGAACCCATCATACCGGGACCCATACCATAGCCGTAGCCAGGACCCATACCATACCCAGGACCCCTCTGGGCCTGCCCCTCTGTGAACAGGAAGATGAGCCCCACCGCTACTACTGCCAATACTACGATCAAAACAATTGCTGACCGTTTCATAATGCTCCCTCCTTGTTACTGTTGTTGTTCTGCCCCACACCCCCCACTACTTCCTTACATACCATCTACTGCTGTGACATCACCCTCTTTCCCTCGCATTGAATATTAAATGCCGGGAATGCACCCCGGGACCCGCACCATCAGAACCGGCACGCAGGCGGAGCGCAGTACCTTGTCAGCGACGTTGCCGTACACCCATCGGCTGATGCCGGAACGGCCATGCGTGGCAATCACAATGAGATCAACACCCTTCTTCTCGGCATAATCAGCGATGGCGTCGGCCGGCTTCCCCATGATGATCTCAGCTTTCAGAGCGGCTCCATCGTACTTACTTCGCTTTATGATATCATTAAGGTATTGCTTGGCTTCGGCTTTGTTGTGCTCATCCTGTGCTTTGCGTGACTTGGCCGCATCCTCCTCGCTGAAAGATCCCCCCCCGGCAAATTCCGTAGCCACGGGCAGATGAGCGGGTTCAACTACGCGCACGAATACGACGTTCGCTACACTGCATCCCGTGGCGATCGACTCCACATGCGGAAGCACGCACTCAGCCAACTCCGAGCCATCCAATGGGACCAGAATCTTGTTATACATGCTTTAGCCCCTCCTCCCACTGCGTATTGCACAAAGCTACTGTTTCTCTTCTTTAATAAACTGCTCAGGGTCTTTGGCAAATCTCTCTTTGCACCCCACGGCACAAAAGTAGTAATTTTTCCCTTTATATTCGTACTGCGCAGCTGCCTGTTCTTCATCCACCTCCATCTTACACACAGGATCAATGGCCATCTTCTTCACCTCCTTTTTCACTGCCTTGGAAGGGACACGTGCAATCTCTCTTTGAGCAGTTGGTCCCGCCGTGATCACCGGCGGTTTAAATCTCCGCAACCGCAGGGCATTGCTTACTACAGTAATTGATGAAAGCCCCATGGCCGCTGCCGCAAAGATGGGGCTGAGCAGAATGCCGAAAAACGGAAAGAGGATACCGGCGGCCACCGGGATCAGGATCGTATTGTAGGCGAAGGCCCAAAACAGGTTCTGCTTGACGTTGCGAATGGTGGCCTTGCTGAGGGCGATGGCCGTGACCACACCTTTGAGATCGCCGCTGATCAGGGTGATGTCCGCCGATTCCATGGCGATATCGGTGCCCGTCCCGATGGCGATGCCCACGTCGGCCTGGGCCAGGGCAGGGGCGTCGTTGATCCCGTCACCCACCATTCCCACTTTCTTCCCTTCAGCCTGGAGTTTTTTCACCTCATGAGCCTTGACCTCCGGCAGGACCTCGGCCAAGACCCGATCGACCCCGATCTGCTTTGCAATGGCATCGGCGGTCCGCTTGTTATCCCCGGTCAGCATGACGACCTCCAGGCCCAACTGATGTAAGGCGTCGATAGCCGCTTTGGAATCCTGTTTCAGGGTATCGGCAACAGCGATGATCCCGGCAGGTCGCCCATCAACCGCCACAAACATGGGGGTCTTTCCTCCCCGGGAAAGGGCCGTGACCTTCCCCCTCATTTTATCAATAGAAACCATCCTCTCCTTCATCAACTTCATATTCCCCAACAAGACCTTCCGGCCCCCGATGGTCGCCTCGATACCGTGCCCGGGGATGGCGTTGAAATCTGTGGGTTGCTCTAAACTCAATCCATCTGCCTTGGCCCGCTGGAGTATAGCCTCTCCAAGGGGGTGCTCAGACCCCCGCTCGGCAGAGGCGGCCAGGCGCAGGATCTCATCTCCCCGGTAGCCGTCTGCCTCCACGATGTCGGTGACCGAGGGCTCTCCCTTGGTGATCGTCCCCGTTTTGTCCAAGACAACGGCGTTGAGGGTATGGGCCGTTTCCAAGGCCTCCCCAGTGCGGATGAGGACGCCGTTTTCAGCCCCCTTCCCCATCCCCACCATGATGGATGTGGGGGTTGCCAACCCCAGGGCGCAGGGGCAGGCGATGATCATCACCGCCACGAAATTGAGCACCGCATACGTGAGTGCCGGTTCAGGACCAAAAACATACCAGATGATAAAGGTAACGATTGCGATACCGATGACCACGGGGACAAAGTAGCTGGCGATGACATCAACCATCCTGGCAATGGGGGGCTTAGACCCCTGGGCCTCCTCAACCATCCGGATGATCTGGGCCAGCACGGTGTCTTTGCCGATCTTGGTGGTCCTGAATTTGAACGTCCCCGTCTTATTGATAGTGGCCCCGATAACCTCATCCCCCCCCTGTTTTTCTACGGGGATCGACTCCCCCGTCACCATGGATTCGTCCACGGAAGAATAGCCCTCAACGACCACCCCATCCACCGGGATCTTCTCCCCGGGCCTGACGATGATCACATCCCCGATCTGGACATCCTCCACAGGGATCTCCATCTCCTTGCCTTCACGCACCACGACCGCTTGCTTCGGCTGCAGGCCGATCAGCTTCTTGATGGCCTCCGATGTCTGCCCCTTTGCCCGGGCCTCCAGGAGGCGCCCCAAGAGGATAAGGACGATGATGGCTCCAGCCGTATCAAAGTAGACGTGCGCTGCCAGGCCCTGGGCGGCAAAAAACGTCGGGAAAAAGGTGGCGATAACACTGTACAGATAGGCCGCGCTCGTTCCAACAGCGATCAAGGTATTCATGTCGCTGGTCTTGTGTTTCAGCGCTGCCCACGCACCACGGTAAAACTGCCAGCCGATCCAAAATTGAATCGGGGTCTGAATAATAAACTGCATGAGGAAATTGGCCTGCTTGCTGAATGCCAGGATCTGAGAAAGGCCGATCTTGTCCCAAAAGACGAGGAGAAACAGGGGTATCAGGAGGGATACCCCGGTGAGAAACTTGTGCTTCAATGTTCTGAACTCGGCCTCTCTGGCCGCCCGCTCGCGCTCGACCAGGTCACCCCCCTCCTCGACCTCAAGGAGCTCATAACCGGCTGCCTGCACGGCCTTGGCGAGGTCCTTCATGGAGACCTTCCCGGGAACATACTCCACCGTGGCCTTTTCCGTGGCGAAATTCACGCTGGCCTTCAGGACCCCGGGAACATGGTTCAAGGCCGTTTGCACCTTTTCCACGCACGAGGCGCACGACATCCCGCGGATAGGTACGGTTATCCGTTCTACCCTGGCCTCATAGCCTAAATCCTTGATGGTCTTGACCAGATCGCCCGCGGTAACGCGGCCGGTGTCTATGGTGACGGTCGCCTTCTCCGTGGCAAAATTAACGTTGGCATCAGCCACACCTTCCATCTGGGAGAGGCCCTTCTGGATATTGACCGCACAACTGGCACAGCTCATCCCCTTGATAGGAAGATCTACCCGCTGCGCTCCCCCTTTGGGTGCATCGTGAGCGGTCTCCTGCACCGCCTGAGCGGTGTGCTGGTCGGTCGCAGCGTCGATATATTTTTCAGGGGACTGTTCGAATTTTTCCTTGCAGCTCGTTGCGCAGAAATAATAGGTCTTGCCTTTATATTCGCTTGTGGCGGCGGCCGACGCCTCTTCGACATCCATGCCGCACACTGGGTCTCTCTGCATTACCTTACCTTTTTACTATCTCATTTGGGAAAGGATGGAATACCTTCGCCCTTAGTTAGATTGTTCTTGTTTCGGAAAGGGTCCCATCCCGCTCCTTCATTTAGATTTTATAGGATACGGGATCCCGCAAAGCGGGAGGGGTCGATCCCGCCCCGCAATATAGATATACAGAAGCGGGGTGCCGCTGGCGGCAGGATTCCAGGATTAACAACAATAAAAAAGGGGTTCATTCGACCGCTTGACCCCTTGAACCCTAAGCATCGGCTTTAGCCGCTAATATAATGATTGCATCCACGAACAACTCATATTCCTCATCTTCGTTCAGATCATGCACCAGGACCTTCTCCACCTCGTCGCTCCCTCTGATTTCAAGGAGCTCGGATTCATAGATAATTTTAATGTCTGATTGTTTTATTTTTTTCGCTACATCAGGATCGGTTGATGAGATCGCTTTTGAAGGGGTAATAACGATTACCCTGCCGGTATGCTTGGTCAGCTCGAGAGCAGTCTCAAGGGACTTCTTACCACGATCTGCTACCATGACCCGTTTGTCTGTAAACGGGGAGAAATCATCAGCAGCATGATAGACACCTTTCCCAAGAAATTCCTTCTCCCCGGTAATCTCCTTTGCTTTTCCAGTCGTCGTACGGATAACCGGCAGTGCTACCTCACCTTTTTTGATTTTATAGTTTTTAATCGCCTCGTGAAGGGCATCTGCTGCCAGGTTGGAACAATGCATCTTGACGGGCGGCAAGCCATCCAATTCATCGGCAACGTCTTGCCGGCTAACCTTTAACGCCTCATCCAGGGTTTTACCCTTGACCATTTCGGTGATCATGCTGCTCGTGGCGATAGCAGAGCCGCAGCCGAAGGTCTGGAATTTGACGTCGGCTATTTTGTCGTCTTCTACTTTGAGATAGAACTTCATAAGGTCCCCACACACGGGATTCCCCACCTCTCCGGCAACGACATCTTCCCCTTCAAGGGTACCGACATTGCGGGGATTTCTAAAATGATCCAACACCTTCTCTGAATATTGAGTGGATTTCATATGGCCATCTCCTATGCTTCATATAAGGGTGACAATGTTCTTAACCGCTCAACGATAGGGGGCAATACCTCGATAACCCTATCCACATCTTCCTCTTTATTGAATCGACCGAAGGTGAATTCCAGGGAGCCGTGTGCCTCCTCATGCAACAGCCCTGTCGATATCAGCGTATGGGAAGGTTCCAGGGTCTTCGATGAACAGGCAGAACCAGTCGCTGCGGAGACACCTTCATCCCGCAGGGCCAACAGCAAGGACTCCCCCTCAATAGCCTCAAATCTGAAATGTGCGTTATTGGCCAGTCTGTCAATCGGATGCCCGTTGAGATGGCTCTTGGGGATACGTTCTAAGATATGCTTAATCAGCTTGTCACGATACTGCGCTAAACGGTTCACTTCCCCCTGCATCTCTTGCTGCATAATCTCGACCGCTTTGCTCATGCCGACGATGCCGGCCATATTTTCTGTGCCGGACCGCAAACCGCGCTCCTGCCCTCCACCGATGATCAGGGGATTTAACCGCATCCCTTTTCTTACATATAAAACCCCTATGCCCTGGGGCCCATAGATATCATTTGAGGAAAGGGTCAGCAGGTCAATAGTGTCCCTCTGCACATCTAAGGGGATAAGTCCTTCAGCTGCCACGGCATCAGAATGAAAGGCAATCCCCTTTTCACGGGCCAATTGACCGATCTCCGCTATCGGCTGGATCGTCCCGATCTCATTGCTGGCATACCCGATGGAGATCAAGATGGTCTCCGGCGTTATTCTCGATGCAAGTTTCTGCATCGTGACCCTTCCGTATTGATCCACCGGCAGCTTTGAGACCATGAACCCATTCTTCTCCAGGTACTTTGCAATATTGTGTATGGATATGTGTTCAACCTCGGAGATAATGATGTGATTGCCTTTGTCTTTATTGCGGGATGCATACCCGATCAGGGCCAAATTGTTCGATTCGGTTGCCCCGGAGGTAAAGAGAATCTCATCCGGCTCCGCATGGATGAACCCGGCAATCGTGCGCCGGCATTCCTCCAAAACCTTCGTGGCTTCATCTCCCTCGCCGTGCAAGGAAGAGGGGTTGCCGAATCGCTCAAACACATAGGGTTGCATTGCCTCTTGTACGCGGGGATCAACGGGCTTTGACGATTGGTAATCCAGATAGACTCCCATATCTTTATCCTTTTTCAAAAGTTACGCGGCATACTAAACCGTTTTGTACACATCCCCTAAAACCACACTGTCCCATCAGCCTCCAGGACCAGATCGTTCAAGGTCCCTGCCCCCACAATCTTGACACCAGGGAGCAATTCAACCTTTTCCCAGCCGAGCATCTGCTTCGATGCCTCGCAGACATAGATGGGTATTCCCATTTCCAGTGTCTTGTTGATCATCTCCAGGACGCTGGGGAAGCCCCCCAGTTTAATCTTGTCCGCTGCCCCGGGGAGCAACGTCCTCAATCCCTGTCCCAGATAATATACTTGGGCATCGATATCCATCGCCCGAGCTGTCTGCGCCAACACTAAGGGCGAATATTGCCGTTCCGGATCGTCACTGGTTTGAACATAGAGAATGGTTTTTTTCTCGGCCATGATATACCTCCTATTTCATCTTCTTTATTAAAAAGCGTAATGTGCCGCCCGTGTTTTCGAATGCCAGTAATTCATTGCCGGTCCTCTTGGCAAAGCGTTTCAGATCTTCCTCTGCTGCAGGGTCATCGGCAAGAACTTCCAATACGTCCCCTACCTCTATGCTGTCAATCTGCTCCCGGGTTTGAAACAAGGGTTCCGGACAGTACAGCCCTACACAATCCAACGTTTTTTTTGGTTTAGAGTCCTCTGCCACTGTTCATCACCCCCTTACAATATCACTCCTTTATTTTAATTATAACTATTTTACTCACAATTACAAGTGTATACCCTGTCTTCCCCGCTCACTATGGGGCTTTATCAGGTGTTATTATCTAAATAGTGCGAAGAAAAGTAAATTGGACCTTAGTCCAATACAACCTTTTTCTTTTTTTGAGTCTCGGGAGGGCGTATGTAATCAGATAATGGAGAAAGGTTTCGAAGAAATTGGAAATCAAGTACCCATATAAGACATGAGAATACGTATTACGCAGTGAAACCCCTAAACAACCAAAAGTTTAAATCAATTTCTCGACCTGGCGGGCAGCCATGAGCACCGGATCCCACACCGGAGAATAAGGTGGGGCATAGCTCAGGTCCAGGTTAACCATCTCCTGCACCTTCATCCCTGCGTGCAGGGCAGTGGCCAGGATATCGATCCGCTTGGCCGCCCCCTCTTCCCCAACGATCTGCCCCCCCAACAACCTCCCGCTCCCCTTCTCCGCCAGGACCTTCACCGTGATCCGTCCGGACTCCGGATAATAACCTGCCCGCGTCCTGCTCTCGATCTTCTCAGCGACATAATCCCATCCGACCTGTTCGATCTCCCTCTCCTGGAGACCGGTGCGGGCCACCTCCTCGGCGCAGATCTTGCTCACCGCGGTCCCCACCACGCCGGGAAAGGCGACAGCGCCGCCGCCGATATTGATGCCGGCCACCCTCCCCTGTTTATTGGCCACGGTCCCGAGGGCTATGTAAATCGGGCGTTTGCTCACCAGGTGAAAGGACTGGGCACAGTCACCCGCAGCCCACACACCATCCACGTCAGTTTGCTGCCTCTCGTTCACCGTAATAGCACCCTTTTCTCCGAGTGGGATACCGGTCTGCTCCGCTAAGGCCGTATTGGGGCGCACCCCCATCCCCAGGATCACGATATCCGCTGGCAGGGTGCGCTGGTCCGTGACCACCCCCTCTAACCTGTCGTCTTTGACCTCAAAGCCTTGCAGGGACTCTTCCCGGTAGAGCGTAACTCCCACCGCCATCAATGCCTCGGAGACCAGGGCGCCCATGTCGGGATCCAGCGTGACCATGACCTGTGCGGCCCGCTCCACCAGAGAGACCTCCAGACCGCGCCGAATCAATGCCTCCGCCATCTCCAGGCCGATATACCCGCCGCCGATAACCACGGCGCGTTTCGGCTTCTGTTGATCCACCACCTGCCTCACCGCAATGCCGCTTTCCAAGGTGTGCACCCCGTAAATCCCCTCGGCATCGGCACCGGGCACCGCCGGCCTCATGGGGAGGGCGCCGGTAGCGATCATGAGCTGATCAAAGGTCTCCCACCATTCTTTCTGTGCTTCGACTTGGCGAACATGGACCCGTCGCGCCTTGAGGTCGATCTCGGTGACCTCGTGGAGGACGCGGGCATCGATATTCCGTTTCTCCCGGAAGGCCTCAGGGGTCAGGGTAACGAGTGAATGCACATCGTCGACAACCCTGCCGACGTAGTAGGGAATCCCTCACGCGGCATACGAGGTATGCGGGCTGCGCTCAAAGACGATGATCTCCAGGTCCGGTCTCAGGCGGCGGGCCTGCGAGGCCGCACTCATCCCCGCTGCATCACCGCCGATAACCACCAGTCGCTCTTTTCCCATGCAGACAGTACCTCCCTCGAATACGAAACAACGCTCTTCAGGTATCGGCTTTCAAGACCTTTCTATCGTCTCACGGTTATTCTGAAAACTGTTCTTCCACGGAAAATTGGGCCACCGTATCCTTGATCGGAACATATTCTCCCATGGGAACTAATTTCTTGTTGTAACGAACACAATCAACGAGCAAGTTCCACAGAGACTCCAGATCCTTCTGCTCGGTCTCGCCTTCGGGCCTAAATTCAACTATATTCTCATCGACCTTGATTTGCATGCCGTATCCTCCTCTTTATTTGATGCTCTCGTAAGAAACCGCCCGGGCTTAGTGAAAAAGAGCTTACCGTCCGATTAACCCCCCGATAGTGAGCCGCCTCGGTTATGCTTACCAGAGGTATCACCGTTTCCTGTATGTCCTCCCCCCTGCAGCAGGATCGTCCCCAACTCCCGCACGCGGCCTTTTTCCTCCCTCGCCCCCTCCATGAGGATATCTCTGATCCGTTCATCCCCGGCCATACATGCCATCTTTTGATAGCAGTGGAGCGCATCCAAGGCCGTGATGATCGCGGCGCGGAGGACATCTCTATCTGCGTCACCTGGTGGGGCGTCATCAAGTATTATGGGGACATTCAATATCATCTCGCTCACTCCGTTCCAGCAATCAAGAAGCCTCACGGAGCAGTAGCCGGTTCCTCAGGGCCTGGAACTGCTCTACGTAGGTCTTTTCCTCTCGAGCGATGTCCAATAGGGCCGTTTTAATGTGCTTATTTTCGGTCAAGGCAGCCATCTGCTCATAGAGGTTCACGGCATCGAGCGCGGCAATGATGGCTGCCCTGAGTATCTCTTTATCGATATCCTCTTTCCGTACCTTCTCTAACCTGAGGGGTGTCTGCGACAACATATCTTTTCCTTCCTTCTTTTGTCTGTGAAGATCCTAGTCTTTGCTCCCCGTGCCTTTTCCCCACCATGAGAGGGGGAAGAGCACGCTCATTATCAGGGCACCCGATGACCGGCACGTGCCTTTCCTTTTTCCAATCTTCTGTTTGAAAGAATTCTCCTAACTTCTTCATGGCCTTATCTCCTGTTTTTCATATACAAGTACCGGTACAGCACTTTTCATCGACAGGTACTTTGATCCCCTCCTGACAGCACGCGTGTCTTCGGTTGTCTAAGATCGACATGCCTCCGGTCTTCACCCTACTCTGATCCCCCAGCCCATACGTGCAATATCCCTCTCCATCTCCTTCAGATGGGCCCGAAAGCACGAATGTATGACCCGGCGCTGATAAAGGACTCGCGCCCCGCAGCGAGGGCAGGTAAGGTATTTATCAAAATCCTTTTCCTTTTGTCTCTTCTCCTTGCTCGATGCTTCCATGGTCTCCTCCCCCCATAAACCATCAGGATTTATTATCTGTATTAGCTAATGTTAAAAAATATGTAAATAGGACCTTAGTCCAATACGGAAGGACACTCTGTGAGTGTGAGGAGCACTCTCAAAGAGCATTGGATAGGCAGTTACGGAAGATCACGGCACCTTTGATACAGTCTTCAGATCAAAGGGGAGTTATAGTATAGTATGGAACTGGCCCTTGTGAAAACCAGGGGAAGGCACGTTCTCTACAATGATGAAGACGCGAGTGAAAAACCACAAAGTGCTGAGCAATCACGGGTTCGAGCGGATCTGCTTCCCTGCCCAGCTCAGTATGGGAAAAGAGATCGTTTTGGAAGGCGACCCCTTCTCCGCCCTCCTCGCTCGGGAACCCCTTAAGGGAGAGATCATTACAGTCACGGATGCCGGAGGAAAAGAATTCAGGGGGAGGATCACGAAGCTGGGGAAGAATCGGGCGCACTGCCATATCTTTGAGGAACTGAGAGAGCCCACCGAGCCCACCTTCGAGCTCGTGCTGTTTCAGGCCCTTCCGGACAAGGAGCGTATGGAGCTCATCATCCAGAAGGGGACAGAACTGGGTGTCAAGACCATCGTCCCGTTCAAGTCCAAGCACTCCATTTCCCTCCGGGAACGGGAAGCAATTCAGCCCAAGGCCCACCGCTGGCAGCCTATCGCCCTCAAGGCGGCAAAGCAGTGCCGCAGGGCCATCGTGCCGTGGGTAGCCCCCTATTGCTCCTTTGAGAAGGCCCTGGAGCAGGCCCGCCCCTTGGAGCTAAAGCTACTCCTCTTGGAAAAAGAAGAAGAGCGGCTCGCGCCCCTGAGCAGGAGCATGCCCCCCCCGAAAAGCATAGCCCTCATGGTCGGACCTGAGGGGGGATGGGATGCGGGGGAAGTAGAACAGGCCAGGGAGGAAGGGTTTTTCACCGTCGGCCTCGGTGGGAGGACCCTGCGCACGGAGACGGCCGCTATTGCGGCCTGCGCTATCCTCCAGTACGAGTGGGGAGGGCTTTGATGAGTTCGAGCAGGAGTTTCTTTGCCTCTTTTATCCTCGTTTTCACCTCCCCTTCCGCAGGCCCCGCAGCCGTTATGACCACCTTCAGATCGACCCCTTTCCCGAAACCGGTGGGCTTGGACTTGAGGTAAACCCCCGGGACTCGCTTCATGACCCGATCGATAAGCTCACCGAGAGCAGACTCATCCCCCACCCCGCTCTTCACCACCTCTTCCAGATAGACCTCTGAGCCCAGGATCTCCTTGAGGCGTGGCAGGACCTCACCCTCAAAGATCGCGTGCATCTCCTTGGGCACGCCGGGGAGGGCAAAGATCACGGCCTGAGGAGTCTGCAGAAAGACAGCCGGGGCCGCCCCCACCGGATTGTCCATGAGCTCGGCACCTTGGGGCACGTGCGCCATCTTCTCGCGGGGAGGGGTAATATCAGGGCTCTTAACAAATCCCCCCTCATAAAACTCTTGATACCTGCGGGTCACGAACTCCAGGGCCTTGGGAAGCAAGGCAAGGGGATTTCCCGTTGCTTCGGCGATACCGGCCAGGGTCTTGTCGTCGAACGTAGGACCGAGCCCGCCCGTGGTGATGATTACTTCTGCACCATTGCGAAAGGAAGCCTTGATCTCCTGGGCAATGGCCCCCACGTCATCGTCGGGGACAACGATGCGTCCTACCATACCCCCCAGGGCCGTAATCCTCCGGGCCAGCCAGTTGGAGTTGGTATCCAGGGTCTGCCCTCGGAGGACCTCCTTGCCGATTGCGATAATCTCTACCCGTTTCATCTGGATCCCCCCTAACCGGTGTCGTTCCCGCTCTCCAACGTATAGAGATAAGGATTGCGGCCTAAGGTAGCCCTTTGGCCAGATCCCGAAGTAGGAAGAGCGACAGAGCGGGACTTGAATCTCTCCCCGAAGGGAAGCGGGAAGGTCTATTTTCTAGATGCAGGCTATAGTTATTGTATATGAAAAACGATTGCAGTGGAAGGTCATGATGCAGGTGCTATTGGGAAAGAGATCTTTTGGGGTTATCAGGAGGGGATTGTTGAAAATTTTCACTTTGATGCTAATCCCATTACTTATAGTGGTCCAAAGGTCTTCACTGCCCCTTTAATTTTAAACGGAGACAATATCTGCGGGGAAGTGGGTGACCCGCTCTAGTCCATCCTCCCTGACGATATAGTCCAGCTCTATCCCGACGGCGCCTTCGCCCGGAAAGACGAATTTCGGTTCGAAGGCGAAGACCATCCCCGGCTCAAGGGGCCTTCGAAACCCCCGCCCGATGATGGGCCATTCGTTGACCTCCAGGCCGATGCCATGCCCTACAAAGGCGACCTGGCCCTCTCCATGACCCATAAAATGGGGGTCAAGCCCCTCTTTAGCGGCAATCGCCTTGGCACGCTCATATATGCCGGTGGCCAAATCCCCCGGCTTGGCTGAAGACTCCAATGCATCGATAATGCTCCGGGCAACCTGGTAGGCGCGTTCGAAGCGATCCTTGAGCTCGCCGATGACAAAGGTCCTCGTCTCATCGGTCACGTAGCCGTTGTGACCGCCGCCGTAGTCTATCACGATCGGTTCGTTTCGCCTGATTTTTTTAAAGGAGGAGCCTTGCGCAATTGCATGGGTTGCACCAAGACCACACAGGGGTGTATCACCGAATGAGATGGTACAGGCGTTGTCGCCGGAGAGGACATAGATATTCATCATCTCCTGGTTGAACCCCCGCATCCTCACCAGTCCCTGGTGCCCGGCGGCCCTCCCGATGGAGACCAGTATTCCGTCCAGCTCCAGCTCCGACATCCCTTCTCGGAGATGATTGCTTACCGAGGAGAAGACCAGGTCTATAATCTTCCCCGACTGTTTAATCTGCTGTATCTCGAATGCACTCTTTATGCTCCGTATCTCTTTTATCTCTGCGGAGATATCGAGTGCCTCCCAATTCCCAAAGAGGCCCCTGATCCTGTCAAAGAGGGAGACAGGGACGACATCGAGCTCAAGACCCACCCGTGTCCCCTGTATCCCATGGTCACGGAGCAGGTTCGGGAGCGCCTTCATGCCCTTCACCTTTATGCATTGCAACGGGCTTTCTTGAACGGCCCTGTCATAGTATTTCTGGACAAAGAAGACCGGTTCCCCCTCCTGGGGGATGCATAGATACCCCCGTTGCAGGGTGCCGGTAAAATAGAAAAGATCGACGTTTTGGAGGATGAGGGTGAGATCAATCCCCTTCTCCCTCATTTTCCTCTGCAAAGCACTCACCCGCGCGCGTATCTCCTCTGGAGGGGTGAGCTCGAAATCCCTGATCTCCTCTACCATCGCTCTGCCTCACGAAAGAGATGAACTAAAAACCACACACCGTAACACCCTTCTCTGCGCTTTGTCAACGACGTATACCTTTGGGAGGAGATAGAGGAGTTAATGCTTCTCGCCAAGGCAAACTTTTTATGAATGATTTATGAGGCCCATAGGATGTCATTGTTTCAATAGCGTTCTCTGATCTTCTTTTGTCAAGTTTCCAGGCCTGACACCAGTGCCCCACCATGAAGATTCTCCCCCCGGTTCCTTTCAACGAGTGCGAATTCAGGTTTAACTACCGCAATGAAAATATTTATGATATTGTGCTCAACATATGCAGAGAGGATCCTCTATTCCAGTCAAGGCCCTTATCTAAATATGTGCAAAGATATTTTAAAAAACATACTTACGAGGCCCGCATGAATAACTCAATCAACCCAATGCCTGATATAACGCTGGAACAACTTCCCGCACGCTTGCAAAACGCAGCCGCTCGTGCGGGTTGGACGGTCCTCATGCCCGTTCAGGCACGGGGCATTCCTTACTTGCTTGCAGCGCGAAATATGATGATCCAGGCCCGTACCGGCAGCGGTAAATCCGGCGCGTTTTTGTTGCCCATGCTGGAGCGGCTCGATTCAGCGAAACGTTACTGTCAAGCGCTCATTCTCGTCCCCACGCGCGAACTGGCTCGGCAAGTGTCGCAAGCAGCCGAAATGCTGTGCGGCCAAGCGGGCTTTGGCGTTGTCGCTGTGTACGGCGGTGTTGGTTATGGCGAGCAAATAGACGCATTTCGCCACGGTGCGCACATTGTCGTCGGTACGCCGGGTCGTGTACTCGATCATCTTCTCAAGCGGACACTTTCTCTTGAACATCTTGAGATGCTCATTTTTGATGAAGCCGACCGCATGTTGTCCATGGGTTTTTACCCCGACATGAAAAAGATGCAGCAATACCTTCCTGCTCGCCGTCTCAATAGCTGTATGTTCTCGGCAACCTTCCCGCCCCATGTCATACGCACCGCGAGTGAATTCATTCGTAACCCGGAATTCATCTCCCTGAGCGAAGACCACGTGCACGTCACCGACACCGCGCACGTCTTCTATACCGTGCCCGGCATGGACAAAGATCGCAGCCTTATCCGCATCATCGAAATCGAGAACCCGGCTTCAGCCATTATCTTCTGCAATACCAAGGCTGAAGTACATTATGTGTCAACCGTCCTGCAAAATTTCGGTTATGACGCGGATGAATTGACAGCCGATCTTTCACAGAAGGATCGCGATCGGGTTCTGGAGCGTGTTCGCAAGAAAACGCTTCGTTTCCTGGTGGCCACCGATGTGGCCGCCCGGGGGCTCGACATCCCCGACCTCTCTCATGTGATTCAATACGAACCGTCCGATGATTTAGAGGACTATATCCACCGGGCCGGGCGAACGGGCCGAGTTGGCAAGGCGGGAGTAGCCATGACGCTGGTAACCAACCTTGAAACATTCGTTCTCGACCGTATCGCTAAACGGTTTAGTATCGATATGCAAGAGTGGCCTTTGCCGACGGATGCCGACGTAGCGGCCGTTGTTTCGGAACGGGTAACGGCCTTGCTCGAAGCTCGCCTACGCGATCGGGACGCACAAAAAACCGAACGCAGTAAACGATTTGTTTCGCTTGGCCGCACCCTGGCTGAAAATGAAGACGAGTCCGCCATCATTGCCATGTTACTGGACGATTATTATCAGCAGATGCTCCATGCCCCCTTACCGCAACCCTCTGAAGCCTCTAAAGCACCGTCAGACAAAGGACAAAAAAAGTCGGGAGCGAGCCGCAATCGTCGTCGCCCTAAGAAAAAACCAAGACGATAGTCGACGAGGAGACAGGGGAAACCCAAGAAGAAGGATTAGCTAAAAAATAGAACCGTTCCCTTTTTTTTCTATTATAAAAGGAGGGCAAAATGGGAAAGAATGACAAGAAGAAACCATGGTATGCTAGTAATTTGTTCCTCGCAATATTTACAATAACTGCAGTGTTTATAGGCTTCCTTATATCTCAAGTTATAACTGAAGGATGGCTTAAAAGTAATTTACCAAAATTCGGAGTTATTGTGTCTTTTTTTGGCTTTCTTCTAATGTTGTTTTCAGGATTTGAGAGACTGCCGAGTGCCACCCAAAAAAACAAATATATAAAGTTCTTTAGTAAACATCCAGCTACTCCTTCGTTTTGGGTTGGGCTTGGTTTTGTGTTTTTAGGATTCATTTGTCAAACTCTTGGGATAGAGAAAGGTCTTTTTTAGGAGGGAGAGAAAAGGGGTCGGTTCTATTTTCTTGACGTGCGAGGTGAAGGAGACTTTGGGGACGTTGTTACCTAGATTGCGCTACACCCCCAGCGTCCGTTGCCAGGCTGCTTTGAGCTTATAGATATCTCCCTGAATAATCTTTGTGCCTTTAAGACCGGTGACGACAAAATCTTTTCCCTTAGTTACCTGACCGACCTCACCCAAAGAAACCCCCTTCATGACGGAGAGGAAGGCTTTTTTCTTCTCAGGATGAACAGTCATCACGAACCTGCTCTGGGACTCTGAAAAGAGGAGGTAGTCATCCCGCTCTATCCCTTGGGCAGGGACCTTCCTCAGGTCCACCTCCATCCCGAACCCGCCGGCAAAAGCGCTCTCTGCCAGGGCGATGCCAAGCCCGCCGTCGGAGCAGTCGTGGCACGAGGCGACGGTCCCTTCCATGATGGCTGTATGGAGTCTTTGATAGAGCCCCTTGGCCTCCTCGGCCCTCACCTGGGGGACTTGATTGCCGATTGAGCCGTGCATGGCGAAGTATTCCGATCCCCCCAATTCCTCATATGTCTGCCCTACGACATAAACCAAATCCCCTGGTGTCTTGCAATCCATGGTCACGGCCTTGCGGACGTCATCTATCTTTCCCAGGATTGAGAAGAGGACCGTGGGGGGGACGGAGATCTTTACCGCACCGGCCATAAAGTCGTTCTTCATGCTGTCCTTCCCCGAGATGCAGGGGACCTGGTAGGCCATGGTGTACGCGTAGAGGGCCTTGTTCGCCCGCACCAGCTGGGCCAGCTTGTACTCGCCGTCAGGGGTCTTTTCGGACTGCACCGGATCGGGCCAGCAGAAGTTATCCAGACCCACCATTCTGGCCGGATCGCCCCCCACTGCCACGGCGTTTCTGACGGCCTCGTCTATGGCGCAGGCCATCATGTGGTAGGTGTCAATATCGCTGTAGCGGGGGCAGATCCCGCTTGAGACCACGGCACCCTCACAGGAATCGAGCAGCGGCCGGATGACGGCGGCATCGCCAGGGCCGTCCGCGTGCTCCCCCACGAGGGGCTTTATTGTGCTCCCCCCCTGGACCTCGTGATCGTACTGGCGGATCACCGACTCCTTGCTGCAGATGTTAAGCCGGGAGAATATCCCCTCCAGGGTTGCGGTCAGATCCTGAGGTGGCTCGAACGAAGGCTCGGGGTTTTGCGGGTGTTTCCACCGGGCCACGAGATCCATTGTGGGGACCCCATCGTGTAAAAATTCCATATCCAGGTAGGCTACGGTCTTCCCGTGCCAGAGGCAGTGGAACTTTCCGCTCTCTGTAAAGCGCCCCACCTGTGTGGCCTCCACGTCCATCTTGGCGGCGAGCTTGAGGAACTCCGCGAGCTTGTCAGGGGCTACTGCCAGGGTCATCCGCTCCTGAGATTCGGACACGAGGATCTCCCAGGGGTCGAGGCCGGGGTACTTGAGGGGGGCGCTCTCGAGATGGATCTCACACCCACCGGGCTCTTTTGCCATCTCACCGACTGAAGAGGAGAGACCGCCTGCCCCGTTGTCCGTAATGGCGGTGTAGAGGCCGCGATCACGGGCTCGCAGGAGAAAATCGGTCATCCGCTTCTGGGTGATGGGATCCCCGATCTGGACGGCGCTGGTGGGGGAGGCCTCATGGAGCTCTTCAGAGGAAAAGGTGGCCCCGTGGATCCCGTCCTTCCCGATGCGCCCCCCCACCATCACAACCAGGTCACCTGCGTGCGCCTCTTTTATATGCGAGGGTTCACCCTTGATTAAGCGGGGCATGATCCCGCAGGTGCCGCAGTAGACCAGGGGTTTGCCCACATACCGCTCGTCAAAGACGATGCTCCCGTTCACGGTGGGGATGCCGCTTTTGTTCCCTCCGTGCTCCACCCCCTCCCTGACCCCCTCGAAGATCCTCTTGGGGTGCAGCACCCGCTCGGGCAAGGGGCCGGACCAGTCAGGGGGGGCAAAGCAAAAGGTGTCCGTGTTGAAGATCAGCTTGGCCCCCTTGCCTGTGCCGAAGGGGTCCCGGTTGACCCCCACGATACCCGTTAATGCCCCGCCGTAAGGGTCGAGGGCAGAGGGGGTGTTGTGGGTCTCCACCTTGAAGCAGAGGCTCCATGCATCGTTGAAGGCTACTACCCCGGCGTTGTCCGTAAAGACCGAGAGGCACGGATCGTTCTTTCCTAAAGAACGCCTGATGGCCTCCGTAGCCCCCTTGATATAGGTGTCGAAGAACCCTTCGATTATCTCCTCTGTGCCGTCCTCATCGATGTAGGTGATGCGGGCTTGGAATATCTTGTGCTTGCAGTGTTCCGACCAGGTCTGGGCAATGGCCTCCAGCTCTACATCGGTGATTTTCTCCCCCACCCCGATCTTCTGGCGATCCTCTTTTACATCCGCTTTTCGGACATAGCCTTGGATGGCCTGCATCTCCTCGAGGCTGAGGGCCAGCAACCGATCTCTGCTGAGGGAGAGAAGTTTTTTATCAGTGATCTCAAGGTTAAATTGCTCCACCCTTCCGCCGGTCAAGCCAATTACCTTGGGGACGAGAGGGCCGAACCCTTTTTCAGGATCCCATTCCTCGCGGCTCCTGATCTCAAAGCGATTCACCAGGGGGTTGCCCAACAGCTCCGTGGCGATCCGCTCGGCCTCTGCACGGGAGAGATCCCCCTTGATCAGGTACTGGCGGGAGGTGTAGACTTTTTGATCTTCCTGTAAACGGATTGTTAAACAGGCCTCCAGGGCCTCCCGGGCAGTCCGCCCCACATTGTCCGTGACCCCGGGTAAAAAGCCCACCTCGATGGCCCAATCAAATGCTGTTGCCAAGGGGCGATCCACGGACCACTTCTGCGTGATGGGGTCGGTGTAGGCCTCTTGGGCCACGAACTCAAGCCGCTCCTTGTCAAGGGGGGCATCTATGGTGTAGACCTCGATAGTCCGCACGGATTGTGCCGTAAGCCCCAAATCGTGTTTGATCCTGGCCGCTGTCTTTTCACCCAGGGGGTCCCTGAGATCCTCCTTGAAGGCCACTTCTATCCGGTGGGGCATCCCTTGAATCCTGTACTTCCTTGCAAATGTGTTTTGAGATATGTTTTATCCATCTCTTGTCTTGGTACTCTTTTTACCCTTCCTCTCTCTCCCCCCGCCACAAAGACGGCGGCCGAAGGTGACCTCTTGGCCAGTGGCTCTTGGGCCAGATCTTCGACAGGGGAGAGGGGGTTATATATTTTTCTGTGTTTCCAGAATTTCACATCGTGATTGACAGACCCGTTATGGGGAGTTATTCTTCTGTTCTCCTTGCGCCTTGGGGAGGGTGAAGTAAAAGGCGGCTCCTTCCCCTTCTGTGCTTTCGACCCAAATACGTCCCCCATGGGTCTGCACCACCTGGCGGGCAATGGCCAATCCCAGTCCACTCCCCTTACTTCCGGCCGCAGTGGTGTGAAACTGCTCAAAGATATGGGGAAGATCTTGCTCACGTATCCCCGGCCCGTCGTCCTTGACCCAAAAGCGGATCATACCATCTTCTTCTTCGCCGCCAACCTCAATAGTGCCCCCAGCCCTTCCGTACAGCACTGCGTTGGTCAGGAGGTTCATGAAGAGTCTCTTCATGGCCCACGCATCGGCCTCCATTTCTGGGAGTCCGCCCATTGTTACTTCGACGTGTAACCTCTTTTCTTGGATCTGGGGGCGCAAGGGCTCGAGTGCCTCATCGACCATCAGACGTGGGTCTAACAACTGAAAGTCCAACACAACCTTGTCCGAAGTAAGCCGTGCCAGATCCAAGAAATTGGTCACAAATTCTTCCATCCTCCGGGCCTCGCTCCAGATCCATTGGAGTTTTTGGTATTCTTTTTCAGAGACCTTGTTTTTGAGTGAAGTGAGGAGTTTTTGGGAAAAGGCCACCATGGAGATGAGGGGGGAACGCAGGTCATGGGTCACCATGGCATAGAGTTCATCTTTGGACTGTTGCGCTTTTTCGATCTCTCGTTTGGCCTCGGCCAGCACATTGGTGGCCCGTTTGGCCCCCTCCAATTCCACCTCGCAGCTCTCTGCTTCGAGATCGCGCGAGGCATCCGTTTTTTCTGGTATTCCCTTCGCCTCCAACAAGAGGGCGAGTTGGGTCTCCAGGACCTGTCGGTGTCGTGCCTCGTCCTGAGCCAGCTGCATAAGGAGGGATTTGGCCTCAGGGTCAGTAGCCTCTTGGGCTGCCTCCAGATATTCCTGGTAGGACGTGACTTCGCTCTCGATGGCCTTTTGTAGAATCTCTCTGATATCTAGCATGTAGTAATTGTTCCCTTGTTTCTCTCGACCGCTTGATTGCTTAGGTGAATTCCCTCTCGATGAGGAGTTTTACCCGCTTCTCTATTTCATCCCTGATGGTGCGCATGAACTCCAGGGGTTTCCCTGCCGGGTCCTCCAATTCCCAATTCTCCACCCTGCCCGTAGGCGTCACAGGGCAGTTCTGCTCGCACCCCATCTGCACGACGAGATCAAAGGGGAGGGCTTCGTTGTTAATTACTTCCATCCCCTTGGGCCTGCGAAAGGCGAGATCGATACCTCGCTCCGCCATGGCCTCGACGGCCTGGGGGTTGACCTCTGGGGCGGGCTGATCGCCGGCGCTCTGGGCATCGTACAGTTCTCCACCGTAGTACTGGAGGAAGGCCTCCGCCATCTGGCTGCGGCAGGCATTCTCCCGGCACAGGAAGAGGGCGCGCTTTCGCCCGGCAAGTATCCCCGCCAGCTCTTCTCCCTTTTCTCTCGCATCGGCAAGGGCGGTGGGGTGGCGGGCAATGGCACCCGGGGCATCCATTTCCCGAAATCCCAGAAAACCTTCGTAGTGCGCGCCGACAGCATCATAGAAATACTTGGCGATAAGGCTCGTCCCGGTGAAGAGTTCCTTTCCCTTGGTCGCCCCTACTGCCAACAGAAAGCCCTGGCGAAAAGGGGCCTTGGGGTCGGTCAGCTTCATGATATATCGCCGGGCCCACAGTGCCTGCGAGCGGTCGATCAACGCCTTTATCTGTGATGACGGGCCGTAAAAGAATATGGGGGTGGCAAGGACCACTATATCAGCCCTGCGCAGCAGATAGTTCAACTCCCCCATGTCATCGTCTTGTAGGCGACAGAAGCCTTGCTTCTCACAGAACCGGCACCCCTGGCAGGGTGCGATGTGTTTGGAGGGGACATCGACCTTCAATATCTCCGCTCCCTTCGCCTGTGCTCCCTCGAGAAAGGCGTCAAGGAGGAGATCGGTATTCCCTTGCTTGCGCGGACTTCCCATCAGGCCGAGTACGAACACGCGTCTACCTCTTGGTAGTTTTTTTCAGGGCCTGCTTCACCGCCTGCTTGGTGAAGTAGCCGGCCCGGTGCATAAGGGTATCATGAAACTGCCAGTCCACGTTCATGGTG
>Ga0315537_1000130_pt1 | contig 49979 bp, 46 predicted proteins | sample SalMarSW160270MG_FD_203091 | JGI IMG/M metagenome (GOLD analysis project Ga0315537, IMG submission 203091) | Salt marsh sediment microbial communities from the Plum Island Ecosystem LTER, Massachusetts, United States - Salt Marsh Sediment SW1602-70 ... | reverse complement strand
TTTTCGGTCCATATTTATAACCTTTAGCTTCCAAATCTTCGCAAAATACCTCGTGGGTCGCTTCGGCAAGCTTCTCAAGCAGGTCAGAGCTCATCGTCAGATGATGCACCAAAGTATAAAATTCACTGCCGTCTACATGCAAATTCAACTGCGTCTCCGTGGGTAGGCTGGAACGCTCGAAGCTCGTTTTGCCAGACAACTGGCTCGTGGTGATTATGGTTTCCATCGACCGGGCGCCGTGTTTGTATCCCTTGATTAATAAGAAGGCGCGCAGCAGACCTTCATCGATGTTTACAGTACCATCACTATTCAGGAGTTGGGGTGTGTTTCGTTCTAAGACCGAACGCAGGAGAATGGCGCGGCGGATGACATGATATGGGTCTCCACCTCGCCCGGACACGCCTTTATCTTCCTGCCTGTTCGGCCCGAGAATATTGAGGAATCCTCTGATTCGGCTGACAAAATCAGGCAGCTTCACTGCCCGGCGGTTTTCATCTTCGAGATTTGCCCCGAATGCCTCCAGACTATGGCTGGAACCGCCAGCAAAGACGAAGATACTCCTGCCTATCGGGTGAATTATCTGACCATCCTGGAATTCGCCGTCCTGCATCGGCGCCAGGAAATAGCGTAGCCAGCCCAGCGGCTGACCCTGCAGAGCGGTATCGAATTCGTCCCAAAAGACGAGAGGAATCTTGCCGGATAACGCTTTATCACGTACCTGATTGAAGGCGTCAAGTAAATCATAAGGTTCGCCTAATTGTGAGAGGTTAAAACTCAATGCCTCGATTTCCCGCGGACGTATCGAATTGGCTACCTGACTTACCGCGAAAGATTTTCCGGCTCCAGGCGGACCGAAAACAGCGATGGAGAGAGGCTTCTTCTCGATTCGCTGGCAATATTCACTAATCAGACTGCTTATGCAGTTCAAGGCTTCGATTTCCCGGCGGTCTACCGTTACAAGTTTCCCGAATCTCCTTACCGGCACACCCGACAGTGCGTTATGCAAACCCTCACGCACAATCTTTTGGGCCACTTTTTCAAGGGATTCCGGGTTTTGGTCCTCAAGGATGGTCCAAAAAGATGGTGCTTCTGCATCAATAGTCGTGGTTGCCTTTGCAGAAAGTACATCCGCCGGGTTCCTGATTGGTGCGTTTGCCAGGCTATCAGTCTTATCTGCCAGTCTGGTCGCTATCTTTGAGATTGGAAAAGCAGCCGGGTTTTGCCTCAGGTCGCCAACGGCATCACCATATCCTTCAATGTGAAGAAATCGCGTGGCGCCAAGGCCGGACTGAATACCTCTATGCAGATTCGGGGTAGAAGTATTGAGCATTAACTCTCTGGCAATACCCGCAATAAGGCAAGTATTATAGCCAATCATGTACCCTCGATAGTTACGACCCCATTCACCTTCCATCACTTCTGGATCAAAGAACAGGGTAGCATCCAGGGTGCGGTCCGATTTCCGTGATAGCAGTATGGCACCAGCTGTATCAAAGGAGATAACAACATGTAAGCATCGTGTGATTGCGTTCACATGAGGATTATACAGGAGCTCCCAAACCAAATCCTGGGCTGTCCTCTCCCATGATATTTGGCGACTTATATGGACATCGGCATGGCAGCGAAGGTCGTTGGCGGTCATGACAGCTATAAGCTGGTCGGCATGATGTTCCTGCAAATGGTTCCAGAGCTTGCCCTCGGCGACGGGTCGCGCGATTTTAAGGAGGACCCAGGGACGGGAAGTGTCACTCGATAGAGCACGAGGCCAGTATTCCTGATGGTCGCGAAATCCAAGGTTGGCATCATCCAGGATAATAAGATCCGGGTTCGGAGGGTCATTAACGACTTTTTGCCAGTCATCTGATGAAGTTGTATCGGCACCTGCCCGGTCCAGCCCCAGGAATTCCTGCACACGCCAGACCTTTCTTTTCTGACTCGCGTTGCGTTCATCGAGCTCAAATGGTGCCCATGTAGCATAGGAATGGTGGAATCGATCGTCGCCGGGTCTTACTGGCTCCTGGGGCATATTAGTTTCTCGGACTTCAAATATGGTTCGCCTGGATTCACCTAAGTTCTTGGCAACCGCTTTGATTATGTCCGCCAACATCGCTGCGCCCCCTCGTTGGCAACAGGCTCGAGTTAGATCTTCAGCGTTCCAACCCTCCGTAAGGACATCTCTTCGTTGTATACGAACTATATTCCAGTCGATGGTGACATCCCCGGTCACGACAACTAATTTCGCACTCTTTCCCTTGTTCATGTCCGCCTCCTTTGTTATGCTGTTAATCGGCCCTATCACCTAAGAACCGTCGGAAATCCTTATAGAGGTTCTCAAACCACATCGCTGTCTGAGTCAAGAGCCACAAGCTCTCCACCTTTTCAACCTAATTCCGATAATTCCTGTTGGGCGTTTTCCTGCACTTATCCTCCTGTATCGTACCGTCAGTGGTCTCCCTCAGGTTCAACGAGGCTGAAGATAAACACTCCACGGGTTGTGTCCGTGGAAAATGCCAGGTCGTCCACCGCAAACACACTGCTGACCTCTTCCATGGCTGAGTAGTCAGCTATCATAACCGGATTTTGTGGGTCGCTGATGTCGATAGCCATAATCCCGCTCTCAAGAATTTCCGTCCAGGTGCCGTGGTCTATACCGAAGGAATACGTCACATAGGCGATGTTACCGGTGATGGAAATCTGCATGGTGGTAAGCCGGCCGGTGGCCCCCGGCGGTATCAGCTCATGCGGTCCCACGGGTACGTATCGCCCTATTTTAATGGGTTGTGAGGGTACGCTCACATCAATTATCTCCAGTCCTGCGGACCATCCCACCACGTAGGCTGTTTTACCCACCACGGCGATTCCCGACCCCCAATCACTGGTATCGAACTGCCCTATTTGCACCGGCTCGGAGGGATTTCTGACATCAACCAGGTGGAAATCATTTGCAAGTACGTAGGCGACATTATCCGCCACGACCAATCCGGGATAGGCAACATTGGAATTAAACTCAAATTCACCGAGCTTAACCGGGCTCGAAGGCACGCTTGTATCAAGGAGGGTCAGGCTATCGGAGGTGGTTAAATAGACAATATTACCAACCACGGCAATCTTATTCAGGGAACGAAAGTCATCGTGCTCGTACTCTCCTACTTCTACCGGATTGGAGGGAATGCCCACATCTAACAACAGCAGCCTGTCGCGCAGGGCTTTATTCCCCTGTATTCCCCCTTGCTCGATTACGTAGGCGATGTTATCAACGACCACCACGTTCTCAACACTGTTCTCGACGATTTCAAGGGAGTACTGACCTATCTTCTTTGGCTCAGAGGGCAGGCTGATATCCAGCACCAGTAAACCGTCACCGCCGTTGGCTACATAGGCTATATTGTCAACGACAAAGACACTATTTGCCTCGCGGGAAGTGCTGTAGGTTCCTATATGATTAAGAGATAGCTCGGTCGCTGTCTCACTTCCTGCATCCTCCTCGCCGGATGTGTTGAAATATAGCCAACTGCCGATTACAGCTACAATTATGATGAAAACCGACGCTATCCCCCAGGCCCATCGTCCTCTCAATTTGTTTAGCCACTTCCCGCCGGCCTTACCAGCAGCTTTGGGTATTGGCAAGTCGTAGGCCGGCAAGTCAGGCTTGGTGCCTCCCTTTATCACGCCGGGTGACGGAGTTTCGCGGAGCATCCTACGTATCCGTTCCAGTCGCGATACATCAGGTTTGGATGTCGGGTGAATGTCCAGGGCTTTGAGTCCATCGACGATGCGGTCCAAGATACCGGTGATTCCCTCCTGCGGAATGAGTATCGATGTGGCCGAGCCCAGGGCTTCCCGCCATTCCGGCTGGCGGTTTTGAAATTCTACATGGCTGATGTCCCGCAGCACCGGGATAAAGTATATGCCGGTTTCGTGCGCTCTAACGACTTCTCTGGTGACCTGCCGGGAACCGAGCGAATGCGGGGATATCACCAGGATAACGGCCTGGGATTGCTCAATCGCTGCTCCTGTTTGCAGGAGGTACGAAGGACCTGGTATGCTGTCCAGCTCGTAAGACCAGGTCGAATAACCTGCCTCCTCCAGCTTAAGAGCAATCTCTAAGGCAACATCAGCATCTTCTTCAACATGGCTGATGAATATATGGCTCATTTAAGTCCTCCGATACTCAAACCGTACCCATTACCTAAAACGGCTCCACTGTATAAAATCCTACGATAATACATCATAAACATCACACCCTTTTTCTAAAAAGGATAATATCTTTAGGATTATTATTAATTGAATTATGATATGTCAAGTACTGATAGTCAACTATAAAATAGTTACAGTAGCCCACCGAAGAACAGGTAAATACGGTCTGGAGAAGTCTGCTTAATACCAATATGAAGTGGTCTTACTTATCTTTGCTCTTGATTGAATCTGTTGCAATGCCACTTTCGTTCTGAGAAAGAAATGGACTTAAGTGAGATTCAATCAGGGGCTCGTTGATATTTATTAGTAGAATGTCTGGATAACGTCACATTTGCGCTTGCCTCGTTGACATTAAGTCGAAGTCGTTAGTAGAATTATATCGTATTCATATTGTTATTAATGAAAGGAGCTAATAATGGCCGGAGCATATATGGGGAAGATTTTATATGTAAATCTTTCCACGGGAGAAATAAAAGAGGAAACCCCGGATGAAAAACTCTACCGGGACTTCCTCGGGGGTTATGGTCTTGGCGCCAAGATTCTGTATGACCGACAGAAAGGTGGTGTCGACCCGCTGGGGCCGGATAACATTCTCGGCCTGGTCACCGGGCCGCTGACCGGTACGCCCGCCGTTACCGGTGCCCGCTACGTGGCCGTGGCTAAATCACCCATCACCGGCGGCTGGGGAGATGCCAATTCCGGCGGTTATTTCGGTCCCTACCTCAAGTTCGCCGGTTATGATGCTGTTTTCTTCGAAGGAATCTCGGAAAAGCCGGTATACCTTCATATCGATAACGGTAAAGCGGAACTCAAGGACGCCGGTCATCTCTGGGGCATGGATACCTATGAAACCGAGGATGCCCTGAAGGCCGAGTACGGCAAGGATACCCACGTATCCTGTATCGGCCCTGCCGGTGAGATGTGTTCGCTGATATCCTGCATCATCACCAAGAGGGGAGCCGCCGCGGGACGGTCAGGCCTGGGTGCCGTCATGGGTTCCAAGAAGCTTAAAGCGGTATCCGTCACCGGCAAAATGGAAGTGCCCATAGCCGACAAAGCCCGCATGGACGAATTGCGGAAAGAACAGATCCACAACATTCAGAATCCCCCGCCCGGACCGATGGGCGCGATGAGCGCCAGCATGGGAAAGTATGGTACCACCGGCATGACCGACATGAACGCCCACAGCGGTGATACCCCGGTGAAAAACTGGGGCGGCGTCGGTGTCAGGGACCTGCCGGATGTTGATGGTCTTAAAGGAGATGCCGCCATCCACAACCGCAAGCGCGCCGAGCCCTGCTGGCGTTGTCCCATATCCTGCCAGGCATCGATATATGCTGGAGAGGGTGAGTACAAGTATCCCGAGGACACCCGCCGCATCGAGTACGAAACCCAGGCGACCTTCGGCACGCTATGCTTAAACAGCAACACCGAATCGCTGAACATGTGCAACCATCTCTGCAACAGCTACGGAATAGATACCATCTCCGGTGGCTGTGTAATGGCTTTTGCCATCGAATGCTATGAAAACGGTATTATCACCAAGAAAGATACCGACGGTATCGAACTGACCTGGGGCAACCACCAGGCTATCGTCGCCATGACGGAAAAAATGTGCAAGCGGGAAGGCCTGGGCGCTATCCTTGCCGACGGCGTCAAGGTGGCTGCCGAAAAGATAGGCAAGGGTGCCGAAAAATATGCTATTCACATCGGCGGTCAGGAACTCGGTATGCATGACCCGAAGCTCGTTGGATTCATGGGTAATTTTGCCGCCGCCCGTTATCAGATGGACGCGACGCCCGGTCGGCACACAGCGGGTTTTGGCCCCGAAAGCTTTCGGGGACACATCACCAATGCCGCAGGACTCTGTTTGTTCGGTTCGATGGGACCGCCCGGAGGTAAGAACTACGCGCTGGAGAATATTAAAGCCGCTACCGGCTGGGACCTGACCCAGGAGGAACTGGATAAGATTGCCGAAAGAATTGCCAATATAAGGCATCTGTTTAACCTCCGCGAGGGGATTAATCCCCTGGACTGGAAAGTGCATCCCAGAATAATCGGTGTGCCACCACTGGAAGAAGGCCCTCTGGCCGGTGTAACGGCTGACCTCGAGGCCCAGGTATACTGGTGTCTCGGAGCCTTGGACTGGGACAGGAAAACCACCAAGCCGAGTAAAGAAAAGCTGCTGGAACTGGGTATGAACGATGTAGCCCAAGAGCTCTGGCCGCCGGAGTCGATGCCTGGACCTGGTCCGCAGTAGTATATATTTACTTTGATTCATTACCGGGATACAGCTTGTGCTCTGTTAATCCGTCGCCGTTAAGCTGTGTCCCGGTAAATTTTACACAGCGTTCCCCTGGTCCTTACCGAGCCGCAGATGGGCTCCCGGGGCGGGTCGCCGGATAAGACGACGTTGACATTCGAGTCAAAGCAGCCGTGTTCCGGAGCCGGTTTCTCCGGGAACCACCATCCGTGCGGCGCATGGACAACTCCGGGGTGCACGTCGGTGGTGAGCTTCGCTTTGAACCTGACTCTTTCTCCCTTTACCTGCGGCGTTTCCAGCCAGACCCAGTCGCCTTCGGCGATGCCGTTTTCAGCGGCTGTATCGGGATGTATATCAAGGAGAGGGTCCGGTCTTAGCTTTCGTAATCGTGGTATCTGGCGTCCCTCGGTGTTGAAATTTGATATGCTTCTGCCTCCGGTAATCAGAATCAGGGGATATTCAGGCAGTAGTTCCGGTGTACTGACCGGACTTTCCGGTGGCTCGTGATAAACGGGTAACGGGTCATATCCGTGTGACTCGAATGTGGTGGAATACAGTTCTACCTTGCCCGTCGGGGTATTAAATCCTTTCTCGATGTATTTCTGATACTTCATGGGCTCTACAATGTACCCCTTCTTTTGCAGGTCCTGGAATGTAATGCCCATACTTTTGACCATATCATTATTGAGTTCATCGGTGTCTTGCCAGGGCATCGGTGTCCTATCCGGCCAGTTTATTCTCTTTCCCAGCTCGATAAGCATTTTTCTATCGTCCCAGCACTCGTAAAGCGGCTCTATAACCTTCTGCCCGGCAGCGATGTAATTGGTATACATTAGATTCGGGAAATCACCCATGTCGTCTTTCTCCAGCCAGGTCGATGCCGGGAGTACAAAATCGGCCAGTTCGGCGGTGGGCTGCATGAAGAAATCGGCAACTACCAGTAAATCGAGACTTTTCAATGCCCTCCACATTTTTTTACTGTTTTGCATATTAACCACGGGATTACCCGTCGTGCAATACATCGCTTTGATTGAATAAGGGCCTTCGCCAAGCATGGCTTCGGCCGCTAGGGCGCAGTGCACGAATCCCTGCGCAAGCGGGAATTCCTTATTGCCGATACGCTTCTCCCTGATTTCTGGTTTGAGACTCAACTTGTGGGTGGGATTAGAAAATCCTTCGGGCAGCGACTGAAATAGATTGCCGCCTTTTACATCCAGGTTTCCGGTGAGGGCTATTAAAATGGCGAAGGCGCGGCTGGATTGAGTTGAATTGATGTTGTGTTCCACGCCGATGCGATGGTGCAGGACGGCCGGTCTGGTGGTAGCGTAAAGTCTGGCCGCTTCTTTGATACTGTCAACCGACAGCCAGGCTATTTCAGATACTTTTTCTGGGGTAAATGCCTGTACGTGGTCGTGTAACTGTTCGAAGCCGTGGCACCACTTGTTGACGAATTCTTTATCGTAGAGCCCTTCATTGATAATAATATTAATCATACCGAGAGCCAGAGCTAAATCAGTGCCGGGTCGTATCTGTAACCACAGGTCAGCCATCGCCGCCAGGGTCGTGCGGCGCGGGTCAATGACAATCAGTCTGGCGTCCCTTTTTCGTTTGGCCTGCACAATTTCCTCACCACGCGGCGGATGAGAGACAGTAGGATTGGCACCCCAGGCCATTATGCAATTGGCATGCTGATAGTCCGGCCCGATTTCCATCATGGTTGTCATTACTCCATACGTGCTCCTTTCGGCTACGGTCGAGGGAGCGAAACAGATGTGATTATCAACACTTATTCTATTGGGTGTACCCAGCATCAAACAAAACAGGTGGGCGGTATTATTTCCCGTTCTGGGACCGGTGCCGGTCATAACGGCAATCGACTCCGCGCCATATTTTTCCTGGACTTCAGTTAGCCTGGCGCCGATTTCATTTAAAGCTTCATCCCAGGAAATTCTCTGCCATTCTCCTCTTCCCCTCTCCCCGGTACGCTTCATGGGGTATTTCAAACGGTCGGGATGGTAGAGAAGCTCGGGCTGAGCCTGTCCCTTGACACAAACGAAACCCCGGTTCATGGGGTGCCTGGGGTCTCCCGTTACCCTGGTTACTTTTCCATCCTCTACGTGAACCAGTACGCCGCAATTACAATGGCAAGCCTGGCAAATACTCCGTACTATTTTCTCCATATTCACCTCTCGATACCGTATTTTACACTCACGAGTGCGTATGAGCAAGAAAGACTACGCGGGGATAGCTTAGTTTTGACATGAATCTATAACTTTTGTATACTTGCCACGAGTCCTATTAATCCAATCGTAATACACAGGAATTGCGTATTTAAAGAATTACGAAATGCTCGCGAGATAATGGAGGGATATTCATAAATGGCAGATAAAAATAGCAGGATTATTAATCGGGATGCAGAAGAAACGCACGTAAGGTCGGTTGGCTTTCTGGGCTTACCCGGTGGCGGTGCCGAGGGAGCGGTCGACGTTAAAAACGGGAAAATAGTCAGGATAAGACCGCTGCACTACGACTGGAAATACGATAAGAATAAATTGAATCCGTGGAAGCTGGAGAAGAACGGTAAAACCCTGGAACCGCTGATGAAATCGCTGCCCGGCACATTTTCGCTGGCTTATAAGAAACGAGTGTATTCTCCCAACCGGATTAAATACCCCTTAAAGAGGGTCGACTGGAATCCCGATGGCGAGAGGAACCCGCAAAATAGGGGGAAGAGCAAGTACAAGCGAATCTCCTGGGACGAAGCTGCCGAAATCGTTGCCGGTGAAATAAAGAGGATTCATCAAGAGTACGGTCCGCTGTCCATACTGACCCAGCAGGAAGGACATGGTGAAAACAAGTGGCTGCAGGGCCCTCACGGTATGCCTACGCTGCTTCTCAGGAAGATGGGCGGCTATACGCAGCAAATCAGGAACGCCGATAGCTGGGAGGGGTGGTACTATGGCGCCGAGCATGTGTGGGGACAGGGACTTTTCGGTCATATGTTCCCGGCTAATAACGTTATCAAGGATATTATCGATAACTCTTCTCTGCTGCTGGTCTGGGGAGGCGACCCGGAAACGACAACCTGGGGCTTTTGCGGTCAGCTTGCCAGCCGCATATCCTATTTCTGGACGGAAATCGGCATAAAACAGGTATATATCTGCCCCGAGTTGAATTACGGCGCCGCCGTTCATGCCGATAAGTGGATTCCGGTGCTGCCCAATACCGATGCCGCCCTGCAATTAGCGATTATCTACACCTGGATAAAGGAAGGCACTTATAACAAGGAATATGTGGCTACCCATGCTGTCGGCCTCGACAAGGTAGAAGCTTATGTCATGGGTAAAGAAGATGGCGTCCCCAAGACGCCCGAATGGGCTTCCCCTAAATGCGGTGTCCCGGAATGGACGATTAAAGCACTGGCGCGAGAGTTCGCCGCCAGGATAACTTCGATAGTACACTTCTTCGGCGGCGGTCTGATACGCGGACCGTGGTCCAGCGAACCGGCCCGATTGGAATGTATCATGCTGGGAATGCAGGGACTGGGCGGTCCCGGCGTTCACCAGTGCCAGATAACCTGGCACGGCATGCCCCGAAGCGAAAAAATACAGAGGAACAAACTCTACACTTTCGGCTCATCCAGTGCCGGCACCGAATACGACTTTGAGAACAGAGTGATGTATCCCATGAGGGGAAACAGCCGCGTTAACCAGAAACAGTTCTTCCCCAAGACGATGTTCCACGAAGCCATCCTTAATCCGCCCTGCAACTGGTATGGCAAGAGCCAGTGCTCGGCGCCGCCTGAAGACCAGTTTATCCAGTATAAATATCCGGCTGACGGCTGCCCCGAAATACACATGATTTGGACCGATAGTCCCTGTATGTCGACCTGCTGGAATCAGGGGACCAAGAATGTCGAAGCTCTAAGAAATCCCAAGATTGAGTTCGTGGTGCACCAGCATCCATGGCTTGAAAACGACACTCTTTTTGCCGATGTTATTTTACCCGCCTGTACCACCTACGAAGTAGACGATATGATGCCGAACTACTGGCCGGGCCTGCAGTTTAGTAATATGATGTATATGAAGCAGGCGGTCAAACCCATCGGAGAATCAAAGAGCGATTACGAAATAGCTGTCGAGATTGCCAGAAAGCTGGGAAAAGAAGAACTTGTTACCGAGGGCAAGAGTCTGGATGAATGGTTTAAGTGGACTTATGAAAGCCTCGGGCTACCTGACGTGATAAGTTGGGAGGATTTTAAAGAGAAGGAATACTACGTTTTCCCGATAGCTAATGACTGGGAGAAAGACTCGCCCGGTTTCAGATTGTTTTACGATGACCCGGAGAAAACCCCCCTCCCCACACCGACGGGTAAGCTGGAGTTCTACTCGGCGAGGCTAGCCGAGCATTTCCCCGATGACTTGGAAAGACCGCCGATACCGAAGTGGATTGAAAAGAGTGAATGGCATGACGAAAGGCTCTCCGGTGAAAGGGCCTCAAAATACCCACTGCTGATGATGTCTAACCACGGACGATGGAGGATGCATGCCCAGTGCGATGACATCAGCTGGACAAGGGAAATCCCGACCTGTAAGGTCAGGGCCTGGGACGGCTACATGTACGAGCCTCTCTGGATTCATCCCCAAACGGCTGCCGAGAGAGGCATCAGCGATGGTGATATCGTCCGGGCGCATAATGAGAGAGGGTCGGTTCTCTGCGGCGCGCGCGTCTGGGAAAGAATCATGCCCGGGGTGGCTTACGTCGACCACGGCTCAAGAGTCGATTGGATACTGCCCGGAGAACTCGACCGGGGAGGCGCTATTAACCTGATATCTCCGGAAAAAACCGTATCCAAGAACTGCGTTGGTATGGCCAGCAGCGGTTACTTGGTTGAAGCCGAGAGAGTTAGTATGGTACAAATGGAAGAGTGGCGACAACAATATCCCGAAGCCTTTGAGAGAGAATACGACCCGGCCTCGGGACTACGTTTTAATTCCTGGGTCGAGGGCGATATTTAGTGAATATATTTTAAATGTTTGTTATAATTTATTATAAATTATACAAATAACTGAAAGAGCGTTCGGTAAAACACATGACCACCCCGGTAAACACGGAAGTAAATACGGATTCAAAGCAGGAAAAAGATATCATCCTGCGGACTATCGGTCTGACAAAACGCTTCGGTAAACTGGAAGCGGTTAAAGACCTTGATTTAGAGATATACCGGGGAGAGGTGTTTGGTTTCCTGGGTCCCAACGGCGCCGGTAAAAGTACCACCGTAGGTATGATTCTGGGACTCATTACCCCTACCTCCGGCAGTCTGGAACTATTCGGACAGAGGCTTGATAAACACCGGTGGTCAGTTTTAAGGCGCGTAGGAGCCATTATTGAGGAGCCCGCCTTTTACCCCTATCTTTCCGGGAGGAATAATCTTAAAGCCCTGGCAAGGGCTATCGGGGACATTCCTGCCGCCAAAATACCTGAGGTACTGGAGCGGGTAAATCTTGCGGACCGTGCCGATGACCGCTATAGCCATTATTCCATGGGTATGAAACAAAGACTGGGAATCGCATCGACATTACTTCGCGACCCGGAACTAATTATTCTCGATGAGCCGACCAGCGGACTCGACCCCGCCGGGACCAAGGAAGTGCGTGACCTGATTCCGCAGCTGGCACATGAACACCGGGCTGTCTTTCTATGCAGTCACCTGCTGCATGAAGTTGAGCTGGTTTGTGATAGAGTAGCGATTATTAAAGAGGGGATTATGATTGCTAATGCCCCGGTTCGCGAGCTGCTGACGAAGGGGCAGCTACTGCAGATCAAAGTAGACAATCCCGGTGAGGCTGCTTCCATTCTGGAAAACATATCCTGGGTAAACTCGGTAAAAATAGAAGACGACTACCTTATCGTGGATGTACCCAAGGAAAGTGACTCGGAAGTAAACAAGGCTCTGGCCGAACATGGTATCTATGCCTCCGAGCTGGTAAGCCGAAACGTAAGCCTCGAGAGCGTATTCTTGCAGTTAACTGGCGGTGAGAGCGGTGACTAAACTTATTGCAGCCGAACTCTTTAAGTTACGCAAGCGACTCATGTCGAGGGTGCTGCTGTATGTCCTGGTCGGCGTCCTGGTCGTATTTTATCTCATATTGTTAGCGGTCTCTCAGGCGCTTCCGACAGGCAGTAATCCCCGCCTCGGCGACATCCAGAATCTCCTGGGGCTTCCGGTGGCTATCCCCTTTGCGTTATCGATGATTGCTGGTTTTGGCACCTTACTGGCGGTGATACTCGTCGCCAGCTCGATAGGGAACGAGTACAACTGGCGTACCATCCGGACGATGGTCATTTCCAGCGAAAGCAGGTTCAAGCTGCTCGGTGCCAAGCTGATTTCGGCGGCTATTTTAGTACTGATAGGAATGGTTATCGGTGTGATCACTGGCTTCGTGATGAGCCTGATTACTACAGCCATCGGAGGCTATGCTTTTAATTTCGACTTTTTAACCGGAGAATACCTGTGGGAGCAGTTCCTTCAGTTCTGGCGTACCTTTTTCGTGCTGATACCCTACGCCACGCTCGCTTTTCTCTTCGCCATTGTGGGGCGCTCGGCCATGGCGGGCATTGGCCTGGGTATCGGTGTCTATATCGTGGAGTCGCTGATTACAACATTCATGGTCCTCGCCGGCGGCTGGGTAGCGCGAGTACCTGATTATCTCCTGGCTAACAATGTAAACGCTATTACCGCACTGGCCAGTCTTCCCGAGGGATTTAATATGGGCGGCGGCTTCGGGGACATTACGTTCCAGATGCCCGGAGTGACCCATGCCTTTATAACGCTTACTATTTACAGTCTGGCTTTCCTGGCAATAGCTTTTTACGTCTTCCGCAAACGTGACGTAGCCGGATAGTCTGTCACCGGAAACAAGGAGTAAATCATGAAACTTCCTTACGAATTGAAAATCGATGCCTATGCCCACATCATACCGCCGAAGTACGGGGAAGCCCTCCACAAGGTTGCCCCCAAGATGTACGAAGAGCAGGTGCTGTACAGTCGGCCGCTCTGGGACCTGGAAAGCCGTTTCCGTATAATGGATAAATACGAGCCTATAAAGCAGGTACTAACTCTGGGACGGATTCCCGTCGAGCACGTCGCCGGACCGGAAAAAGCAGCCGAGCTGGCGAAGCTGGCTGACGATGAAATGGCGGAACTTGTCGCCAGATATCCTGACAGATTTGTGGCGGCTTTAACATCCCTGGCCATGAACAATATGGATGCTGCCCTGGAGGAAACCGACCGCACCATAAGAGAACTTAAATTCAGGGGTGTCTATCTGCATACGCCGGTGGATGAAAAGCCGCTGGATAATCCGGAATTCTTGCCCCTCTACGAGAAAATGGTTGAGTACGATTTACCGATAGTCATCCACCCCATGAGAAAGGTCAGCCACCCGGACTACCTGACGGAAAAAGAGTCTAAGTATAATATGTTCAGCCTTTTCGGATGGCCCTATGATACGACATCGGCCATGGCGCGTCTGGTGTTCAGCGGTATCATGGAGAAATATCCCAACCTGAAGGTAGTAACGCACCACTGCGGCGGTATGGTACCGTTCTACGGGGAACGTATAAAGCAGTTTACCCAGGTATTTTATTCCCGGAGAGCAGGAGATGCCGAGCCTTTCTTCCGGAAAGACATCGTTGACTACTTCAAGATGTTTTATGCCGATACGGCTATTTACGGCAATCCCAAGGCTCTGGAGTGCGGACATGATTTCTTCGGGCCGGACCGTATATTGTTCGGGATTGATTTCCCGTTAGGCGATACCGAGCACGGCGACAGGAATTACCGACAGACGATAAATGCGATAGAACAGATGGATATCACCGAAGAGGATAAAAAGAAAATCTACGAGGACAATGCCAGGAAGCTAATGCGTTTGCCAGTATAAAGTTTCATATTCATTTCCATTAATGCTGGGGCTAATATTCGGAAAATCGAGTGAGTGAATACAACGTAATATTGGAGTCTCCCAAACTTGACAAGGGATGTAGAACAAGCATACTATTTTGGGGGACAAAAATCTCAGCGTTGACCGAAAAACATCCAACTTTCCAGTAAAACCTGGTTCTGCGTTTCAGGTGCGTGCTTAAAAATAGAGTAGCTTATTCTTGAATAAAGTGAAAGGGGGCAAAAATGGTTGCCAAAGAAAAGCTGGTGAAAATTGTCGGGGCAGCCAACGTTAGTGACAAACAGGCTGCGTTGGACGAATATTCCAGTGATATCAGTTTCGTGAATCCCGTCAGGCCAGCATACGTGGTCAAGCCCAAGAACACGGATGCTATACAAAAGCTGGTAAAACTGGCCAATAAAACTCAAACACCACTGGTTCCGGTGAGTTCGGGCCCTCCCCATTTCCGGGGTGATACCGTTCCCGGTACTGGTGGGGCCGTTATCGTGGATTTAGGCGGTATGAAAAAGATAATATTTGTCGACCGGGCGCGCCGTGTTGCCATGATAGAGCCCGGAGTGACCTTCGGTGAACTTATACCAGCGGCGGAAAAGGAGGGCATCAGACTCAATATGCCGCTGCTGCCGAGGAAGTCGAAGACCGTCATTGGCAGTATGCTGGAGAGAGAGCCGGTAATAATGCCCAAGTATCAATGGGATATATCGGACCCGTTAGCTTGTGTTGAGGTTATCTTTGGAAGTGGAGACGAGTTTAGAACCGGGCAGGCGGCTGGTCCGGGTACGGTAAAGGAGCAGTGGGACGTCGGGGGTATCCAAAAAGCGCCGTACGGACCCGGTATCGCGTCCTGGCACCGGCTTATCCAGGGCTCTCAGGGGACCATGGGTATCGTCACATGGGCATCGATGAGATGTGAAATACTCCCCAGTCTCGAAGAGCCTTTCGTGGTTGGCTCCTCCAACCTCGAGACGCTGCTCGAAATGACTTCCTGGCTGATAAGACTGAGGATGGTCAACGAATGCTTTATACTCAATAATACCAACCTGGCGGCTATCTTCGCCAAGAAATGGCCCAAGGACTATCAGACCATCAAGGATGTCTTACCCACTTGGATTCTTTTCTATAATTTAGCGGGGTACGAGTATCTCCCGGAGGAAAGGATTAGCTCTTATATTACCGACATCAATGAGATAACCCAGCGACTGGGCGTGGAAGCGGTAAAGGCAGTCGGTGAAGTTTCGGCAAATGAAATACTAAAAGCGGTCCAGCAGCCTTCAGCAGAGCCCTACTGGAAGCTCCGTTATAAAGGGGCCTGCGAGGACCTGTACCTTTTAACCATCCATGATAAACTCGAGGGTCTGATCGGGGAGATGAATGACCTGGCTGATAAAGCTGGCTACTCTTCTTCAGACATGGGTATTTACATTCAGCCGATAGTACAGGGCACCGGCTATCACTGTGAGTTTAATCTGTTTTATGACCCCGGAAATTCAAGTGAGCGAAATCGAATTAAGGAGCTGTCCGCTTCGGCCATCAAGAGCTTAATGGCCAAGGGCGCCTTCTTCTCAAGGCCTTACGGTGAAAGTGCCGGGATGATTCTAAACAGAGATGCGGCTACCGTCGGGGTTTTAAATAAACTCAAGAATATGTTTGACCCCAACCATGTCATGAATCCGGGGAAGGTGTGCTTCTAAAGTGCATTAAAAGAAGTAATTAATTATTGAATGAAAATAGGAGGTAGCGAAGATGGGACTGGAACAATATAAAGGCGATATGGAGATGTGCTGCCGGTGTTCCGCCTGCAAATTTATACCCATGCAGAGGGTAAAGGGAAATCAGTATGCATATGCGTGTCCCAGCATATCAAGATATAATTTCCACGCCTACTCGGGCGGTGGTAGATTAAATATCGGCGCGGCGATGTTGAAGGACGGGATGAAGTACACGGATAAACTACTTGATATCGTTTATAACTGCCAGTTGTGCGGCGCCTGTGGGGTCTCCTGTAATTATGCCATGGACATGGAAGTCCTCGAGCCCATCAGCGAATTCAGGATAAAATGTGTCGAGGATGGGAAAACCAATCCCGCCCTCGATAAGGTAATCGCCAACCTTAGAAAACAGGGCTCTATGGTAATCGGTGCTAGGGGTAAACGCGGCGCCTGGGCTGCCGGACTGAATATCAAGGATGCCACTAAAGAGAAGGTGGATGTCCTCTATCATGTCGGCTGCCTGACCAGCTATGACAAGAATATGCAGAAAATGGCTAAAGCTACTGTAAAAATATTGCAGAAAGCTGGTATCAATTTCGGCATTGCCGGCGACGCCGAGACATGCTGCGGCGGCCGGGCCTACCAGATGGGCTACACCAAAGACTTCCTCAACCAGGCCAAGAAAAACATGGCCATGATCAAAAAATCCGGTGCCAAGACGGTGGTAACAAGCTGCGCCGATGGTTACCAGGCTTTTAAGGTCCTCTATGACAGGTTCAACCTGAAAGGCGACCTCAAAGTGCTGCATATCTCGGAATACATCGATAAACTGATAAGAGACGGCAAGCTGAAACCGCGAAAGAAAGTCGATATGGCGGTCACCTACCATGACCCGTGCCGTCTCGGTAGACTGGGTGAGCCGTGGGTACACTGGGAAGGTAAAAAGATTCCGGGCGACCGGTTTGTTTTCGACCCGCCCAAGCCATACCGACGCGGCACCAACGGCGTTTACGAACCGCCCCGTGATGTTCTCAAGAGCATTCCCGGTGTAAAACTCACGGAAATGACCAGGATTAAGGAATACTCCTGGTGCTGCGGGGCCGGTGGCGGTGTCAATGATTCCAATCCCGAGTTTGCCAAGTGGACTGCCCAGGATAGAATAGAGGAAGCTATTTCTACCGGTGCCGAGGCGCTCGTTACCGCCTGTCCCTGGTGTGAAAAGAATTTTACCGAAGCTATCAAGGATAGTGGTAGTAATCTTAAAGTATACGATATCGTTGAACTCGTGGAAAAGGCAATATAGGAAAGGGGGTAATGAATCATGGCTTTAAGCAAAGAGGTATATAAGGAATTCGAATGTGTGGTGGGCGAGGAGAATATCTGTGATGACCCGGCCATAATGCCGGCGTATTACAATAACAAATTCGCCGCCGTAATTCTTCCGGGGAATACCGCCGAGGTTCAGGCGGTAGTCAAGCTATGCAACAAACACAAGTTGGTATTCAGACCCATATGTACTGGCTGGTCAGGGATGTTTCCCCCGGATATTATCCTGTTAGACCTGAGAAGAATGAACCATATAATTGAAATCAACGAGAAAAATATGTACGCCGTGGTTGAGCCGTACGTAATCTCGTCACAGCTGCAGGCCGAGTTGTTCAAAAGGGGCCTTAACTTCTGCATCAAGGGTGCCGGGACTAACTGCACGGCGATGCTCAGGGGCCACGGACATATGGACCAGACCACCAGCGGTGACGACCGAAACCACCTGGCTATAGAATGGATCACTCCCGAAGGGGACATCGTCAGGTCGGGCGCACTTGGCTCTTCGGATGAGTGGTTCTGCGGCGACGGGCCGGGTCCGTCTATCAGGAGCATACTTACCAGTGCCGTGCCGCCGGGCGTCACACCGGGAGTATTTACCAAGGCCGCAGTAAAGCTTTACCACTGGCCGGGGCCTTCAGCCTATCCCATAGAAGGGGTATCACCGAATTATGCCCTGAGTGAGATACCGCCGAACATGATGGCGCGGTATTACAGCTTCCCATCGGTGGAGAAGATGTGGCAGGCGGAGCTAGCTATCGGTGAAAGTGAGATATCGTTCGAGCTGATGGGTTTTAATATTTCGATGGTAGCCGCGAATATCACCACCAGCAATGAAGAAGAAGAGGAGACTTTCAACCGTCTGAGCAAGGAAGTGATAGGACCCGGCTTCTTCGTCATAATAGCGGGCAACTCGGCGGCTGACTTTGCCTACAAGAAGAAGGTACTGGAGAAGATTGTCAGCGAAGCTGACGGCAAGTCGTTGAAAGCAGCCGAAGACCCCAGAATCGAAGGCATTCTGATGTGTCAGTGCACGAGAATCTCCGCCTCTATCAGAGAGACATTCCGTAATGGCGGAGCCTTCAACTCAATCCCGATAATGGGCCAGAGAGACCTGACTATCAAGTGGGCGATAGGGGCTGGTAAAGCCAAGGAGCCCTTGATTGAAAAGGGCTATATCGTGGATGATGGCGGAGCCTTTTTCGGATGGGGAGTCGAGCAGGGACATCTGGGTAAAACGGAGATATTCTGCAAATTCGACCCTCAAAATGCCGAAGCCAAGGCTGCCGTAGAAGCCTGGCAGAAACAGGAAAACCTGAGGGCTTTCAAGGAGCGCTACTTTGCATCTACAATGGGTCCGCAGGATGAAATCGGGCCGGCTCTCTGCAATTACAACCAGTGGTGGAGTAAGCTGGTGAAAGCACTTGATCCTAACGGGGTATCACCCGAGGGTGGTGCACTCGTCTAGTTCCTGCATAGGGAATCACCCTCGATAATAAGTAAACAACAGCACCTCCAGGTTATACGACCCGGGGGTGTTGTTTTTTATCTTGTATTGCCTGATAAAACTCCAGATAAAACCAAAATCCACTTTCATGCCATACCCCGATGAGATATTTGTCATATACATAATTAAATATTTCCATTATTCTCTATAGTGAAAATATGTTATGCTAAATCCACTTTTTGGAGGCATCAGTTATGGCTGAGATAAAAGTTGAGTGCATCGGGGAAACCTGCCCGGTTCCGCTGGTAGAGACCCGTAAAGCTCTCCGGAAGGCTCAGGAAGGTGACATAGTTGAAGTTATCGGTACGCATCCTTCCTCCAAGAAAGAAATACCGATGGCGGTAAAAGCCATGGGACTGGAATTACTGGATGTAAAAGAGGAAAAGGACGGGACTTGGAAAATCAGGATACGCCGGTAAACGGAGGTAACAGCCATGGGAAATAAAGCGGCAATTATAGTTCACAGCGGTGATATGGATAAACTTTACAGTGCCCTTATCCTGGGCAACGGCGCCCTGGCAATGGGTATGGACGTCTACCTTTTCTTTACCTTCTGGGGGCTGCAACGTCTCAAGAAGGGCGGACTGGAAAAGGGACCGCTTTCCAAGATGAACATGTTCGGTCTGGGGAAGTGGATGATAAAGCGAAAAATGAAACAGGCAAAAGTAGCCTCGCTGGAAAGGATGTTTCAGGATTTCAAGGAACTCGGCGGGAACGTTCTTGCCTGTGACATGACGATGGATATCATGGGTGTCAAGAAGGAAGACCTGCGTGACGACTTGATATCGGATTATTGTGGAGTGGGCACTTACATGGATGTGGCTAAGGACGCATCGGTAACCCTGTTTATATAGCGGGAGGAAACAATGCAGGAAAAACGTGTATACCTGGATAATGCTGCGTCTACCCGACTTGATGAGCGGGTGCTGGAAGCGATGACACCGTATTTCTTCGATACCTACGCGGTGGCTACTTCCGAGTTCGCCTATACACAGGGTATAGAAGCCCGCGAAACCCTGGACGAAACCCGGGGAAAGCTGGCTAAAGCGCTGGGCGCCGAGCCGGAGGAGTTCGTTTTCACCTCGGGCAGCACCGAATCGTCGAATATGGCTCTCAAAGGCGTTGCCCTTGCCCTGGGCAAGAAGAAAGGAAAACATATCATTGTATCCAAGATAGAAGATTTTCCCGTTCTCCAGAGCGCCGAAGCCCTGGAAAGAGAGGGGTTCCAGGTTACCTATCTCGATGTTGACGGTGACGGACTGGTTAATCTTGACCAGCTTAAAGAGTCCATTACCGATGAGACAATCCTGGTTTCCATCCAGCATGCCAACCAGGAAATCGGCACCATCCAGGATATTGCCGGCATCGGCGCTGTCTGCCGGGAGAAGGGTGTTCTGTTCCATACCGATGCCACGCATACCTTCGGTCGTGTTCCACTGAATATGAAGAAGATACCGGTGGACTTGGTCACCGTGTCAGCCCATACTATCCACGGACCCAAGGGCATCGGCGGGCTTTACGTACGCAAGGGGACACCGTTAACCAAGTGGATGGATGGCGGTTTCCAGGAGTTTGACCTCCGTGCTGGACTGGAAAATATTCCGGGGGCGGTCGGATTCGCTAAAGCAGTAGAACTCATCACGCCAGAAGAAAACAAGCTCTTGCGGGCGATGCGTAACCACGCCATCAGCCGCATATTAAAAGAAATCCCGGACACAACGCTTAACGGCCACCGCCGCAAAAGGTTGCCGCATAACGTAAACATTTCCTTCCACTTCGTCGAAGGTGAATCGATAACGCTGCACCTGGATATACATGGCTTTGCCGTCAGCACCGGCTCCGCCTGTTTCAGTCGTTCTCTCCAGGGCAGCCACGTTATCTACGGTATCGGCGGCGACCACGAAAGAGCCCACGGCTCGATACGTATTACCCTGGGACGCTACAATACCATGGAAGAGGTGGATGCCGTGGTGGATACATTGGCTGAGGTTATCAGCGAGTTGAGGAAAATCAGCCCGCTGGGTAAAGAAAAATATGGTGAGGAGGTTTGATATGAAATTTCCCTATAGTGAGACCGTACTGGAGCATTTTCGCCATCCCCATAACGTGGGGGAAATAGAAAATCCCGATGGAAAATCGATGGAAGGCAGCCCCGCCTGTGGCGATATGGTTGCCGTATATATCAAGGTAGCCCCGGATAAAAAAACGATAGAGGACATCAAGTTTGAATCTTACGGCTGCGCCTCAAATATTGCTACCGGCTCTATTATTACCGAGCTGGCCAAGGGGAAAACACTTGACGAGGCCAAGAAAATAACCTGGAAAGAAGCTTCGGACGCGCTGGGTGGACTCCCTAAAATCAAGGCGCACTGCTCGGTGCTGGCTATCGAAGGTCTGCGGTCGGCGATTCAAAACTACGAAGAAAAGCACGGACTAATCAAGAAAAGGGAACCCACCACGGTGGAAACTGTACGTAAACGCTTGCGGAAGGTGATGAATCCGCTAGCCGGCCTGGACCTGGTGCGTACCAATCTGGTGAAGGACATTGAATTGAAAGACGGCACTGTCCGGGTGGCTATAGATTTGCCCAAGAACCACCAGTTTGCGGCGGCGATAAAAGAAGAGATAGACGAGAAGATAGAACCTCTGTGGGATGTCAAAGAAGTGATAGTCGATTTTACGGAATAGTGGCCAATTCTCCTCAATTGACAACTGAGTTCCTCTTAATATCCTGAGATTCTATTATTACTTCATGTTTTCACGCCTAGCCTTTAAACGTAATAACTGATGCACTTTTTTATCAGTATTAGACAATAAAGGCTTATTCGACAGGTTATTTGCGCAAGTTTGCTTCGATGAACCAGTATTAGATTGGGATTTTAAGTATAATTTTCGATTCAATGTTATACTGATATGCAACGGAGGATTGAGTAAAATGTCAGATAATATAAAAATCCCGTTTAAAATCCCAGTTAAACCCATTCCGACAGAAGATATCAAAGAGACTTTTAATACCGATGTCGTGGTAGCAGGTGCGGGGACATCCGGTAAAGCCGCCGCGCTTTCCGCGGCGCAGGCTGGCGTCAGCGTCATTCAGATTGACAAGCATGTAACCTTCCGGTGGGGTGGCGGGATGATAGGTGCCATCGACAGCCGGTTGCAGAAGAAACTGGGAATAGAGATAGACAAAGACGATGTCTGCCTGCAGCTTATGAAGTGGGGAGCCAACAAGCCAGACCAGAAACTATACCGGGTCTGGGCTGACCGCAGCGGTGCGGTCATGGACTGGCTGATGGACTTGACCGAAGCCGACGGTATCAAGACTCTCCCCCATCAGTGGCCGCGACCTGCCGGATTCGACCCGAGTAAAGAATATTATCCGGACTTTCCGGTATGCCATATACACTCCGACGGCAAAACACCGGGGCTGAACCATAAACTTGCCCTGGACTGCGTACAGAACCAGGCTATAAAACTCGGGGTGGATATTCGTTACGAAACCCCGGCCGTGCAGCTAATCAGAGGGCAGAACGGAAGGGTAACCGGTATTATTGCCCGTGATAAATCCGGTGATTATGTGCAGTTCAATGCCCGTAAGGCGGTAATCCTCTGCACCGGGGACTACGGAAATAATCCCCGGATGATGAAAAAATACTGTGCTCTCGCCGCGGAAGTCGCCCGTGAAAACAATATCTACATGACCCGCAATCAGGACCTCCTGGATGCACCGGAACCGATAAATGTCGGTGACGGGCACCAGATGGCGATGCAGGTCGGGGCGGTAATGGAACCGGCACCGCACGCCCCTATGTCTCACGCCACGGTGGGTGCCTCGGGAGCCAACGCATTTCTCAGGGTAAATATCGACGGCGAGCGATATGAGAACGAGGATGTGCCCGCCCAGAGCAGCGCTAACTCACTCGTCCGCCAGCCCGGCAAGAGGGTCTGGCAGGTATTCGATAGTAAGTGGGAAGACGAACTGGCTTTCATGGGCGTAGGCTTGGGAACGCACAGCCAGCCTAATGATGTGATTCGGGCGCAGGTGGAAGAGATGACGGTAAAAGCGGATACGATTGAAAAACTGGCGCGTAAGATGGATGTACCCGTCAACACCTTCAAGGCGACGATAGATAGAATTAATCAACTGGCGAAGATGGGGAAAGACCTGGACTACGGTAAACGCCCCGACAGGCTTACTACTGTCGATAAACCGCCGTTCTACGCCGGTATCATCACGCAGCACATACTGGTGGTGCTGGGTGGTCTGATTACCAATACCAGTTTCCAGCCCCTGGACGCTGACAGGAAAGTGATTCCGGGGCTCTACCTGGCCGGGAACACGGTGGGAAACCGCTTCGCGGTGGACTATCCCACCATGTGCCAGGGCCTCAGTCACGGGTTTGCCTGGACTACCGGTCGTCTTACCGGACTGAGCGCCGCCGCTGAAAAGGTTTAGGGGGGTAAAATATTCGGCCTAGGAACGCCGTAAGTGTTAATCCTGGAAGGGCTCACGGCCCTTCTTCGTGTGTTATCAGCCGCAGTATAACGGTTCGAAACCAGTGCGGGTCAACCGGTGGATATGCCCGTCATCGCAGGCAGGACATCTGATGTTTCTCTCCTGGGAGGGGCTGCCGGGCACGGGAAGCTTGAATTTGTGCTGACAATGCTGGCATTCATACTCCCATTCACGCGGTATATCCGACAAATCGGAACCAAGCGGTTCCCAGGAGGGCAGCTCCCTGACTTGAGAGTTACCGCACTTAGGGCATTTCAGCTCTTTCTCTGGTGGTTGGGTACTATCTGCTGACAACCTGGAGATATTTCCGCATTGATGACACAAATACGTATGTTCAACCATCGGCTTTCGACACCTCAGTTTTTCATTATACTATCATTTTGCCGGTGACTCTACACACAGGTCGATGAAAACAAAGTCACTCTTTACACGACAATTTTTTAGTTTTGACCGGGTGAGTATATCGCGTACTTCCGGGATGGTATAACTAGCCATAATGGCTTTGGGCCAGTTCTCCCGGTGACGTCTGTTCATGAATCTGGAAACGAACCAGATAACTATTTTCCACCAAGGGTTCCGGTAGACCCGTTTGTTATCTCTGATAATGGCATGTCCGGTTTCCCCGGTTACCCTGGCTATCTCGTTGAAAACTATCACGGGCTCAAACCAGTGGTGCAATGAAGCGTAGCTGATAACGAGGTCGAAACAATTATCATCAAAGGGGAGAGCCGACGCCGTGGCGTTGATAAAACTTATTTTGTTTTCGACGCCGTGGAGCCTGGCATTTTCCCTGGCTTTGCTTATCATACTCTCTGAGATATCCAGTGCGACAATATCAAAACGGCAGTCTTTTTGCCTGGCAAGTTCGATAGCCAGCAGACCTGAGCCCATTCCGATGTCGAGTACCCTGCCCTTCCTGATGCCCTTTTTAAGTACTTTACGGACGAAATATTTATATTCGGGCATCATGTATAGTTTGGCGCCCTTATCGTATTGATGAACGGCGTCAGCGCCGGATATCGGTTCCTCGGGAAGTGGTATTCTGTCACCCATGCCAGAATCTCCTCATAATATACTCACATTCCTTTGAGAGAGGTGTAAATTCCACCGGTACCGCCGTAAAGCTTTAGTCCGTACTTTTCGTAAATGGGCAGGGCGGACTCGTACAGGTGGAGCATCCTTTCGACACTCGGAGGCTCCCTATCTTCGTAGGCGGAATTCATCATCGGGGTAAAAGGCACGATGGAAGTCACTACTCCCATGGAAGCGGTCGATTCCACACCCCTGAGGATTGACTCGTCGCTTTCTCCCAGGCCGGCAATGACCATGGTGTAGACTTCGTTATGGCCGAAGATATCGATGCATTTCTGCCACACTCTGCGGTAGTCATCTATCGTATTCCTGCCCTTCATAGGCATGATGTCTTCCCGGAGACTTTCATCGAAACACTCGATATTACAGAGGGCGGTAGTGGCTCCAGCTTCTTTACCATCACTTAAAAGCGACTCAAGCAGGGAGGAATCGGTCAACGGCTCGAAATTGAGCGTCATCGTAACGCTGGCCCGCTTCTGTATTAGCCTGGCCGCATCTACCAGGTCTTCTAAGCCTTTACCACGGGTGAGCCTGGTGCCGGTGCTGAGGGTTACATGTTTTATCATCCCCTCCCGGAAAGCAGCCTCGGCAACCTCGGCGACCTGGGCCGGAGTCTTGTCCATGTAGCCGGCCCACCAGCTTTCGATGGCGCAGAATTTACATGCCTGTCCTATTCGCTGATAGCCGCACCGCTGGTTCAGCACGGAGCGCAGGTGGTCGGGCTCACCGATAACAGCGACGTCGGACATGGGGACACCGTCGCTGGTGGTCATATCATAGTAGGAGGGTCGCGGCATCATCGCAATATCGGTAAATCTATCATCGTTCTTCCAGGTTTCGTACCTGCCCGCCCCGACCTTGACCATGTGGAAAGGCGACTTTTCCGAGAATTTACCGTTAATGATAAGGACGGTGGTAAACAGACCGGTCACCTGCTGCTCCAGGAGGAAGACAAATCTGCCTCTCTTTATCGCCGGTGCGTTCCAGTCTCTTGCCAGTTCTTCCTGTAGTTCTGCCGGAACTATCACCCCGTTTGCCTGCAGTTCGGTCTTTATCCTGCCCAGTACTCCCAGTTCATCCGTGTATGTTGTTATTAATGTGTTGGTCATTATCTACTCTCTCCTCAAATATTAATTAATTTTTACATGATATATCTAAAAATATTTCATCATATTGTCCCGAAATTCGCCACATCTTTAATGGCGCTAAAGCCCCCGCCGCGGACACAACCGGCCCGGCAAGCGTACAGGTCTAGTCCGTATCTCTCGTAAACAGTCACCGCCCGTGAGTATAACGACAGCATCCTGTCGGCGCTGGGGGCTGCCATATCCTCATAATCAGCACCGATGGCCGGACTGTGGGGTACCAGGAAGGTCATGACGCCGTGAGAAGCCGCCATTTCGACACCCCTCAGGATTGATTCGTCCGCTTCACCGATACCCACGATGGCCACAGTGAACACCTCGTTTTCGCCGAAAATCTCCAGACATTTCTCCCAGGTCTTTATATATGCCGAAATAGGAATTTTACCCTTCGACGGCATTATTTCCGGTCGGAGGCTATTTTCGAAGCATTCGATGTTACAGGAAACGGTGGTAACACCATCCTGCCTGGCTTTCCGGAGCAGGGAGTCCAACAGCGCGAAATCTTCAATCGGCTCGAATTCAAGCATGATGGGTACATCTACTTTGGCCTGTATTAGCCTGGCCGTTTTGACCAGATGTTCGAGTCCCTTTCCGGGGGTATTCAGGGTGGCTGTGGTCAGCGATACGTGATTGACCACGCCCCCGGCGACGCCCATGGCTACCGTACTGGCTATTTCTTCGGCTGCCTTGGTTGTGTCGGCGTTCCACCAGTGCTGTACGGCGCAGAACCGGCAGGCATTACCGGTCTGCTGGTAATAGCACCGCTGGTTGACCACCGAACGCAGATGCCCCGGTCCTACGATGACCGCCAGCTTGTGACGCGGGGTGCCGTCGGCAGTCATACCGTCGTAGAATTCGGGGCGCGGCAGCAGTTTAACGTCTGTATATTTTTCATTGTCCGCCCGGACTTCATATCTGTGCGCATTATTCTTAAACAGATGCAGGGGAGAATTCGCTGCACGTTTCCCGTTGACGATAAACACAGGTATCAACTCGCCATTCCCTGCCGGAGACTCAAGACACAGGACGATTCGCCCCGTCCTGACGGCGGGGGCGTTATAATCGGCTTCAAGTTCGTCGATTAATTCCCCGGGGATGCGTATGCCCCGAGACTGTAGCTCCGCCTTTTTTCTTACCACGGAGTCCTGTGCGTTCATTTTCCGATTTTCGGTTGATAACGTTTCCTGTTTCATTTAAACCTGCATGAAAGCGACGGTCAGCAATATCGCCGTCGAAATTACCAGCCTGAAAATCGACATGGCTCTAAAAGCCGCCATCCCTTTCTCTTTATTCAAGATATCTTTACGGAACCTGAATCCGTATACCAGAGCGTAAACACCGGCCGCTATCACCGGGATGATATAGAAAGGACTTAACGCTGTTACTAGTGGCAGTAATACGCCGAAAATAAGCGTAAAACAGGTGAATACTATCCCCATTTCAACTGCAGCTTTCGGTGACGGTGTAAAGAAGAGCGCTGGCGGCGTATTAATACCAGGCGTACCTTTTTCAGGAGCCAGGTGCAGCGGATAATATATCATGATGTGAGCTGCCTGCCAGACAACACCGAGCAGGTACAGGTGCCAGGGTAGGAAACTCGTAAACAGTGTATCCGGGGAAAATGCCGCCCACCCCCCCAGATATATTAGTCCCACGATAGGCGGTAAGGCTAAATAACCGACCTTATCCCGGAGATAAACGGAATAAAACCCTCCGAGGATTAGTGCCAGTAGAAGAATTGAGAAAGTCAGCGGATTGAAAGCCCACCAGGTTATCACTAGAGAGATAATCAATGACATACATACTACCAGAAGGGCTTCGTTGGGCCTGACCCTGCCGCCGGGTATCGCCCGGGTCGGCCAGATAGTCTTATCCCGCTCACGGTCTATATAGTCGTTGAAAACGTTGACGGCACATGAGGCGAAAGCTACTGACAGGAAGCCGAGGATGCATTTCGACAGCGCGGGAAAACCACCTAGCGACAGCACGGCGGCACTGGCGGCATTTACCGGCGTTAAGATGAAAAACAGGGGACGTATCAAAGATAAGAAGCCGGAAGCTCTGTACTTTACACCCTGTAAAGTAAACATCCCTCCGGAGAATGTCCTTTCTCTGGTATCAGTTACTGCCATCATTCCCCTCCAGCCGTTCCCTGTCCAGCGGGAACAGAGCTTTATAACGCGATTTTGACATCTTCCCCGTCAGAATTACGGTATTAACCGGGAACAATCCGGCCGCCAGATGAGCGTAGTAGAAGTGCACGCTGAGGATGAACCACACCAGGAATATCGCCACGCTGCGGTGGATAACCGCCGCCAGAGCAATACCGGTCGACGTAATGATAGGTTCGGAGACAGTAGTGTAGTGCATGGCCAGGCCGGTCAGCGACAGGGTGGGAATGCCTATGGCAATTAAGTAAAAGTCGAGTTTCTGACCGAAGGTATACCGGTTATACTTCGGCTCTTCTTTCCTCAAGCCGAAGATATATAGGTTCATTTCGAAGAAATCCCGGAAGTCTTGCAACGAGGGAAGCATCGCCCTGAGTTTCTCTTTCTTGATGAAGAACTTGTAGGCGAGATAGCCGATGAAGTAGAAAACGGTGAAGTCGATGATATAAGCGAAGTAGTGATGAAACTGACGCTTCAACTCAAGACCACCCCATATCTCCTCGACGAACCAGCGGGACACCGCCCAGTCGGGAAAAGCCTGTGCCAGCCCGAAGATGCCGGCCACGGTTACCCCTATCATTATAAGGTAATGTTGGATTTTCAGATGGAAATCAAAGCGGACAACCTGCTCTTCCTCTTTGGTATTTGCCGGCAGGGGTGTGTATTTCTTTCTCCGGTTAATCTGCCAGCGGACCAGCTCCGCCAGTATGGTAACCATCATCGGCAGGATAAGGCAGGCGGTCAGTACGTACGCAATCCATCTCACTATCGTTACCGCGGTACTTGATATTTCCTGTTCCAGGTAGGGCACATGGGGAGCGCTGCCGTAAAAAAGATAGCCGTTCGGGTCAAGGGTAGGGAACAGATAGATTAAGAACCAGATAAAAGCCGCCATAATAGCGAGCTCCACCAGCAAAACAGCAGTGAAATACAGGTTTTTATGCATATCTCCTGAATACCCTTCGATTACTTTTTACGGGTCTTTCCCTCCTGCCCGAAGGGGACCGTGCCGATATCGCCCTCATATCCCTGGAGGCGGTAAGCGCCTCGTGGGATGTCTTTTAAATCTTTCTTTTCCACCTTGTAAATTTTGCAAAGCAGGCAGGTAAGGTCCGGGGAGCCGTACATGGGGTCGAAATGCTCATTGGAGGTAAGCATATTGGGGCTGGATATCGTCAGTCCGTGCAGGGGGCCGGGTTCCTCGGGATAGAAACAGTTGGCGGTAGCCATGACTACCCGCGGGTCGATGCCGGGGTAAACCCTGGCGACCTGTCTGATTCTGCCCCGCGGCGACTCAATCCAAATCCAGTCGCCGTCCTTAATGCCGTGTTTCATGGCGGTTTCGGGGTTGATTTGAGCCGTCGGATAGACCATGAAGCTCCTCAGCCAGGGAATGTTACGGTACTGACCGAGGAAGTAAAAAGGCTGTCGATAGCCGCTGCTGAGAACGTATGGATATTCCTCGGCTATTTCGGGTGTGGAAACCGGGCTTTCACCGGGCTCGACGAACTGCGGCAGCGGGTCGTAGCCCATTTCCTGCAGAACGGTCGAATACAGCTCCAGCTTACCGGTAGGGGAGGGAAAGCCGCCGCCCTTTCGCCAGTAATCTGTTTTATATTTATAATATACCTGGTCTTTGCCCTTGCAGGAGACTTCCACCTGCTCACTGAACTGTTTCCAGGTAATGCCACCCCTCCTCAATTGATAGTCCAGCATCCCCTCGACGGTGTCCCAGGGCCAGTGCTCCGGGGCTACTCTCCTGCCTATCTCGAGTACTATCTTATTGTCCGGCCAGGCTTCGCCCGGAGGCTCAACAGCTTTATTAATGGCCGAAATGAAAAAGCGTGGGTGCATATCGTAGACATCGTCCATCTCCAAATAATGAGCTGCCGGCAGGACGATATCGGCGTATTCCGCTTGCGGACCCATGAAATGGTCAATCTGGACGCGGAAGAGGTCTTCATTTTCGAAAGCTTTGACAACGTAATCGGTATTTGCCAGGTGCACCAGCTGCTGTCCGGCCACGGCAATCCAGACTCGGATTCTATCGGGGTGACCCTCGGCTATTTCCCTGATGACGGTATCCGAATGAGCGGTACGGGCAGCCCCCATTTTGTGGATATCACCGCCTTTTATTTTGCTTTTCATCTCGGGTGTTATCGGGATGTCATTAAAAAAATCCTCAATCAGTCCGGTGGGTGGCAGCACCCAGCTCATCATGCTGCCCGGTCTTTCGATATTGCCGGTAATCCCGCACAGGTTCACCACACACCTGATATTCTGTCCGGCGTTCGCCTGTCTTTCCAGCGAGCTGCCTACCTGAATCGTCCCGGGTGTATCAATGGCAAAGAGACGGGCTGACCGGGCGATCTTTTCCTTCGGCACCCAGGTTATCTCTTCGACTTTTTCCAGCGGGTATTCGGCGGCCCGTGCCTTGAGCTCTTCGAAACCGTAGGTCCAGTTCCCGACGAATTCTTTATCGTAGAGTCCTTCCTGGATAATTACGTTCATCATTCCCAGCAGCAGGGCGGCATCGGTACCGGGCCTGAGCTGCAGCCACTCGGTAGCCCGCGATGTCATGGCGGTAGCCCGTGGGTCGATGACAATCAGGTTTTTCACATGGTCCAGCGACTTGATAAACCAGTACGCCATCTCGGAATCGGCGCTGCTTATCTCCAGCTGCTTGGCCAGGATTATCTGCGTCTTGGGATATTCGCCTCCCCATCCATGATAGTCGCAGTACAACCGACCGTACCCGGTGACCAGACCATAGATGCCTATCCGCGGGCTGTGGCAGATATAGCCGGGTGTTACCGTGTTGGCGGAGCCTATCGACCTTGCCAGACGGTGGACGTAGCGGTTGCACCCCCGTCCCGTCCCCTGTGATATGGCTACAGTGTGCGGTCCGTATTTATCACGTGCCTCGTTGACCTTTTCGGCGATGGTTTCTAAAGCTTCATCCCAGGATATCCTCTGCCACTTGCCCTCGCCCTTTTTACCGGTTCTTTTCAGAGGGTATTTCAGGCGGTAGGGATTGTTGATGTGCTGGAGCTGGGATAGTCCCTTGGCGCACATCGTGCCGTCGGTTACCGATTCCGGATTCCCCTCAACATGGGTGATAACTCCATCCTCTACCGTCACCAGCACGCCGCAGCCGCCGTGACAGCCTTTGCAGGTGGTCTTGATAATTTTCTTTTCACCCATTTATTTCTGCTCCTGTTTTTTCTAGTAATAAGCGGACGTTTTTACCGGGAGGATAGGATTATGGATACCGGCTTTTAGCAGGATATACTTCAGGGCGATTGCTCCGACAGTATGAAACCCGATAGCTGTAATCAGCAGGGGAGAAGAAGCGTCGCCGGAAAAGTAGCTGGATACCGATATTACCAGAGGTGAGATGATACCGCAGGTTATCACCCCGATCCAGAACACCGGAGCCAGTTTACCCTTTAATAGCAGCATCGCCGAGTACTTGGCGGTTTTGGAGATGTAAGTAGCATTCCAGACGTAAGCGGCGATGAAAATAATATTGACTATCAGCAGAATACGGCTGACGAACTCGACCGCGCTGATATCTACCGAGGTATCCACCAGGCCTATCGCCAGCATCAGGGCAAGTCCATCGGTGACCCCGGCAATGATTAATATCAGGGGCAGCATGGCGGTATTCCAGAAAGGCACGCTCCGGCAATAGCTCATAATGAAACCGCTGTAAATCCCCACCAGGAATCCCAGTATACCGCCCGGTACTCTGAGGACTATATCCCAGGTTTCCCAGACGGTACCGGGGTAAACGTTGATGGCGATGTACCCGACGACGAGCTGGATAAAGACGATGGTACCGAAATAAACCGTAAAGTTAATTCCCCGGGTAAACCAGGAGGTCTTCCAGGAATCGGTGAAGGGAATCAACGTTCGCCAGAACCGCAGTGGCTTGCCGAAGTAAATAAGGTGCGGCGGCAGTTTCAGGCACATGATGATTAAATATCCAGCCAGCATTCCCCACCAGTTGTTAAAGTAAAGAGACACCAGGTAGAGCCCGGCCCCCAGCGAGGTAAAAACCTCGGCAATCCAGACCAGTATGCCCCGACGCTCTATCCACTCCGTCTGTGCCGTGGGTTTGACCATCCACTCGTGCGTTACCATCCACTGACGTAAAGCCATACTTAAACTCCCTTACGTCCTTTATCGATGTAATATGTTGAAGGGTCAGTATCGTATTCCGGATGAAGCTGGAATCCCATATAGCTATATATCAATCGCCTGACCTCACTTTCAGGGTCATCAAGGTCACCGAAGGTAAGCGCCCGCGACGGACAGGCATTAACACAGGCAGGGGTGGCATCACGGTCTACACCCGGTTTGAGTCCCTTCGAGATTCCGTCATCAATCCTTTCCATGCAGAAGTTGCATTTCTCGGTGGTCCCTACGGTATGGGGATACGAACGCTTGCCGGCTTTTTCAAACTCGGTCAACTCATAGCCGGGGAAATAACCCGTGTCCTTGTCCTTGGATAGGAAGGTCCGGTTCTGGTAAGGACAGGCGATGATACAGTAACGGCAGCCGACGCACTTATCCTGGTCTACCCATACTATGCCGTCCTCACGCTGCTGGGTAGCGCCGGTGATGCAGACCTTGACACAGGGCGCATCCTGGCAGTGGTTGCACCGTACCGGGAATGTCGTCAGTTCTTCCGCCGGTTTTTCCCAGGCGATGAGTCGCGGCCAGGTAATACCGAGGGGCAGAAAATGCTCAACCCGGCAGGCCGCCACGCAGCCATGGCATCGCATGCACTTGCCCAGGTCTACTACCATTCCCCATCTCATCGAATATTTCTCCTTTTAGCGATATCGGTATAAATTACGCATATTGACATAAATATGTATTTACTATAATTCTCTATTATTGATATGCACAAGGAAATATTAATATATTTCGAAAAGCAACAAATTGTAACTTATGTGACATAGTAACATTAGTTACAAATAATGTCAACCCTTTTTCACCCTGTTATCTATCAGGGAATGCACTACTTTTTACCGATGTTTGACAAAATGAGTGAGTTTACCTAAATTAATGGCTAAGAGGTTATCAGTTTATTATGACGGTTTCATTAAAAACCCTGGCCAAAATGCTCTACTTTACCGGTTTGAGTTCGGACGAACTTGAAGTAGTGAAGCAGTACATTGCTTTTGAGAAAAAGATAGACAAGGGACAGACACTCCTCGAAGAAGGCGACGAGTCCGAATACATGTACCTTATCATCTCCGGTGCCGTGAAAATATTCAAGCGGTCGATAAACGGAAAAGAGCAAATCCTGAACATAGCTTCAACCGGCGAATCGTTGAATGATGTTTCAACCTTCGATGGCGGAGGTTCGGCGATGGATATGCTGGCTATGACTCCGGTACACCTCCTGGCTATTAGAAAAACAGATATCAAAGCCCTCTTCGCCAAGTTCCCCCAAATTGCTATCAACGTTGCCGGAGTACTGGCAGCTAAGGTGCGCCGTGATTCCTCACTGGTGGAGGTGCTTTCGTTCGACCAGGTCATCAGTCGGCTGGCCAGGCTCATAATAAAGCAGACCGATGCCGAAAAAAGCCTGTTGCCGCTCTTTAACCAGCAGGACCTGGCGGCGATGGTGGGTACCAGCCGGGTGGTGGTCAACCGGTCGCTTAAAGCTATGGAAGACCAGGGGGCTATCCGACTCGAGCGACGTCGCATCGTGGTTACAAATAGAGAGAATCTGGAAAATCTGGTCAAATAGAAGATTACCGGGTAATTTGCCCGGGAGGTGTTTATGGATTTAGAGGAGCTTGCAAAAAGGGTACAGGCTATCGAGGACCTGGAGGAAATCAAGAAACTGCACCAGAAGTACATTGATTTAATGGATAACCTCAAATATAAGGAGGTTCTGGACCTCTTTACGGAAGATGCTTCGGTAGAAGTACGAAACTCCGGAGTACTCAAGGGTAAGGAGGGACTCACCGATATTTATATCAACAAACTGGGCAGGAGGACGGCCCGGTCCGAAGGACACTTTGTCATCGAACCGGACATCACCATCGAGGGAGACACTGCCAGGGGCACCTGGCTGGTTTACATGCTATTCTCTAAGCCGACTGTAGAGTGGGTGCAGGGAAGGAATGAGGCGGAATATATTAAGGTCGGCGGGAAATGGAAAATCAAGTCGATGAAATTCACCCGGACCAACGCCTCCAGGCCTGATATGTTTCCCTAGATGTCAAATAATCACCGTTTACTCCGGATACGGCTCAGGTGGTGGGGGCTCCATCACGTTGATACGATACCGACTGTATGGCATGAAATACGTGGTCGGTTTATCCGGGATATTTTCCGGAGAACCGGCTATACTGGCTGCCACCGGTTCTTCCACCCAGCCTTTTTCATAGGGACACATAAACGCCTGGCGGTAGGCAAACTTAAAAAATTTCCACTGCCCGTCCTCTTTTACATACTCCATATCGTATTTCCCCAGGCACAGGAACTGCTTAAACATACCACCGCCTACAAAAGAACAAAAGCCGTGGGAATGCCATAGCCCCTTGGCTCTGGTCCTATCCCGGTTGATTTCGATTACAGGGTTGACGGTCATGTGTATCGCCAGGTTTCCCGCTCCTATTTTCTTATCACTGAATACCGTGTTCCAGAACCGGGTAATGCTCTCGATTCCTTCGTAAACGCCACTGTCTTCTATCTCCATGTTAACGCCCGGTGTTTTCTGGGCGAACAGAGCCGGTACCTCGGAACGTTTTCCTATATAATACAGGTGCGCGTATAACGACTGCAGTTTCCAGATTTCCAGATAGTCTTTGGCATAAGCCCCCTCGGCTACCTGCTCTTTCAGACTTTTAACTTCGGCTTCCAGTTCTTCTAGAGTCATCGTCATTTCCCATTTCCCCCTTATTTCTTTCCGGAACATGGTTACCGTAAACCGGTGAGACTCAGTCATCCCAGCCGGATTTAGCGCGATAGGGGAGCGACGTCATATTAGCCTCGATTGCCTCGATTTTGCCACTCTTTATCTTGAACAGCTCGCTGACGACGACGGTAAAAGGCTTCCGGGCGGCGGGTATCATTTCCACCTCGCCCACTTCGGGGACTTCGGCGAAATTGATATTACCGGCGTGGTGGAACATGAAGGTACCGAAGGTCAGTCCCCGCTCTTCGTCGATTACCGTATAGCGACGCGGCTTTATCTCGGTGATATAAATAAACGACTTGGAGTTTATCTGCTCACGGGTGCCGAGGGCAATCGGGTTGAAAGAAGAACCGGGCAATTGCATATTGGGATTGTTGGTGGTCTGCATTCCGTTTTCCACCCGGTTACAATCATCGCCCCAGGGGACGATATCACCGTCATCTGTCTCGAGGGCATCGAAATAGAGGTCGGATATCCTTATCATCTCCTCCCGCGAGACACGCTCCGAAGTTGACAGTGTTTCCAGAAAAGTCGGTCTCGGTTTAACCAGATTTTCCACCGGAATAGGTCGCTCGCCACCCCGTACGACAATGTTTTCAATCTCGGTAATCAGTCCTTCTATGGTTTTCAGACGGCTGGCAATAATGATGGGAAAGCCGTTCTCCTTCATCAGACCGTAAAAACCTACCTGACCTCCCTGCGGGTCGCAGGCATATAATCTGTAGGTCGCATCATCGCTGGCGGTTGCCCACAGTCCTTCTCCGAGGGGTAGCTCGATGGTGTTTTCAGTGTGCTTCAGGGTCCTGGACAGCGGTAGACGAGAAGGGTCATGGGCGATGAGAGCCTCGAGGTACCGGTCCTGCAAGCTCTCCAGATAAGCCCGGTCGGTTTCTTTACTTTGGCGTGAAGACGTCATTCAAAAAATTCCCCCTGGTATTGCTGATTGGATATTACTAGCTGGAATATAAAAAGTCAAAAACAATGGTTAGAATAATCGGGTGGGGAAGCAACAAAGTGGTTATATTACTTTCCTATTTTTCTAGTGCAGTTTATAATCATTAGAGACTTTTGTTTTGTTGAATCGATATCTTTGATATTACAGGGAAGGTGAACGATGATAAATAACCTGCCGGAGCTCAGTCTGAGCGAGAAAGAACGCCGCTGGTCGCTGCTGCGTGACAAATTAAAAGCAGCCGAGCTATCGGCTCTTATCGTTTACGGGGGCAGCCAGCTGGGCGTGCCGGTACATTACCTGACCGGGGTGTGGGGAACAAGGATGAACATGGTCATTTTCCCGGTTGAGGGCGAGCCGGTATTCCTGATTCCCAGTAACAGTGGCCAGACGCCGGAGAAGGTTGCGGAACGGGGCTGCTGGATAGACGTTGATAATATCCGCCTCTCTCCTAATCTGGCAGCGGACGCCGCCAGTCATATCATTAATCTGAAGCTGGATAAGAGCCGGATTGGCATAGATAGTTTCCGCTGGTGGCCTGTATTCGATTATCAGCTGTTTTCCGATATATGCCCCGATGTTGAGGTGGTCGAAGCGCACCGTCTCTTCGGTGAAATCCGTGGTCCCAAGAGCGAAGAAGAACTGGCGGTTATGCAGAAGGCTATAGAGATTTCCGACCTGGCTCACTATGCGTTTCTGGCAAACCTGAGTTCGGGTATAACCGAAGAAGAAGCGGCGGGGAAAGCGGGAGAAGTCCTCGACGCCCATGATATCGGCGACAGGATTGTTCTTATTCACAGTAATCCCGGGGCATCATATCCCAACCGCCCGGGGCCCGCGATTATTCAGAAGCCCAATCCGGTGACGTTTTCTCCGGAATTTACCAGGAACAAGGGATACGGCGCCCAGATGATTCGAGCTTACTGGTGGGAGGAGCCGAAAGATATCTTTAAAAGGATGTTCGAGCTCTGGGGTGAGATGAGAAAGATGATAGAGACCGAATTTCGGCCGGGGGTTGAGATTACCGATGCCGGGAAAAAGATAGAAGAACTGGTGGCTGAATACGGTTTTGAGTGCGATAAACTGGGTCATGCCGTGGGTCTTTCCTACGGTGATGCCCCCTATATTACCGCGGGACCGCATCAGAAGGACTTCATGGAGTGGACTATCCTGGCCAACGAAGTGTACGCCGTCCATCCCATGGTGAGATGCCAGGGCTACGTCGCGCCTTTCTCGATGATAGGTGATATGTATTTCATCGGGGAGGACAGCACCACCCGGATGACCACCGCTTTATCCGGTCTACCGGAATATATTCCGCAATAAGCATCCGACGTAAATACCCGGAGAAATAAATGAAAAGCATCATTGTATATTTTTCGCAGACGGGAAACACCCGCCAGATAGCCGGGGCAATCCAGGCTGGCATTAGCGGGTTAAACGGTGAATGTGACCTCGCCCGGATTCAGGATGTCGGTAATGATGACCTGCAAAAATACGATTTAATCGGACTGGGCAGCCCCGTCTGGCACCGCCGCGAACCCGCTAACGTGCTGGGTTTCATCGAATACAGCCTGAAATCGCTGGAAGGCAAGCACGCCTTTACGTTCTGCACCCACGGTCTTTACCCGGGCCATTTTATCGGCAGGGTCGTCCCCGCGCTGAGGCTGGAAGGGCTGACGGTCGTTGGCTGGAAAAGCTGGTATTGCAGTGTCTGGCTGCCCGAGCACCCCAAGCCCTATTTTACTGACGGTCACCCCGATGAAATCGATCTGAAAGAAGCAAAGGATTTCGGCAGAGAAATGGCGGAACGCAGTCGGCGGTTATACGACGGCGAGACGAATTTTATCCCGATATTACCCGTCGGGCGCGAATATCACGAGCTTTATCCGGGACCGGGCAGCACTGACCGTGCCGGACGGAGGAGTAATCCCGACGGCTCGCTGGACATGATAGACCTGCGCAGCTTTGATTTTAAAGTAAATAAGGAGAAATGCAATTATCCTCAATGTACGGTCTGTATCGATAACTGCCCAACCGGCAGTATAAATTTTAGTGTGTCCCCGCCCCTTTTCCGCCAGAACTGCGACCGGTGCTTCTTTTGCGAGCAGATTTGCCCCCGGGGCGCTATCGAAGTCGATTGGCAGCCACTGGCTGATTTTGTGAAGAAGAACGTCATCGATAACTGGGTATCGGTAGCTGAAGAAGCCGTCGCCAGCGGGCGTTTACGGAGACTTGTGCCTCCGGAGGAAGTCGGCCTGAAGACTCCCTGGTATACGGTAAAAAAACCGCCGCGTCTCAAGCCTTTATAAAGCTGGTATCTTACCTTTGACGGCTTCTCTGGTTTCCGGTGACGGCTAATCAAATATTCTGAAACTCGTTAAACAGTTCCCCCATCACTTTGTCGTGCCGCGCCAGGAATTCCTCGCGGGTATCGGTGAAGGCAGGCAGTACCCATTCCATCTCATTCAGGCTCCGGGTGATATCCGGTATCTGGTTGTAGGGGACTGATATCAGGATGAATCCCTCCGGATATACCTTTCTGGCTTTCATACCGAAGGTCATGCCGGTGGGCACGAAATTAACTTTGCTGCTCTGGTAGGGGTAGGTAAAGACCCAGGCACACGCCCCCACCATGGATATCCTGCTTTCCCAGAGCTCACCTGTGGCGTATGTCATCGCCCTCATCACGATTTCCGCCTGATTTGGTGTAGCGACGATGACCATCAGGTCCGGCTCGAAGGAGAGCTTGTCCACGGTAGCGAAGGCCACGTAGTTCACCGTGCCCCGCGCCATGGCCGGGGCCTGCTGGTTCAGCTTGGCGTTGGCGCGCGCATCCTCGAAAAGACCCCATTTCATGCCTACCTGTCCACTCTCCCCGATGGGTGAGGGGTCGGACATCCCCATCGTCCCCTTACCGGCGCAGTCCTCGTTATCCTTGGTGATATAGAAAGGGATTTTCCGCTGCTGGGCTTCGTTGACCATCTCGCAGAGGGCCATGGTCTTATCGAGCTGCTCCAGTCCCTCCGGCTTGTAAGTCAGGAACTTTATGCCGACGGGCGGATACTCGAAGTTGAATTTCTGATAGATGGAATAGTCGGTCTGGTTCGTGTTCATTTTCTCCCCCTTTGAATAAGTGCTGCAATCTAAAATACAGGTATTATCAAAACCGATTTATGGATTAAGACTTATGCAGTTCAGTTCGGTCGGGCATACCCTGCTGGGGTATACAATATCATAAGAAACACTTATTTTCAACGGGGTTTTATTTGCATTTGGTTGATAGGTGCTTACCTCACCCCTGACCCCTCTCCAGTCGTAATCATTTATAAGAAACCACAGATATTGATGACTGGAGAGGGGAGTTGAGGAGAGAGGGGGCGAAGCCCCTCTCTAATTCTTTCCCGGGCAGGCCTTCGGGGGCAGGCGGCACCCAGTGAATGTAATACTGGTGGCTGCCGGTATAAGCCCCGTTATTTACCTGGTCGTCAATCCAGGCGACTACCGCACCGGTCCCGGGCGGATTCCAGGGTCTGTCGCCCGAAAGTATATATTTATCATATTTAGTCTTTGCCATAATTTACTCCCCCTGGATTTTTTTGGATTTCTTTTCCGGCATTATCTGTTTATATACCCGGGGAATGTTAGGTGGGTCGAACTCCGGCAGGTCGCTGAAACGGCCCTCTTTCACCGTCCTCATGCCGCGTTCCCGGACTCCGGCATCAAAATCAGCCAGGTTGTCGGTCTCCAGTTCGTAAAGCGCCAGGTATTTCCGGCGCTGGCCTTCCCCGGAATGAGCGCTTTCCCAGCGCGTCGCGCTAATCATCCCGGGTACCTCCAGCATATCGGGTATATGCATATTGTCATACCAGTCATTATATTCGTTCTCGCGGGCCGGGTCTTTACAATCGCTGAAAGCGAATAGCAGGTATCTTGCCATAATAATAATCCCCCTTGCGTCTGGGTGAACTCGCTAACGATATAGTATCAATATCCGGGGCAGTCTTTATTTTAGACTTGAATCATCGGTCCGGCACCACCGACATTGGGACCGTCATAGGAATATTCCTTGCCGCCCACTGTCTTGGTGAACTTTGGAGTAAGCAGCAGGGCGCTGAAAAGAACCGGCTTGACGATTTTCCTGAAGTTCAAAGGTGTATGCGGCAGGTCTTTGGGTATATAGATAATGGTCGGCTTGTCGATGAGGTACTGTTCCATCTCGCCTTCCCCGCCTATCCAGAAATCTATTTCCGCCTCGAAACTGCTGAAAAGGTCCGGCAGCTCACCACCGAGGAAAATAAGGTACTCGTCGGCGTCATGGGTGTGGGGCTCTCTTTCCAGGAATATGGGTTTAGTAAATAACTGCCACCCCATGTTCATGTTGGCGCCGGGTATCTGCCGGGCACCCCGGAAATAAGCCTGGGGATCGGCCACGGCCGGCAGGTTCGAGTCCTCTTTAAAGTCGCTGAACAGGTATTTTGCGTATTTATTCTCTGGCATTTTTATGGGTCTCCTTCTGGAAAGATATTTATTAAAAGCGAGATGCTAATCTCTTTTCGATTCTGGGGGAAGTGGTCTGATTGACGGACCGGACGAAAGCGTAATATCAATAAACATTATCGGCTTATTCACCGTCTTTATATTCAGAGGACCGTGCATAAGCCCTTTGGGTATGCGTATGCAAGCAGGATAGTTGACGGTATGAATGGTGTCCCCCAGACCCATCTCGACCTCGGCATCATAATCGACGATGTTATTAGGGTCGCCTCCCATGAAAAAGATAATCTGGTCAAAATCATGGTTATGGGACTCGGCTACCATGAGGAATGGCTCCGTGAGGAACGACCAGCCCAGCGAGAAGTCCATACCGAAGAGGTCTTTCTCCCCGAAAGCCCCAACCTGAGGTGCGTTAATCTGCTTATAGAGCGAATAACCCGGTTTCAGTTCTACGATGTAGTCTCCGTGTTTGACGTTTTCTATCGGCATCTGCTACTCCTTTATTCCGCTTTGATTTGGATTACACGTCGGACTTCGTGTAATATTAATGAAATCCAGCACGACAAGATGATAAGATGATTATCGTCTTATTGTCAATCCTGACTTCGGGAGGTCAAGTAATGATTAAGTCGATTGCCGTTGCCCATAGAAAACCCGGACTTACCCGGGAAGAGTACAATAAATACTGGAAGGAGCAGCATGGTCCCCTGGCTGCCCGGCTTTTTCCCGGATTAAGAAAATACGTCCAGAACCACCTCGTCGAGGTACCGGGTATGGAATACGAAGGTGATGGTATTGTCGAGATGTGGTACGACGATGTAGAGGCGTTTCAAAACTCCATGAGATTCGTCCGTTCCGAAGAAGGAAAAGCGCTGGCGGAAGATGGCGCCAAATTCGCCGAGATGCGTAGCGGGGGCTTGTGGATTGTAGAAGAGCATGTCATCAAGGACGATTTAACCTGAAAACGACCGGGGAGGTTGCCTCAGAGAGCAGCTGTCCTCCCCGTATGGTATCTAAAATTTATTCCTTTGGTCGGAAGCGGTTCGGCTTGAGCTTTAGCGTGGCATTATATTCCACCTCGGACGTTGTCTTGCCGGTAACGGGGTGCTTGAAGTGGAAGGGGTAGATGTAACCGGACGGATATTGTGTATCGAATTCCGCAAACTCATCCGGGCTTAGTTTGGGTCTGTCTTCGGCGGTGTCATCGGCGGGTGTGGCTGGTGAAACGGGGGGATATTTGGGCGGGGCGTAGGCGTAGTGCATCTGGAAGGCCAGCTTTAAAATCTTCCAGACCCCATTCTCTTTGACGTATTCCATCTCGTAGATAACGCTTATATATATTGGGTCAATGTTGTCGTTGACCGGACGGGCACAGATGGTGCCGTAGCCATACCATCTCCCCCATGCCTTTTCCCCTCCGGGATCGACGGTAATCACCGGCGAGACCTGCATCACCTGGTGGAGGAACTCGGGAGGGGTCTTTCTCCCCGGCCTGAAGTAGCGGCGGATGCCTTCCTGCCCCTTATAGGTGCCTTCAACAAAGGTGCCTGAGACGTCGTCACGCCTGGAGAAAAGGTCTATTATCTCCTGGCTCATCCAGTGCTCCAGGTAGTAGCCGTAGGCGCATTGCAGCCTCTTGATAGCGTCTATATCATTAAGAAGCTGTATCTGCTTATCTTTTTCCTTTATCTCTTTTTGCAGTGTTTTTACCCGGGCTTCCAGGGAATCGAGTCTGGTTTCCAGCGTTTCCCGGCTCATGGTGTATCTCCTTATAGCTGACTTATTATCTGTATCAGGCTTTGTACACCTTGCCGGTGGCTTTATCCTTCCAGTAAGCCCGCTGCTGCACCGGCCAGTTGAAGCTGATTGCTCCCGGACGCGGGCAATCATTAACGCAGCAGCCGCAATACCAGCATTCGTCGGGATGCAGTATCATCGGCGATTTGCCTTTTTCCGGATTGGGTATGAAAACGTCTACCTGGCAGACCTCCAGGCAGTGGTTGCAGCCGTTGCAGACGTCCTCGTTGAAAATAACCGGGGTGTTCGGGGTGGTTATATTGGGCAGCGCGTATACCTTATCTTTAGCCATAACAGTCTCCTTATTTTTCCTGGTAAACGCCTTGGTAATCCTTGTTGCGGGCTTCGTAGTTTTCTTTCAGGTTTCCCCAGTATTTAAGTGGTAACGAACCCTCTTTGACCTTGTCGTTCACCAGTTTAACCGTAACGAATTTTGCCCATTCCGGCGGGTCGATTTCCGGGCAGTCGATTCGGTGGAAACCGACTAGGTTACTGCTGGCACGGCGCGCCAGTGAAGCGTTAAGAACGATTTGGCCGTGGGCAAGTAGGCTAAGGTCTTCGATGCTACGCATCAGCTTGTGTGGGTCGAGAGCATAAAGCCTGGGGACGTGGTTTTCCTGGATGTCCTGGAGAGTTTCCAGTCCCATTTTGAGCAGCGAATCCGTTTTATATTCGCTGCAGAACATCTGCATCGCCCGGGCAATACCGGCATGAAGCTCTTTCCAATCGATTCCTTCGGTTCTCTTAATCGGGGCATACACGCGGGCTTTTTCCAGAGCAACCTGGTCGCGGGATATCTTTTGTCCACCTAGTTGCTTGGCCTGCGCCGCGGCTTTCCGGCCAGCGTAACGTCCGGTAGCCGCCGCAAAGCTGTGGTCGCCGGCGGAGAATATCTGCTCCCCGGCTACATACAGTCCGTCGAGGGTCGACATTAAATTCCAGTCGATAATCGGACCGCCGCCGCCGGTAGTGCGCCAGTGGGCCGGGCTGGCGCCTTCGATAAAGGTATAGTTCATGAGCAAGTGCTTGTCGGGATTGAATCCGGCTTCGTTATAAGTATCGGTGATTATCTTGGTAGTGGATTCCTCGCCCAGCATCAGGTTCCAGGTGACGTTTCTTTCAATGTCGGGCATGGCGGGGAAATCTCCGTAGAAAGGCAGGGCGTATTCGCCGGTCTGGACGCCCTTGAGTATCTTTTCCATTTCCTCGGGGCCCGGCCGCATGGCACCGCCGTCCGGCCAGCCCTGTACCGGCCAGGGGAGCTTTTTACCGTTGGCATCAACGAGCTGGATGTTCTCGTAGCTGGCATCTCCGGCACCGCCGTACCAGGTATGCTTGTAGCCGGTACCCAGCATCAGGATTCCCGTTCTCTCCATTAACGTAAGCTCGGCGCCGGCTTTCCAGGCCATGGCCATACCGTCGCCGGTTATCGTCCGGGAGCGGAAGGTGTTATAACCGGCCAGCTCGGTGTTCAGCATCCAGAGACTCCAGTTGCCGGCCGTAGCCAGCACGGTGGTTTTCGACTTGAATATCATGAATTCGCCGGTGCGCCCGTTCAATCCGGTAGCCCCGACCACTTTAGCTCCCTGTACGCCGCCCTCTGTAAGTAGACTGGTCACCATGACGCGGTCGAAAACTTTAACGCCCAACCGTTTGCATTCCTTCTTCAGGGCGGGTTTAAATGTAGTGCCCCAGATACGGATAACCACCTCTGTTGAGTGGTTCGGGCTGTAGCGGGGTGAAAACATGAACTTGGTATCGTCGTAACGGCCCTCAGCCCCCAGGTATTCGTCATCGGTATCCCTGATTTTTCCACCCATCTGCTCCATCTCCAGCAGAGTGTCGTAGTCCTCGCGGCATTGAATCTGGTTGCCGATGCCGTTGGCGTAGGAGTATTTGACGGGCTCTTTCATCAGCGGTCCCATGATACCGGGTTTTTCGGTCATCAGTTTCGCCCACTCGTCGGGGTCGACTTTCGAGTGGGGGTTAGCGGGAACGTTGCACCAGTGGTCGCAACCGGGGCCACCCGCACCGCTGCGGATAACATCCCCCTTTTCCACGAGGGCTACCTTGGCGCCGTTCCTGGCGGCGCTGATGGCCGCCCAGCACCCGGCAATACCCCCGCCGATTACCAGGACATCCACATCTATTTCCTGTTCCTCTTCATAGCGTATCGGGTAAGGCCAGACGGGCGGTGTGCCTTCTTTTTTCAGGTAATCATGCCATTTCGTCATTTTTGTAACCTCCTCCTATAATTGAAATATTTATTACCGTCTAGGGACTCACCCCGCCGGATACCACCAGCACCTGCCCGACGATATCACTGGAAGCATCGGAGACCAGAAACACCACCGCATTGGCGATATCCTGGGTCGTCGTAAGCCTGCCGATGGGCAGAGTCTTCGGGAAATTTTCTATCATACCAGGAGGGGCATTCCTGGCAAAACCGGTATCGGCAACACCGGGCGAGACGCAGTTGATATTGATGCCGTGCGGTGCCGCTTCCTTGGCTACTCCCATGCTGAAGCCGATTATTCCCGCTTTAGCCGCGGCGTAGCCGGAGGTGAACATACCGCCGTGAATACCCGCGCCCGAGGTAACATTGACGATTTTCCCGCCCTTTTGTTTTATCATGATGGGAAGAATCGTTTTCGTCCCGTTCCGGGTGCTCCTGAGGTTGACATCGATATCGAAGTCCCAGTCCTTGTCGGCCATTTCCAGGAAAGGCTTGGGCGGGGTACAGCCTCCGGCGTTATTGACCAGTATGTCAATCCTGCCGAATTTCGCCAGCGCTTCTTTCACCATGCTGTCCCAGTCAGCGCCCTTGGTAACGTCGGCTTTAATAGCCATTGACTTACGCCCCAGCTTCTCCACCTCGGCCGCTGTCTTCTTGGCACCGTCGAGGTCGAGGTCGTTGACGATAATATCGCAGCCTTCCTGCGCCAGCGCCAGGGCTACAGCTTTCCCGAAGCCTATCTGGCTACCCGCCCCGGTTACCAGGGCTACCTTATCTTTGAGACCCAGTTCCATAAAGTGCCTCCTGAAAGCCGCGGATTTATCGTTAATTTTGTCGCAATGCGGGCATGTACCTGATTGTACTCCGTCCTGAGTATTTCCATCAACCGACGATAGATTCGGCTACTTTGACAAGTTCATCCTGGATCATGGATTTACTCGCTGAAATGACTATCTCAAATTGACCCTTTTGTTCGGGTGTGGTTTGCGGCGGCAGCAGCCAGATAAGCTCGGCGTTGATTTCACGGTCGGCACGAATTCCCTGTCCCTTACCGATTGTTACCGGTACGCCCGCTTCTTTAATACCGTCCGGTTTCCCTTCAGGATGCCATCGATAGCTTATTTCCATTTTGGTTTGCATGGCATACTTTTCCCGGGCGCCGGTCGCGTCACCCAGGGTTATTTTCCTCTTCTCCAGTTTGTCATCGGAGATAAGCAGTCTCAGTCGGTTATCCTGCATATGGCATTCCTGGACCTTGTAGCCTTCGGGCAGGTAGGCGGGCTCCGGTATATCCGCGCCCAGTATATTTCCGGCTTCTTTTATGGATACTTCTTTGGCATCGAGTTCCAGGGTGTTATGAAAACCCTCATGCTGCACGGTCCGGGTGTACTGGGACGAGAGGACGACATTGATGAACATCATGGGCTGGCTGACTCTCTTCCAGATAATGGGACAGTGAATCATGCCCTTGGGAATAAATACCACCGTCGTAGAATCTATGATGTTCTTGGTCTCTTCCTCACCCAGATAAAGCTCAACCTCGCCGTCGAAGACCTGCATATCCTCCGGGGTGCCCATGAAGCAGAAAAACTGGTCGAAGTCATGAGCGTGGGGGCGTTCCATCTCGATGGGTGAAATTAAATAGGTGTACCTGATGCCGAAACCCATCTCCGGAAAGTGATTGGCGCTATCGAACAGCATTCTCGGTTTATACGGGGGGAAAATATTAAAAGCCAGGGGTTCCCTGATGATGTATTTACTGTAGTCTACTTCAGCCATCTTTCGGTTCTCCTTTTATAAAATTATTGCGGTCTGCCCTCGGTTGAAACGGGTATCTGTTTGTAGTTCCCGGGCTCAAATCCGGTGCAGACAACCACAAAGAATATACACGGCCTTTTGACGTTCTTCCAGACGATGGGGAAATGTGCCAGCCCCGCCGGTACGTATACGCAAGCTGACGAATTTATCTCCACTTTCTCCAGTTCGTCTCCCTCGCCCAGCCAGAACTCGGCCTCGGCTCCTAAATCGTGAATATCTTCGAAGTTGGTTCCCAGGAAGAGAAATATCTCGTCGAAGCCTTCATGGATATGTGGACCTAGTTTACCGCCGCCTCCGCCCCCAACGACGATGTCTCCCGAAATAACTCCCGACTCTACGCCGACGGCTGAGCCTTCGATTAACTTCTGGGAGACCCAGATAAGTGGTCCGGTATCGACTCTACCCTTCATATCTATTTTATCCGGCACCTCCTGCTCAAAACCCGAACCGAAGACAGCCGGTTTTCTCACGACGTATTTTTCATATCTTGATGCCGCCATCCGCGCGCTCCTTTCCTTTCTTTATCTTAAATGGTTTTCCTGCCGCTGACCGGATTGGCAAAGTGGAAGGGACAGATAAATCCGGAAGGATACAGTGTCTCTTCCGGTGCGCCGTCGGGTTTTAGCTGGGGATTGCGTCGGTAGGGGCGGTTGATGACGATATCGGCGCGCCTTTCCGGTTCGACCCAGCCGATGGTGTAGGGGCAGTGAATAGTCATGCACCAGTGCACTTTATAAAGTTTCCAGACGCCGTCCTGCTTTAGGTATTCCACTTCGTAAACACCGTTCATCCATCCCGGGTTGACCTTGCCGCCCTCGGCGGGGAAAGCGTTGGCTCCGAATCCGTACCACCTTCCCATGGAGGTCAGGCCGTCCGGATTAACATGCACGACCCCGGAAAGCTGCATCACCTGGTGCAGGAATTCCGGATTTTCCGCATGGGGAGTTTCAATACCTTTTCTCCCGTGGTGAAAGAAGTCCCGGATGTTTTCCTTGCCCACGTAGTGCCCGGCAGCTACCAGGAGCGACGTTTCCGGACCATCGGCAAAAAGGTCGATGATATCCTCGGCCATCCAGTGTTCCAGATAAAAACCATAAGCCCTCTGCAGCTTCTTTATCTCCTCGATATCTTCCAGGGTCCTGACTTTTTCTTCCAGTACTTTCACCTTGGCTTCCAGCTCTTCTACAGTCATGATAGACTCCTTCATCTATTTGATATAACTCCAATTATAGTGCAATCAGAAGCTGCTTTAAAGCCAGGTTACAGTAACGAAATATAAAAATAAAAAGGGATTCTCTGAAATACCACCACATGGCTCGCGAAAGCTGGAATTTTCTATACATCTGGACAGTAGATGCTTACCTCTCCCCCTTTATCCCCCTCTCCAAATAAAAAAAACACAGGCATATCACAAGCTCCATTTGGAGAGGGGGAGTTATTTATAAGAGGGGCTTACGTCCCTCTTTTTAGAGACTCCCCAATAGAAATGTGGGGTGTTTAAGAGGGGTGAAACCACTCTTTCTATTCCCTCCCCCTCTCAAACAAATTTAAACATGCCTATAAAATATAAATCTGTTTGAGAGGGGGCCAGGGGGAGAGTATCTGAAATCAACCGGAATTAAACAGGTTAAAAACGGGTCAAAATTGACTTAGAGTATGGGTTGCGTTATATTGTATAGAAGCAGCGATAAATGACGTAGTACGTTCGCTGCCCTTTCATTGTCAGGCACCAAAAAAAATTATAGGACTCTGCAGATTAGTTTGTGCTTGCTTAATTTACCTGAAAAACAGCTTCAAATCTTAGATAACAATCGGATTTTCCACCGTCGAAAAAAAAAGGATCAAAGGAGTTAAAGATGGCAGTTCTGGAAGAACCCATAAAAGGAATTAAAAACGTAAAGAACTATATCAACGGGGAGTGGGTCGAATCGAAAGGAGAAATCGTGGATGTGGTCAACCCGGCTACTTACCAGACGATTGGCAGGGTGCCCATCTCGACCAAAGAAGAGATAAATGCCGCCGTGGAGGCGGCTAAAGCCGCCTTTCCCGACTGGCGGAGAACAACCCCGCTAGCCAGGTCCCGCATCCTCTTCCGGTTAAAGAACCTCCTTGAAGAAAACTTCGAGGAGGTCAGCCGGATACAAACGCAGGAACACGGCAAGTGCATCGATGAATCGAGGGGAGAGAGCCGGCGCGGGATAGAAAACGTCGAGGTTGCCTGCGGCATCCCTACGTTGATGCAGGGATATTACTCGGAAGATATAGCTCATGGTATCGATGAGTGGGTTATCCCCACTCCCCTGGGAGTGTTCGGTATTATCGGGCCCTTTAATTTCCCCTGGATGATACCGCTCTGGTCGGCCCCTTACGCGTTGGCTACCGGTAACTGTGTCGTTATCAAGCCTTCGAGTGAGGTGCCGTTCAGCCAGATGAAACTCGCCGAACTCGCTGAAGAGGCCGGTTTTCCACCCGGCGTGTGGAACGTCGTCAACGGTGGCAGGACCGTTGTCAACGGCATGCTGGACCATCCGGACATCGTCGGTATTACCTTCGTCGGGTCGACTCCTACGGGCAGGGATGTAATTTATAAAAGGTGCGGTGAGACGGGTAAAAGGGTTATCGCTCAATGCGGTGCCAAAAATTTTATGACGGTCATGCCCGATTGTGATGTTGAAAGGACCGTAACGGCGATGATGACCTCGTTTTTCGGCAACACCGGTCAGCGCTGCCTGTCGGCCGCCAATGCCGTCATCGTCGGTGATGATGATGCGTTCTACAGAGATTTCGTGGACAAGATTGTCGCTCGTACCTCCAACATTAAAGTCGGCTACGGACTCGACGAATCGGTACAAGTGGGACCGCTACGCGATAAAGCCAAAAAGGAAAAAGTCTTAAGATACATAGAAACCGGCATTAAAGAGGGGGCCAAATTACTGCTGGATGGCAGGAAAGTAAAAATTAACGGTGATTATCCGGATACCTGCTTTTTAGGGCCGACTATTTTTGAAGATGTCAGGCCCGACTCCAGGGTAGGTTCCGAAGAGATTTTCGGACCGGTGATGAGTATCATGCGTGTTAAAACCCTGGAAGAAGCCATAGAAATCAGCAACGCCAATTCATTCGGCAACGGCCACTCCATATTTACATCAAGTGGTAAAAGCGCCCGCGAATATCAATATAATATTCTCAGCGGCAATGTCGGCATTAATATCGGCATAGTTGCTCCGATGGCCTTCTTTCCCTTCAGTGGTATGAAGGAATCGTTCTACGGGGTGCTGCATACCCAGGGCAGGGAAGCGGTTCGCTTCTTTACGGAAAGTAAAGTCATTATTCAAAGGTGGTTTTAATGGAACTCAATACAGCTTCTTCGGTTATCAGTTTCGCCCGCGAACTTGAAGAGGAGAGCGCCCGGTTTTACGAAAGTCTTTCCTCGCAATACCCCGGGGATGAGGAAACGTTTCTCGACTTTGCTAAAGAGAACCGCAAATTCATCAAGCAATTCGAAAACGCCTATTACAGCGTTATCAGCGACGCCATCGAGGGGTGCTTTGCTTTTGCCATCAATCCTGACACATACAAACTCAATAATAAACCTGTAGCCGGAGCGGATATCTCTGAAGCAATTAGGCGGGCTCTGGAAATAGAAGACAGTTTGGTACGGTTTTATAATGATGCTGCCGAGCAATCAAAATCACTGCTTGCCGATGTTCCCCGTGCTTTTACCCTGATAGCTAAAAAGAGGTCTGGAAGGAAGCAGACACTCGAAAGTATCCGTTAATAAATCTCTGTAGAATATCGATAGAGAAAAAACAGGGAAACTATGCGCTATATTATCTACGGGGCAGGCGG
>Ga0315537_1000128_pt1 | contig 50214 bp, 44 predicted proteins | sample SalMarSW160270MG_FD_203091 | JGI IMG/M metagenome (GOLD analysis project Ga0315537, IMG submission 203091) | Salt marsh sediment microbial communities from the Plum Island Ecosystem LTER, Massachusetts, United States - Salt Marsh Sediment SW1602-70 ... | reverse complement strand
GCTGAAGCTTTGGAAACATCCTCCTCACCTTCACCAGATCCATACCGCAGCTCACCTCGATGGGATACATACCGGTTACGCCGCCCTCGATAAAGAGGTGTATGATATCAAAGCAGTCCCCATCCGTATCGACAAAAATGACTTTAACGCCGTTTCCCTTTAAAAAACCGGTGAGTCTTTGATAGTAGGGAACCATGAACTCCTGTATCGTTGCGGGTGATACCATCGATCCCGTTCCTGCTGAGATATCCTCCCATACAATAAAGAGATCCACATCAGTATCGGACAGCACTTCTTCATATACGGCAATCCAGAGCTCGGTAAAGGTTTCGAGCACATCATGGATGAGTTTCGGATCGTCAAAATAGTTGTAGAAGAGATGTTCATAACCCATGAGCTGTGCAAGTGTACCGAAATAGCCATGCGGATAGCCCCCCAGAACAAGGGGATAGTCCCTGTTTCTGTACTTCTGTAAAAGCTCGTCCCAGTTCGACGGAAACCTGCCCCGTATATCGTTCAGGTTGAGCCGCTCATCCTTCAGTTTCTCCCAGCTTTTCCGGTCTTTGATCACCCACTCGATTCCCGAAGGGATCACACCCGTATCCTTGATAAACTTTCTTTTCACACCGTCAAGATCCTGATAGGTAAGATAATGGTCATCCTCCTGGAAAATCTTGATGTCGAACATCGGATGAAAGAGGAGATTGACATTGACAAGCACCTGGCCTTTATCCATATTCAGCTCGTTCTTCACATCGTTATCGATGGGAAATCCCTGGGTCGGCCAGTACAGACCGCCGCCGATGACCGCTACACCCGCCGGAAGCCGCTCGCCCTTTATTGAGTTCCAGCATGGATTGTAGAGCGATGCAGTTGGGGTCGTTATATTAACCGGTATATGCGGGAATTCCCTTCTCGGCAGGCCCTCCTCGTACCAGTTGTTTATCGTATCCCCCCAGTACCCGAACTCCCACTTCGGAGGTGTGACACGGGGATTGAAATTGATCATCACCTCTAAAAACCTCTCTCGAAGATTCATCTCTCCACTCCTTTACTGAACAGAGATTATTCGGCCGCTGGAAGTCCGATGCAAACACTATTCAATCGAGATGAAAAACCTCCTCGAGCTCTTCCATCTCAGGGCCGAGCAGTGAGCTGTCCTCCTTTATAAAATACCTGTCCATTGCCTTCTGCCAGCGTTCATTTACCTCCTGCTCGCCGATATAGGCAAAAGACTTTTCCGGATCCTCCGCCTCGAGGTAGGCGAAAAGCGTGCCGTCGCCACGGAAAAAGATTGAATAGTTATTCATACCGCTTTCATGAATCGCCTTTGCCATGTCCGGCCAGATTTCATCATGGTCTTTTTTGTACTGCGCTTTCATTTCAGGCTTGATTCTGAATACGAATGCGTATCTTTTCATATACCGAGCCCCCTGTGCGACCATTCTTCTGCACCACTTGCACCCTTCGAACAGGTATGCGAAGTGTGGAAAATCATATACACTACTGCCGGTGTTCACACCGTATATACAAATTCAGATAAATGCCTGCATCAATCCAGACACTCGCGATGTTCAACCGCCAGATAATAAACGGTGTACAAAGTCGAAAAGGTGCCTACATCAGTCCCCTTTTCCTGTAATGCCGTCTTGCGTCCTCCAGGATTCTTTCGATATCCTTCTCCTGTGATGGAGTTATCGGGTCGGGCTTGTGTGTTTCCAGTATCTCCTCCATCTGTTCTTTTGCGAGATCGATCGTGCTCTTTTTCCCCTGATTCAGCCATTCGGGGTACGACAGCCTGTCCGCAGCACGGGGCACGAAGTACTCCTTCTTCCAGTTCACCCGTGTATGTGTTTTGTTGAGAAACGTACCGGGAACAGGACCGACTTTTTCGATAAGATCAACGGCCATTGTTTCATCGTTTACCTCAAAGCCTTCAACGGTGCGTCCGATGATATTCGCCACATCGTCATTGATAATGGAGAGTATCGGGTTGTAGGCAAGCTCGGCAGTTACACCGCCGTGAAGAACAATGACATTCGCTCCTGACAGCGCGGATGCCATGGCAGTGTGCGTCTTTTCATACCCGCTCTGATAATCCACCAGCTTCGAGTTTGAGAAAGCGGCGCCTGTGTTTACCGTGGGTATGCTGTACACCTGGGCCCAGAGCTGATTGAAGGCCATCTGATGGAGGTTTACCCCCAGGGCTCCGAATAAAAACCCTCCGCTCTCCATATCCATCGGTGTGACGAAATCATTGCCGCATATTCCGGTACCCGGTCTTATGCACTGAATGAGCACCACAACAGCGAGAAGTTCCGCATTGTTGCTGATTGTTGCGCCTGCTGCGGTTACAGGCGCGGTCCCGCCCATAACAGAACCTGCGGCGATATACACGGGAAACCCGGCATTGATATATTCAAAAGCCGCATTGATCGCATCTTCCGGATAGGAGAGCGGTGCTGCAGCCTCGCACACGCCGAAGAGCTGCATATCCACCGCCTGCGCAAGCTGGGTTTCGAAAATGTAGGAATCTGTCGCCTGTGCACCGCGCGATGCCTTTGATGTAAAACGTATCCTGCTCGCAAGGCTTGCCGGGCAGAGCATCACCGGCGGGACATCCTCTATTTCAAAGTAGGGGGTATACGACGGAAAAATATCGATTGTTTCGAGCGCATCCGAGACAAGCACCGCCTGGTCGTTTTCTTCCTGTGTCGCCTGCCTTACCTCGCCGGTCGTTATGTCGGTATAGCGGGCGCCGGCGGATGACATAAAATAGAGGGTATTGCCTCCGACCCGTACATCATTCTTGGGATTCCGGGCCCGCACTGAAAAGCTGCTCGGCGTCTTTCGTATGCATTCCTCGACCAGAAATCCGGGGATACGCGCTATGCGTTCCTCAAAATCAACCATACAGCCGTTTTTCTGCAGCAGTTTCAACGCCCGTTCGCTTTCGAACCGCACACCAGTTTTTTCAAGCACATCGAGTGTTGCCCGGTGAATCTCTTCTATCTGTGAATCAGTAAGTATTTTTATCGGGTCAAAACCCCTCCTGAACCCCCTCCGCATTATCCGTTCCTCCGTGCTTATTTCAGTCCACGTTCATAAACGACAATTTTTCCCCCGATCACTGCAGTCACAGAAGTGGCGTACTTCCTCGGGAAAGTCCCAAGAGGATCCATCCCTGGCAGGATCCATCCTCTTGGGATCCATCCTCTTGGGATACATCCCCTTGGGATACATCCCCTTGGGATCCATCCTCTTGGGATACATCCCCCCGGGATACATCCTCTTGGGATACATCCTCTTGGGATACATCCTCTTGGGATACATCCCCCCGGGATACATCCTCTTGGGATACATCCTCTTGGGACCGAGTATTACAGATAACTGATATGATGCTACTCAGAAGTGGACAAAACCACTTCGCGGCCGAGTATCATATTATCTTATTTTATGTTACTCAGAAGCGACTTTGCGATACGTACGCCTTCAGGCGCAGTTGCACCGTATCCGTCCGCACCGATACTGTCGGCGAACTCCTGGTTTATGGGGCTGCCGCCAACGATTACCTTCACCGAATCGCGGATTCCTTCCTTTTTCAATCCCTCGATTACATTCTGCTGTTCCATCATCGTTGTGGTGAGCAGGGCGGACATGGCAACAATATCGGGGATGTGCTCATGCACGGCCTTCAGGAATTCTTCACTTTTTACATTGGTTCCGAGATCGATAACTTCAAACCCGGATGCAAAAAGCAGGGTGGCGACCATGCTCTTTCCGATGCTGTGAATGTCACCGAAAACGGTTCCAATGATTACTTTTCCCAGGGACTTGACCTTCTTCCCCTGTTTCTCAATCTCCTGTATTATAACAGGCAGCGCATTCTTCACGACCTCCGAAGCACAGACCAGGTCGGGAAGAAAGAGCTCACCGGTGCCGAACCTGTCTCCCACCTCCCGTATGCCTTCAGTCAGGGCCTGGGCGCACTTAAGAGGATCGGCATCCTGATCGATTGCCCGTTTTGCCGTGGCCCGCGCGTTGTCTATATCGAAATCAGTGACCATAGTCTTCAATTCCTCAAGAATTTTATCAGCCATGTGGTGAAAACCTCCTGAGCAAAACACTGCCGCGGCATTTAACAGAGAAAAACACCCTGACCCATGTCCTGCGTACGGGGAAATCTCTACTGCCGGACCACCTGTCTCCTCTTAACCGCCATTAACCTGGCGGCGTCTATAGAAATTGCGAGAATAAGAATCGCCCCTTTTACAACTTCACGCCAGTAGTAGGATATGCCTATTGCCTCTTTGAGATGGACCATGCCGTTTCGTATCACTCCAAGAATGATAACCGAGATTATGACACCGAGAAGGTTACCCTTTCCTCCTGCCAGACTCACACCCCCAAGCACGACGGCTGTAATAACCTCCAATTCCGAGCCGAGACCGGCATCGTCCCTGCCGAGGCTGAGCTGTGCAACGAGAATCATACCGGCGATCGAAGCCATAATCCCAGACATGACGTAGCTTGAGAATTTTATCCTGTTGATATTGATACCGGCGAGCCGTGCGGCGTACTCGTTGCTCCCGACTGCGTACACTTTTCTCCCATAGTCGGTGTACTTCAGCACAAGGGACATTATCGTGTATAGCACAATAACATATATGAGGGTAATTGGAATAATCTGCTTGTCCTGAGGTATATACAGCCGTGCAATCAGGAGAAACTTCTGATCGAAAATTCTTCCCAGCTTCAATGATTCGATATCCAGGGCAAACCACGATGCCATGCCCCGTGCAAGTGCCATGGTGCCAAGGGTAGTAATGACTGGATTGATTCCCACCTTTGTAATGATCACCCCGTTGAACGAGCCGAATACGGTGCCTATGGCAAGGCACACGAGCACAATCGCCCACGCAGGGAATCCGATGTGATGGAAGAGGGCAACATTTACCGCAGTAAAACCAAGAATGGAACCGACCGATATATCAAGTCCGCCTATAAGGAGCACGAAGGTCATACCCACGGACATGATAGCAATAATCGGAAAGTTGCTGATAATCGCCTTGAAGTTCGTATAGGTCAAAAAGTTTGGCGTCATAATTCCGAAAAAGGCAATAAGCAGTACAAGGAGCACCGCGAGGGCCGGGGCCATGCTCTTCCCGTATACAAAAACCTCGGTAAGCCTGTCTTTGATAGTTCTCTTCCCTTCCTCTTCGATGGAAACTGCGGTATCAGTCATTTTATTCCCCACAACCCTCAACAGTTATTTAAATTCAATAACGTTTTCTATCTCGCACCTCATAGAGCGAAACAACAAGTATCAGAATCGCGCCCTGAAACACCCTGATATGCACGTACCTGAACCCGATCATGGTGAACCCGTTATAGAGCACTCCGAGTATGAGAACACCCGCAAGCGTGCCAAGCACACTTCCCTTCCCGCCTGCAAGTGAGGTTCCCCCCATGAGCACCGCAGTGATGACGTCGAGCTCACTGCCGTTTGCATGCTGCGGCATGCCGACCGCGGTCTGGCCAGTGAGAATCAGCCCGCTCAGTGATGCGGCTATTCCGCTTACAAGGTAGGTTATAAACTTCACCCTGCGTACATTTATACCGGAGAGCCGCGCTGCCTCCTGGTTGGAACCGATACAGTATATCTTCCTGCCGAATTTCGACCTTGCCATGACAAGAGCGAGAATAGTGTAAATAATGCCGAAGAGTATGAGCGGAAAGGGAATTTTCGCGATCGACCCCCTCCCGATAAACCCGATGACATTCTCCAGTATGAGTATAGACCGGCTCTGTGTAAGAACGTACCCCATACCACGCGTCATTGCCATGGTTCCGAGTGTCGTGATAATCGGATTGAGATCGAGCCGGGTTATTATAAAACCGTTGAAAGCGCCGATAGCAGTTCCCAGGAGAAGACCGATCAGAACGATGAGCGCAATATTCGGTGGGTTTTCCATATTATACAGATATGCAACGAGACACGAGGTGAGCGCGATATTGCCACCGATAGAGATGTCGAGTCCACCCATGATCATCACAAGGGTCAATGTCCCGGCCACAATACCGCTGAAGGAAATATTCGTCAGCATGGAGGACAGATTGTATACCGAGTAGAAGTCCTTGCTCAATACAGCAAACGAAGCAACCATCACCACAAGAAACATAAAGAGTATCGTGGTACTTGACAGCCTTGTTTTCTGTCTCTCACTCTGAGCAGTCTCAGCTATAATATTTTTAGCCATCTTTCGCCCCTATGCTGTCGCAGCCTGAAGCAGTTTTTCCTGTGTCGCTTCCTTCCTGGTAAACTCACCGGTTATTTTGCCCTGAGAGATGGTAATGATCCGGTCTGACATTGCGAGAACTTCGAGAAGCTCGGACGATATCATGATTATTCCTGCACCCCTTTCACAGAGGTTTTCCATCATCTGGTATATGTCGACCTTGGCCCCCACATCGATTCCCCGTGTCGGTTCGTTCATAATAAAGATATTAGAGCCTGTTTCAAGAAGTTTTGCGAGTACTATCTTCTGCTGATTACCGCCTGATAGGGAGTTCACTTCGGTTTCAAGTGAAGGGGTTTTGATGTTTACATCGTTCACCCATTTCTGAGACTGTTCCATTTCAAGATTTTTATCGATAAAATATCCGCTACCGAGCTCGTCTATATGCGCCATCGTAATATTGATGAAAACAGGCATTGTGAGGGCTAGACCTTCAAGTTTTCTGTCTATAGGCATGAAACCAATATTATGCAGGAGCGCCTGTGCAGGCGTGTCAATTACTACCGGTGATCCTTTTATCTTTACCGTGCCGCTGTCCATTTCGTCAATCCCGTACAGCGCACGGACAATGTTCTGCCTTCCGGACCCGAGAAGTCCGAACAGCCCCACGATTTCCCCTTCTCTCACATCGAAATTGATATCCTCGATAATACCCCTGATCGTGAGATTGCGCACTTCAATAAGTGTTTTCCCGAACGGAACATCCCGCTTGGGATACATATCCTTCAATTCGCGTCCGACCATCATGGTAATGAGCCTGTCCCGGTTCGTTTCAGATGTTACTTCAGTGCCTATCAGCCTGCCGTCACGAAGCACCGTTACCCTGTCGGTAATCTCGAATACCTCCTTGAGCCTGTGTGAGATATATATGACACCGACATCCTGCAGCTTGAGGCTTCTAATAATGTTGAACAGTGAGACCGTATCCTTTTCACCAAGTGCTGCAGTCGGCTCATCCATGACGAGTATCTTTGCATCCTTGTAGATCGCCTTCGCAATTTCGATAATCTGCTTCTCATGCACGGTGAGGTCACCGACAATTCGTCTCGGATTTATATCGACGAGCATCCTGCCCAGAACAGTTTTTGCGTTCCTGTTGATGGTTTTCCAGTCTATGGTTCGAAGGCCTTTTTTTTTCGGCAGGTTGCCGACAAAGATATTTTCGGCCACGGTCAAGGTTTCGAGGGTGTTGAGTTCCTGATAGATGACGCTGATACCCCTGTTCTGTGAATCGGAGGGGGAATAAAATTCGACTTTTTCCCCGTTGATACTGATCTCGCCTTCATCTTTCGAATAGTCACCGGCAAGTATCTTGATGAGGGTCGATTTCCCGGCACCGTTTTCACCGAGCAGGCCGTGCACCTCGCCCTTCTTCAGGTCGAAACTCACCTCTTCAAGGGCAAGCACACCCGGAAAACGTTTTGTGATGTCAACCATTTCAAGCAGTTTTTTATCCATACTAAAAGCTCCGATTCATTGTCCATCCGGATATGCTCAAACACCCGAGAAATGTTTTGATATCGTCACGGGCCGTGTATGGTTTTATACATTAAGATTCTGACTTTTTGTACCAAGGGCACAGGTACCAGAATATTTATTCTCAGTTGGCTTATTGCATTAAAATTGCCAATTATCACGTGCCGCAGGTATACATTCTATAGGTAAAAACCATTAGGCAAGTGTTCTTCCGACCTTCGGCCGTCAGAATGGGTTCGTCTGTACAGTTGCAACGAAAAAATACTTATCAACGAGCCCGATCGATTTGAACCTTCTAAGTTTGGAAGTTCACTTTCCTATTTTTACTGCTCCCGTCCAGTATACAGTGCCGGGTGCAAAGCACCCGGCATCATGTTGGCTCTGATCTACTGCGGATAATACTGATCGATATTATCCTTGGTAATTATCTCGTTCTCCACATAGATCCACGGTGGCACTGCCTGACCCTCAAGCATTGCGCATACCGCAGGTACGACATACTCGCCGTAGTGCTCAGGGAAGAAAGCGATACCTGCGTCACTTGATCCATCTCTGATCTGGGATTTCCCAAGATCATCTACACCAAGCGTAATGATGATGATGTCGTTCGCATCCCATCGGCCTGAGCCCTGCAGCGCAGCAATAGCGCCGGCCATTGTCTGCTCGTTTATCGAGGTGAGCGCTATCTTCTTTGCGTCCGGGTGGGCGGCAAGCACGTCGTCCATAGCGGCCTTTGCCTGCTCGGACTGTCCCATTCCGCCGTCTGCCCGCACAATCTTCTCTTCCGCTTCAGGACCGAACTCATCCACCAGTGCCGCAGCAAAACCCTCCGACCTGAGCATGGTTACGTCTCCGCCAGCAGGCATCTGGAGCAGAACTACCATATCGACCGCATCCCAGCCGCCCCACTGCTCCTTTATCAGTTTTGCCATGTACTTACCGCCCATAATGGCAACCTTCCAGTTGTTTACGCCCATGAACGGCGAACCGGGCACCGGCACGTCGATTGCGAGAATCGGAATGCCTGCAGCACCGAACTTCTGGGCCACTATGTTGTTTACTTTAGCGTCTGCCTGGAACTCGATAAAGAAATCGGGGTGCTTGGAGAGCATGATATCGGCATTCTTCAGCCCGATTACCGAATCGTACTGGTTGTCCATGATTATCATGTCGTTCTTCGCAAAACCCGCAAGCTCACCCTGCTTGATGATGTTCTTTTCAACATCGATGCAGAATGGAAGGGTACCGAAGATGTTCGCAAACCCGAGCTTTTTGCCTTTTCCGGGAGACCCGGGATAGGGCTGCCCCTTCTTGGCATAATCTCTGTACTGCTCGAAGGTGTCATACAGACCCTTTTCCGCCACATACGCCTTTGATTCTTCTGCCTTCTCCTTTTCTTGAGGTGCCGCGGTTTTCTTGCCGCCGCCTCCTGCGAAAAGAACTCCCGCGCCGACCACGAATGTCAGCGCAATCAACACTGCTAATACCTTACGCATGTACCTTCCTCCTTGGTTTATTTTTTTTAACTCAAAATACTTTATACTATTCTGCTTTCCATCACCTCGCTTTCTTATTGTCTTATTACATAAATTCAACAAAAGTTAACTAATTCCTGCCCCTGTCTTCGAGCGCCTTTTCGATTACCTTCACCGCCTCGTTGGCGTCCTTCCCGTACAGGTCGACACCGTTTCTCTGCGCAAACTCTTCGGTAACCGGCGCCCCCCCGACAATGGTAAGCACTGTATCACGTAATCCTTCTTTTTGCAACAAATCTAATTGCTCCGGTATACCGCTCAATGTGGTCGTCAGCAGACCGGAGTACCCCACCACATCCGGCTTGTGCTTTTTAACCGCCTGCACAAAATCTTCAGGGGCATTATCGATACCGAGATCGACAATCTCGAACCCGTTCCCCTTGAGAAGGGCGATGACCATGTTCTTGCCTATATCGTGGAGATCCCCCTTGATGGTCCCGATAACCACCTTACCTTTGCTGATTTTCTTTTTGCTCTTTTCAAGAAGCGGGGTCAACAGCTTCATCGCCTCCTGCATGGTGTTTGCCGCAAGTATGAGATCCGGGAGGAAGAGCTCACCCGTAGAAAACTCATTACCCACCTCCCTGATTGCGGGGGTCATCGCACGGTCGATAATATCGACCGCTGAAAAACCTCCTTTCAGTGCTTCTTTCATTCCTTCCCCAACCTGCGCCTGTTCACCATGATACACGGCGTTGAAAATCTTTTGCAGCACCTCTTCCCGAATTTTCTTCTCCGGGTGTACGTGAACGGTCTGTTCAACTCTGTGTTCTTCCATCACTTCCTGTGTCTCTTCACCAGAAACCGCCCAGAGTCTCTCATTATCATATGCCCCATACCGGTGAATTGCATTGATCATCGCCTGGTAATTTTCATGGGGAATATAGTTGACGATGCTGTGGCTGCATGCCGCAACATACCCGCCGCCCGGCTTTAGCGCCTCCATGTGCTCTTTCACGTCTTTCTCAACATCCTCCGGTGTGCCGTGTGCGAGCGGAAACTCAATATCGATATTGCCGGCAAGGCAGATGTTTCTTCCGAACTTCTTTTTGTACTCTCGATAATCGATTCCGTACGGGTCCATAGGATGAATGCAGTCCACCCCGATGTCGATAAGCCAGGGAACGATGTCGTCGATTTTACCGTCAGAGTGGAACATAACGGGTTTGCCGGCGTTCATCGCCGGTTCGATGATGCGTATGAGATGCGGAAGCCACAACTCCTTCATTATATCTGGAGGTAGAAAAAGCCCCGTCTTGAACGCCACATCATCTGCAGGCCAGATAAAATCAACCCCTTCTTCAACGGAACGTTTCACAAACTTCACCCAGTACCTGGTGCTGATCTCAAGAAGTTCTTCAATGAAATCCCTGTCCCTGTATACGAGGGTCATGCAGTCCTCGAGGCCGATCATGAACTCATACAAAGTCTGAAAATAGGCGGCGATCAGCACACAGAATCCTATTTTTGTACCCGATTTTTCGAGCGCCTTTCTGTACTCACGTACATACTGCATCTTCTCTTCAATGTCATCGTCAGACGGCGGTATCACCTTCGCTTCAAAATCTTTTCTGGTTTTGATGCTCCTGCTCGCGGCAATACCTATTGTGCCGTCTTCCTTTTTCTGCTTGAAGGGTGTCCATATCGCCTCGACTATAACTGCATCCTGTCCGATGATTTCGCAGAGTTCTATGTAATCTTCAGGGTGCATGGGCCTCGCCCCCTCTGATTCTTCCACTCCCTTCGCAGGGTCGCCGCCGATTGCGAGAGTATTGCCTGCATAGCGGCCCAGCATCTTTTCAACATGTTTGTCCTCGACGAGCACATCGAAGTTCGGCACCCTGTCGATTCTCTTGTGCTTGAAGGCATCAAGCAGCCTGTTAATATCAGGTTCTCCTGTATACGGCTCAAAACCCATCGGAATCCTCCTGTTTCTTTAGAATATTGTCATGAGCGCCATCGGACATAAGCCCCGCATACGTGCCGCGAAGGGGCTTGATGGCGGAATTATGGTTTTACACATTAAAATTATGGTATTTTGTACCAGAATTTCATTAAAAAGTGAGCCGATATAATGTTAAAATTGCCTGTCATTGCATTCTATAGGTAAAAACCATTAGGCAAGTGTTCTTCCGACCTTCGGCCGTCAGAATGGGTTCGTCTGTGCAGTTGCAACGAAAAAATACTTATCAACGAGCCCGATCGGTTTGAACCTTTTATGTTTGGAAGTTCACTTGCCTATATTTAAACACTCAAATGACCTGCGGTCGGACTGGAGACGATCTACGAGCACCATATACAATTTTAAACACGCAGGGGGTAACTGCCGTACTCCTCGACCGTGTCTAGCATCACCCGGTACAGGTCTGGGTCGATTCCTGCATGAAGCGAGTTGCTCGATGAGATAATGTGCCCCCCTCCGGGGGAGGCTGACCGTATGCACTCGATGACTTCCCTCCTTACCCGCTCGGCCGGGCCATCGACGAGAGTTTTCACACAGTCGATGTTTCCCTTTCTCGCAATTCGTCGCCCGTACTTCTCTCTTATCCAGCCTATATCCATTCCGCCGAGAGGGTCGATGGGATCGAGACAGTCGATTCCCGCGTCGACGAGCATGTCGAGTATCGGGTTCAGGTTGCCGTCGCTGTGCTTGATAACGTAAAAGCCCGCCTCCTTGTACCCCTGCACCACCCGCTTGAACTCGGGGTAGAGAAACTCCCGGAACATGTCCGGCGACACGAAGGGCCCCCTGTTGTCGGCAAAATCATCACCGATGCCGAGTATATCGATCCCGCGTGCTTTTACGAGCCCGGCGAGCTCAAGGTTGTAGTCTACTGAAAATTTTACGATTCGGCGCACAAGCTCGGGTTCGGTGATAAATGCCATGAGATATTTATCAAGACCCATAAGATCCCGTGGAAAGGAGAATATATCATGCAGGTTTACAACAACGGCTTTGCCGGTCCCAAATCGTTTCAGAACCGAATCTATCTTTTGAAACCTTATCGGTGAATCCAGAGGAGGGGGTTCATACTCTGTGAATGAGTTAAGATCGGCAATCGGATGGCCGACTGAAACCGGATATTTATCATCCCCCGTCAAATGCCTTGTAATGTGAAACTCGTCGACATACGTATCTTCATCGATTATTTCCAGTTTTTCGTAGGAAGGCGAACAGCAGACCGCATCAAGGCCCGCCGCTTCGATAAAATCGTACTCTGTTCCTCCCGGCGCGAAAGCTTCGATCATAGGCCGGGAAATTTTCCACTCGAAATTCGGAAGCCGGTCGGGTTCCTTTCTTTCGAGTGCCACAATGATTCTCTCTCGCGATGTCATGATTCATCTCCAGGCTCGTCAGTATTCCTCGAGCATCTTCCTGATCTCTCCGGCGATTCTCTCCGGCTGTGGAACGTAGAACTTCTCCATTACCGGGGAAAACGGTGCAGGGGTGTTCGGCGCGGCGATCCGCTTCACAGGTGCAAGAAGGTAATCGGGTATGTTCTCGGCAACCTGCATGCCGATCTCTGCACCTATCCCGCCCTGCTTCGGAGATTCTTCAACAATAACGATCCGCCCCGTCTTTTTTATCGATGTCAGGATAAGCTCTCTGTCGAGAGGCCACAGTGTACGCGGATCAATCACCTCGCACGAAATACCCTCCTTTTCGAGTATATCCGCTGCCGTGAGGCCGAAATGCATCATCAAAAGGCTTGCCACAATTGTCACATCTTTTCCCTCGCGGCGGATGATGCCCCTGCCGATCGGAACGGTGTAATCTTCATCGGGGATCTCGGAAGACGCATCCACCGTACCTGTTTCCGCCCTGATCCCCTTGGACCCGTAGAGCAGCTTGTGTTCAAACATCAGAACGGGGTCATCGTCCCGTACAGCCGAACGAAGGAGCCCGCATGCATCGTACGCTGTTGACGGTGCCACAACCTTGATGCCGGGAGCGCTGATAAAAAACGGCTCGAGGTTCTGAGCATGCTGTGCCCCCCGGCCGGTTACCCCGATAGGGGCACGCATAACAACGGGAACCGTGAGCTTGCCGCCGGACATATACCGCAACTTGGCGATTTGATCCACTATCTGATCCATGGTGCAGAGCAGGAAATCTCCGTACTGCACATCCGCTATTGGACGCATTCCCATCACCGCGGCGCCGCAGGCAGCCCCGAATATACCTATCTCCGAAATTGGAGTATCGATAATACGTTCACGAAAATCCTTCTCGAGGCCCAGGGTTACCGTAAAGGCTCCTCCGTATCCCCCGGGAATACCGATATCCTCTCCGATGCAAAACACCCTGTCGTCTCGTTCCATCTCATCGTGTATTGCTTTGCGTAACGCTTCCGCTATTCCAAGGCGCATAAACACACCCTCCGTCCATTTATTCGCCATCAGTCCGCTTTTTTTCGGCTTGAATCATCAATCCGGCACATCCATGGTGACATAGAAATCCCTGAGTGTATCTTCAGGAGCCGGCTCCGGACTCGTCTGGCCAAATGCAATCGCCTGCTCCACCCGTTTTTCGACATCTTCCCGAAGGCTCGATATTTCGTCGCTTTTTATCAGTTGCTCCTTCAAGAGCACCTTCTCGAAAAATGGTATGGGATCCTTTGTTTTCCAGTATTCCTTTTCTTCGTCGTTCATGTACTTGTTGGGGTCCCTGCGGGAATGCCCGCATAACCTGAAAGTCTTCAGCTCGAGCAACGTCGGCCCCTTCCCCCGCCGTGCCCTGTCAACCGCCTTCTTTGCATGCTCGTAGACATCGAGCACGTTCATACCGTCCGCAATATCCCCGGGCATACCGTAGGCAGCAGCGCGGTCTGCAATATTCTCGATTTTAGACACCCTCTTGATGCTCGTTGAAGCGCCGTACTGGTTATTCTCACAGATAAATACCGCTGGGACATCATATACCGCCGCCATGTTCAGCCCCTCATGAAAGGCCCCTTCATTCGAAGCCCCGTCTCCGAAAAAACTGACAGCGACTTTCTTCTGTCTGCGGATTTTGAACGACAGCGCCATTCCCATGACAATCGGAATATTCGCGCCCACTATCGCGATGGCGGGGAGCATACCCTTTGAAAGATCGCCGACATGCATCGATCCTCCCTTGCCCCTGCAGCAGCCGGTTGTTCTGCCATAGAGCTCTGCGGCTATCGCATCCATGGATATTCCCCTGGCAATTGCATGTCCGTGCGGACGGTGTGTCGAGGCAATAACGTCATTCTCATCAAGTGCGGCGCACACCCCCACTGCGCAGGCCTCCATACCGATATACTGGTGCACCGTGCCCGGCATCTTCCCCTCCAGAAAGAGGAAGCGGATCTTCTCTTCGAATTCACGTATCTCGAGCATTGTCCGGAACATACCGACCGCCTTCGTTTTGCCAAGCCCTTCGATTATCCGCTCATTTTTCATACTGCCTGTACTCCCTCCATAATCTGCTTGAATGTCTGCAGGAATTTCGCACCAAGCGCCCCATTCACGCACCGGTGGTCGAAGCTTCCGGTTACGGTGAAGACACTTCTGATTCTCATAGTGTCGTCATCGTCGATAAAAATTGTTTTCCCGATTGTACCCATGGCCAGTATACCGAGCTGCGGGTAATTGATGATGGCATAGAATTCATCGATTGGATAGATGCCCAGGTTGGTCACCGTAAATGTACCGCTGCGGACATCATGTGGCACCAGTTTTCCACTCTTCGCTTTTGCAGCGAGCCGTTTCACCTCACTGTCTATCTCCTCCACAACTTTGCGGTCTGCATTCCGCACAACGGGGACAAAAAGCTGGGGGCCCGATTCCACCGCAAAACCGATATGTATATCCTCCATATAAACAACACGGTCTTCCCTGACAGGGTCCGCCCTGAAAAAGCCGTTGAGCTCCGGATGCGTGCGCAATGCTCTGGCAGCAGCATATATGAAAAGTGAATACACGGAGAGTTTACCGTCTACCCGGCTTCTGCTTCGTTCGATGTGCTCAATCATGTAGTCCGCATATACTGCAGTCTTCAGGTAGTAATGCGGAATCACTGACTTGCTCCGGCTCATGTTCCGTGCAACAGCTGCCTGCGACGGGCTGAGCTCATGTATCGTTTTCCCGGCAGCGCCTTCTTCAGAAACGTCCTGTAGTCTTTTCGCAATGCCTAATGGAGCCTCCCCCACAGATGCTCCGGAAGGTTCACCTGCAGGTTCAGGTGCGACCGCCTGCCTTTCGAACTGCTCCAGGTCGCGCTTTGTAACAAGCCTGCCCGGTCCAGTGCCCTGCACAAGTCGCAGGTCAATACCTCTCTTGCGCGCGATATTCCGAACGAGGGGCGTTGCCCTGACATCACCTGAAAGTTCCGTACTTACCGTTTTCTTTTCTGATGAACCCGGCTGCCCGCTTATGTTCCCCTCTCCAAAGACGGTTTTGTTTACGGCGGTTTCGGCCGTTTTATCAGATTGATGCTTCGGTTCGTATTCTTTTATTTTGTGCTTTTTATCAAGTTTTTCCTTCGGGCCTCCCAGAACAGCGATAACCGTTCCGGCATCAATAACGGTATCCGGCCGGGTAATCAGCTCGAGCACCCTGCCTCCCGTAAAACTCTCTACCTCCATGGTCACCTTGTCGGTCTCCACTTCACACAGGGGGTCTCCCTTCTTCACGGTCTCCCCTTCCTGAACGAGCCATCGTATAAACCGCACCTCATCCGTCGTCTGGCTGAGGCGGGGCATCTTTATTTCAACCGCCATGTATACGTCTCCTAAAAACTTCCTGAGAAATTTTGTCGATGCGGCACTGTCAATCCTCCCCCAACTTGAACGGTTTCGGATGAAACTTCGGCGCAACCCTGAGCCACGGGGTTGTCGGCCTTTCGAGATAGCCCCATTTCTCGAGTGCTCTTCTCAGCGCCTTATTCTCGGGCCTCCTCGCATACTCGGCTAGTGGAACGCCCTCCATCACCGAGGCGATGGCCTGCTGCCAGGCCTGGGCTCCGGCCGTGTATCCGTCCGGATGCCCAAGCATACCACCGCCTGAGGGGATAATGATATCCCTGCCGTATTCGGACATAAGAATCGGGGCGAGGCCGGGATACGTCCCTGCTGCAGGCATCGACCACATCTTGTTGAAGCCGAAAAACGGCGCCTGGGCAACATGCTGACAGCGTAACCCCTCTTCGAGACTCACCATCGGAATACTCGACCAGTAGGTCGGCGTAAGCGTCTGATCAGCGCCGCATAGCCGTAAAAGCTTCGTAAAAACCGGCCATGATATGGCGTTTATGGCAGCAATCATGTGCGAGTTATGGACCATCACGGGGATGTTGATGTCCGGGTCGCTCGTTACTTCCCTGATCGCCGACAGGCCGACTGAATAGGTGATTAGAAGGCCGTTTGCCCCTAACTCAACCGCCTCCCGCGCCTTGTCGTGCAGTTTCGAAACCTCGTCGGTAATTGAACAGAAATAAATCAACCTCTTGCCCGTTTTCTTCTCTGCCCGGTTAACGGCATCCATGACGTACTTAAGTCGGTCCCGAAAATCGTTGTTGTACGTATCGGAGGTCATCTCGTCATCCTTTGCCATATCAGCGCCACCGATCGCGGTTTGGTATACCTGATCGCCGGTCTGCTTTGGTGTCATCCCCATCTTCGGCTTGATTATGTGCAGTGAAAGCGGCCGGTCGCTGATGCCGAGCAGCTTCCGCGTTCCCTCGACTCCGAATTTCGGACCGATGAAATTTTTCACCATATTTTCCGGGAACGCAACATCAAGCAGCCTTATTTTTTGGGAGTATGCAAAACAGTTTCCCGCAATCGAGAGCAGCATCATCGGCACGTTGTCATGCCAGGCATTTATGGGAAACGCAAGCTGGATAACCGCACTCTTCGTAAACTCGTCCGATTCGGGAATCTCAAAATATCCGACCAATTTGCCTGAGAGCATGCGTCGAACCTCATCCGACTCCTCCTCAACCCTCTGCCAGGAGCCTGTCGAACCCTCGATAGCGATCGACTCTATCAGCTTGTAGTGATCGATGAAATCGACACCAGGCAGGCGGTCTGACATATAATACGTTGCAACGATATTGTTCTTCATGTCAATACCGTCAAGTGAATTCTGAAAAATTACAGGGTCGTGAACTCTTTCTCCTTCAGTTTCTTTCATAAATAGTTACTCCTTCCTCGTTTTGGTAAAATCTCTTAATGCAATCGTTTTCTCCAGCGAACGTACTTGATAAGGCACCCGTTTTCTTACTCATTCACCGATGCTTTTTACCCGGACGCTTCACATCCGTTGAATTATACATTCACCGGTGCTTTTTATGTATGCGAAGCTTTTCGTCGACACTGTCATTTATTTTGTTTACCACATCCTGCATCCTTCCGTCGGCCTTCGAGGCGGCAAGCATGTACAGGGAGCGGAGCAGTGTCGACTGCGCCACCATTGAATTCGATTGAGCGATATGCACTCTCCGCTCCGGGCAGGCGGTTAAGAGGAGTGCATCCACATTTTCGGCCAGCAACGACCCCCTGTAATTCGTTATACCGACTGAAAAAACTTCTCTTTTCCTTGCAGCTGCAGTTGCTTCGACAACGGGCCTGGTGCATCCTGAGTGTGACAGAGCGATAATAGTGCAGTTTTTATCGGCATGGCCGGCGGTTACAAACATCTCATACGGGTCGGAAACCGCACGCGCAGTATATCCTATATGCGAAAAGAGCGTTTCTCCTATTGCACCGACCTTTCCGGATCCTCCGAGCCCGAAGAAAAAAACCGTCTTTTTCTGCACGATCCTCCGGGCTACCCGTTTGATCATGTCGAAATCAACCGCCTCCTCCGTTGCCTGCAGATTGGAAACGGCCTCCGAGAAAACCTTTCGTATTATGAGATTCGGATCGTCGCCCCTTCTGAAAATCGGTAGAATGGTATCAGGTTCATATTTCAGATCCCTGGAAAGCGTAATCTTGAACTGGCTGAACCCATCGAACCCGAGCGCCTTGCAGAAACGGGAAATGGAAGCCACCGATGTTCCGGTTCGGCGTGCCACATCATCGATCGATGCGTTCAGCGAATCGAAATCGGCTACGAGAAAAAAATCCGCAATTACTTTCTGAACGGGCTTCATCTCGTTGTAGGAAGCCTTTAAGCGGGCGAGAACGGACATAGAATCAGTATATGTAAATTATTTTATTTGTCAATTGAAATATACAATTTTATGGAAATTTTTTTCTATTCTTCCGAGCGGAGGCGCTCTTTCTTCGGGAGAGTGTGTTTAGCACCCGTATCATCTACACATACAAAGGTCACTTTCGTTGAAAAAACCTGTTTCTCCTCTGTTGCGCCTGGCTCATCTGCGAACACTTCGACAACATAGGTAATCGATGTATTTCCCTGTTTGAAGGGGGAGATATGTAGTCTGAGAATTGATCCGTTTACTATTCTCGTCTTAAAATCAATGTCATCCATTGCCCTGGTGACAAGTGAGTAGCCTGCAAAATCCCTGGCTGCAGTGAGCCACGCAGCTTCGTCAACCCACTGCAGGAGCCTTCCACCGAACAAATACCCGTGATGATTCAGATGTTCAGGCCGCACAATGGTATAGGTATCCATAAAGGCCTCCGTTTCAACGTTCGTTTGTAATGCTTCCAATGAGCGGCATTATTCGGGAAGGCGCATTCTCATTATTTCATGTCCCTCAAAGCTTCCTGCAGGACGAAAGATCTTTTTCACCTTTTGGGGAAGGTTCCTATACAGCTTCGCCGTCATGTAGAAGTTGCCGGGCTTTACGTATTTTTTTCCAAGGTGAAATATTGTATTGATCGAGCTTGAAATGATTGTCCCCGTCTCCCCTCTTTGCCGGTACACTGTATTCCCGATGTGAAGAGTAATACGGTAAGAGACAAGTTTTTTGAAATTCAGCTCTTCAACACTGAAGAGTTTGCGGGAGAGAATAATACGCATACAGGTTATGACTACACCGAAACTTGTGCCGCTGTAGGGGAAGAGTATAAGCCCGCCGAATTCATCCCATATCCAGATCCTGCCGTGTTCCGATGCAACCATTCTTTCAATGAAACTCTTGAATTTATTTACAGCAATATTCAGCTGTACATCACTGAACTGGTTTTTTAATGCTGTTTGATTATCGAGCTCAGCAAACATCAGGTAAAAAGTATACTCCTGACCTGTTTTCACACCGCGCCAGTCCTTCCCCGACGAAATATAAGGTTCTGGAAGAGACAACCTGCGGCGATCAGTACCTTCCGGAGCTGAACTCTCTTTAACGGAAGCAAACGCTATGACCCGTCGAAGACGCCGCGCATCTATCCTCTTCATGTTCTTACCAAGATAGTCTGATGCGCCGCTATGAAAAAGCGAAGCCGTATCTTTCAAAACTCCGCGCGCATCGATTATTCCGTATACCAGACTTGGTATCTTCGATAGATACTTGAGTGTTTGGTCCCTCTTTTCAGTGGTATAACTATTAATATCAACATAAACAAGAAACTTTTGCACTTCCCGATGCAGTTCTTCTTTCATATTTGCACAGGGGCAGATTCGGATCCTGTAGGTTTTACTCTTTTCTATAGGTTTGAAATATTCTTTTACAACTGCCGTATCAGTAACAACGATAATATCCATTTACCGTTCCAGTTTTAAGTGATAAGTATAACACGAGGTGTTAGCACCGTATTTCGAAGGAGTGAGCTGTGCCGCGATTGTCTCGTTCATCATATGATACACCGAATTACTGAGCGTTACATGATTTGGCGGTGTATACTTTGTCTCGATTTCATAGAGTTTCTTAAGCGTATCGCTTTTGATATCACCATAATTCCGCATATATATACACGGGCCGTTGTGAATGGCCATCCGAATCCTGAGCGGTTTGTTCAGCCTGCATGAAACCAGATTGTACAAGTAGAGTTCATGGATAATTTCCATGGCGCTTAAAACTGCATTCGAATTTTTATTGGAGAAATAAAATGCGACCAAACCGCCGTCGCCGGCCCAGTTCCAGATACGTCCATTTCGCCGTTCAATCGCATTCTGCACAATGCCGCGTATATCATCATAAGTCGAATGAACAATCTCACTCTCGTTTTGACTGACAATGGCGGAACTCCCGACGATATCAAGACTTAAAAAGGTGAATATATACTCATCATTTTCCCTTAAAACCCCCCAATTCTTCGTTCGCCGAACATGGGGATTTTCCAAAAACATTTTTACTTCGCCGTCATAGATCAAGCCAGCTTTGTTGAGTTCGTTGATTATTTCACGCAGGTGAGGAACCCTGTACTTTCTCCCTCCAAGCCCTGCTTCCTGACATTGAATAAGCAGGATAATAAAATCGAGCATGAGCTCGTCTTTTTTTATATCCCTGACAATCTGGCTTGCAGCATCTTTATTCGGAATCGACATATTCGGTGAAAACCCGGATCGCTCATAGATATCGTAGTTTCGTATAAGACGTCGAGCTAGATGAATCATTGATCGTACATCCATTGATTCGCCGAGCGCCCTGGTCGTTAAATGTATAAGCCATCCACTGACACGCATACTGTTTCGCCCTTATGGTATATATTCTCAGGAGCTACACCCGCAGGCTCCACTTTCTATTTTCGACCCTTTACGCGTTATTTGAAATAGTAAAATATTTGCAGATGGGAGTGAGGAGATTCCCTAAAAAAAAGAGTGCTATTCCATCGTTCGCTGGAACAACCTGGTATAGCGATTATACGCATCATCCCATTTTTCTCCTTTCCGGGGTTCATGGTGCCTCAGCCTGAATGAGCGTATCACTGTATCACGTCCTTCTTCAAGGGAGCATATCTCCCCGGTTCCCTTCAACTGCATGAGCAAATTCCCCACCGCCGTTGTTTCTGACGGCCCGGCTACAACCGGTACGCGCATACAATCCGCAGTCCACTGGCAGAGAAGCCGGTGATTTGAGCCGCCACCCACAAGGTGAAGAAGCTCGATCCGTTTTCCGGTCAGCCGCATCATCTCCTCGAAACTCCGACGAAACTTCATAACAAGGCTTTCATACACACAGCGCGCCACCTCCGCCATGCCATAAGGGGCTTTCTGTCCTGTTTTTACACAGTATTCTCTGACAACACCCGGCATATCGGCCTGTACCTGCCCGAAGCGCGGATCGTCCACATCGATAAAAGCACCCAACACCGGCGCCTGTTCCGATGCAGCAACAATCTCTTCCCAGGTTATCTTCTTCCCAGTATCCAGCATCCACTTTTCCCTGCACTGCTGTGCAATCCACAGCCCTGTGATATTTCTTGCGAGAAAGCTCTTTCCTTCGGAATCTCCTTCATTACCGAATCCACCGTGCAGTGTGCCTGTATCAAGAATCGGCTGTGCCGTCTTCATGCCGCTTACAATCCACGTACCCATACTGAGCCAGGCCCAGTTGCGGTCAACATCCTTTACAGGAATACCCGTTTCCGCTGATGCTGTATCATGGGTAGCCGGCACAACGATGGGTATGGAAGGCACACTGAGCTCGGCGCATACTGATTTTTGTACTTTTCCGATCCGAGTGCCCGGCAATACTGCTTCGGAAAAGATGGAAGGCGGAACACCGAGCTTGTCTAATATCCTCTCTTCCCACTTTCGTTCCCTCTGATTGTACATATCCGAGGTTGTTGCATTGGTATATTCATTTGCTACTTTGCCCGTTAAAAAATAATTGAAGATATCAGGCATCATGAGATATTTGTACGCGTGCCTGAGCTCGGTTGCATCATCCTTTGCGAGTGCATACATGTTAAAAATACCCATAATCGAAATTGTAAACATCCCGGTGAGCCTGAAAATTTCCTCCTCCGGAATAATTGAAAAGAGCTCCGTAGTGAGGCTGTTTCTTCGCTCATCTCTGTAGTGAACCGGGTTGCAGATGAGCCTCCCCTTTCGGTCAATAAAACCGAAGTCAACTCCCCAGGTATCGATTGCAAGTGATTCAATATCCCTGAACCGGTGGACAGCAGACTGGAGTCCAATCTGCACCTCGGAATAAAGTCTCAATACATCCCAGTACAGGGTCTCCCCTGCCCTGACCGGTCTGTTCTCAAAACGGTGAACCTCCTCCATGGTAAATGCTCTTCCGTCAAAATGCGCAACAAGGGCCCTCCCGTTGCTCGCACCGAGATCAAATATCAGATAGTGTTTATCGGCCATGCATTTTCCCTCAGGCATTTCTGCAGCTACTAGAAGTAGCAAAAGTTCCTGGCGGGATACATCCCCCCGGGATACATCCCGTCAGGTACCGATCCTTTACAGGACTAGATATCATGAAGTAACTTCGTGAGAAGTCACTTAAAAAAGTAAACTGGTCAACAGCTCGATGTTATCTGTAAATCGGTAGCCCTTCATGTTGTTCTCGATTTCACCAGAATGCTGGCTCAGTTTATCAGCAAACCCCTTGTACATATGTACGAGCTTTACCCCTACTGACAGCGATTTCACCCTGTCGTCCCGCGGTGCAATAATATCAATCGCCTGCCAGCCTTCATAATCCGTTTTATTTAGGTAGTAGTAAAACTCGAGAATTTCCCAGAAATTGATGGAACCGAACAGCATATCCGGATCCGCGTCCTTGTAGTTCTCATTGAGGTGTATCTGAAAGAGCTTGTTATGGCTGTCCAGGATTGCGCAGGATTCTGCGATATTTTCCTGGGCCATGAATGAATGTCCGATATCAAGCGCAGCACCGACATTGTCGCGGCCGACGTCGTTAAGCAGCATCATTACCTTCCCGGTATTGCTTACGTACTCTTTCTGCCTCGGGTCCTTGCTCTTCGCCTCTACTGCTATTCTCATATCCCTGGCATACTCGCCCAACTCCTGCAGGGTTTCCACGAGATTCTTCCACCCGTCATAGTAGTTTGCCTGAAAGGGATAGTCGAAACCGTCATGAGCCGGCCAGAAGAGCACACTCTCCGCTTTAAGCTCTTTTGCAAAATCGATACCCTCTTTGAAGATTTTAATAGCCTCCTTGCGGGTACCCGCATCGGTTGTGCTGTATGCACCGTCCTTCCACTTCCGATCGCTCCACTCCTCGATAAAAACCTCGGGAACCTTAAGCCCGAATCCCCTGGCCTTTTCCAGAAGCTTCACCGGGTCTTTCGGCATGAGAGCCGGTGGATACATCTGGAAGATGCCGTCCAGGCCATCTGTCTTCGAAAAAACCTCTAACATTTCATCGATGGACATTTCTTTAAAGTAGCCGTCGGGTACGTATCTTTCGGGGTAGGTGCCGAGGCAGAAAACATGAGCGCTTACATTCAGTTTCATATTCTACTCCTTGTTTTTATATAATTTTCAGTGCGCTGATTTCCCATCAGCAACGGGTACCGGTACGGGAAAAAGCACTTCTTCATAATAACACAATACAGTCAAAAGAAAAACAAATACAGGCACGTTTCAATTCCATGCTAAAACAATTCCTCAATCCCATACCAAATAAGGCAGATATAATCAATCGATTTTGATTTTTTCTCTTTACAAAAGCGCAGAACATCCTTATTGATTGAGCTCACTCCTGAAAAGATACGGCGGTATGGTAGAATGAAACTTCACAGCAGGACCCTGGCTTATATATCGCTGATCTTCGCCGCGATACTGTGGGGAACGACATACCCGATAATAAAAATTGGTTTCCAGGAAATACACCTTACGCCTATGACGTACCTTTTCATGCGTTTCGTTTTTGCGCTTTTGACCCTATCCCCCGTTCTTGCCATACGGTCAATAAGAAAAGAGGCTTTTCATCTGTTAACCCGGTATGAAGTAATGCTCCTCGGTATTATAAACGGCGCAGGGTATATACTGCAGTTTATCGGTCAGGTTCACGTCAGCGCCAGTTTCTCATCCATAATGCTCAATACCTATGTGCTCTTTACGCCGCTATTCAACCACTTCTTCATCAAGAAACCGGTCGAGCGGAGGAAGAAGGCTGCATCGGCAGCAGGTTTTATAGGGGCCGCCGTTATCGCCGTCGGCAATATAATGCAGTCGCATGCGTTTTCACTGACGCTTTACGGCATTCTAATGGTCCTCGGAGCCGGGATCGTTTACGGTCTCTACATTGTATATTCTGAAAAAATCATGGCGGTAAATTTCAGAGGGAAGACCCCGCATCCCGTTTCCCTCTTCTTTGCTTCTAGCGTCTCTTCTCTCCTTATTATCTTCATAACCGGGCTGTTCCTGAGAGACCTCCCCGGCCTCAGTCCGTTTCCGTTAATCGCACTTTTACCGGTACTCTATCTCGGCGTCCTGTGCACAAATGTCGCCTTCATTCTCTACCTCATCGCAATAAAAGAGCTTGGTGCCGTGAGCAGCGCCGTATATCTTCTCATTAATATTGTTATCGGTGTAATACTTTCCGTTATCGTGCTCCATGAAACCCTCGCAGTAACGATGTACATCGGAGGGTCACTTATATTATTATCGATCTACCTCGTGCAGAATAGAAATAGTTGTAAAGAATAATGTATAGTACTACCTCTGCCCGAAACCAGGTCCGTTACACACGACGGCCTGTGTGGTATTATTAGCACAGTTTTCACACATACCGCATAAACGAAACGATGAAATAGCATGCCTTTTCAGCTCCTCCACAGTGTCCTTCCGCCGTCAATAAGAATTTCCTGGCCGGTGATATAATCACCCAAGGGGCTTGCGAGAAACGCAACCATACCGCCGATATCCTCAGGCCTGCCCACTCTACCCACAGGAATCTGAGACACGAGATCCTGCCAGAGCTCGTCCGTGTTGTAGCGTTCCCGCACAAGATCGGTAGCGATCACGCAGGGATGAACAACATTGGTGTTGATACCCTTTCTCACGTAGGTCTTGCACAGGTAGAGCATCATCCCCGATATACCCGCTTTTGCGGTTGCATAATCGATCGCCCCCCCGCCCCCGTTATAGGCTGCCGAAGAACCGATGAGAATGATCCTGCCGTAGCGTTGTTTCACCATATGGGGAACAGCTGCTTTCACCGCGTAGAATGCAGCGCCCAGATTAATATCGATAAATTCTTTCCAGTCCGCAGCCGTTGTTTTATCAACATCCCTGGCGAGATTCCTCCCCACGTTGCAAACAAGAATGTCTATTCTACCCCGTTCTTTCGTGATACTCCGAACGAGCGCCAATGTTTCCGTATAATCGAGGGCATCGATCACAGCATCCTGCGCCTCACCCCCCTCTTTTTCTATGTCTGCCGCAAGTGCAGCAATCTTCTCTATGCGGGCGGGGTTTCCCGTGTGCGTGAACACAGTATATGCGCCTGCACTGCAGAGACACCGTGTAATACCTTCACCGATCCCCCTGCTGCCTCCAGTTACGAGCGCTGTTTTTCCGCTCAGGTCAATTGTCAGCATGTCTCTCCTCCTGAATGCCTGAGAAAATAATTTTCACGTAAAGCATTCTCGTTTTCCCCTGCAGGAAAAGTAACTGCAGAGCTCGCGGATCAGTAGGCTCCTATTTATGGTTTTATCCATATAGAATTCTGGCATTTTGTACCAGAATTTCATGCAAAGCTGACTGTCTATACTGTTACAATTACTTGTAATTACATTCTAGAGGTAAAAACCATTAGGCAGGTGTTGGTTTGCACCTTTTAAGTTTGAAAGTTAACTTGCCTATGGTTTTATCTATTAAAATTACGGTTTTTTGTACCAGAATTTCATGCAAAGCTGACTATCTATACTGTTACAATTACTTGTAATTACATTCTAGAGGTAAAAACCATTAGGCAAGTGCCGGTTTTAATTGTTAAAGTCTGGAAGTTCACTTGCCTATTCTTTTTATGCATATATCTACTGCAGAGCCGCATGTAAACGCCGGAAAATATTAAAACGAGGGCAGGCTCGAGCTTGTCCTCGTTTTAAACATTCATCGAGAGTACACAATCAATACGCAGGTTTGCCTCTCCTCTTTGAAGCCTCATCCGCCCATTTCTTATAGTTTTCAGGAGTTAGAAGCTCAACCTTCACGGGCACAACTGCATCTTCGTACTTCTTGCCCTCTTCGAGGATCTCTTTCAGTATCCGGACAGATTCATACCCTATAAACCAGGGCTGCTGGGCAACGGTTGCATTGAGCACACCGTCTTCAATCGACTGCAGCTCTTCCGGGTCGCCGTTATAGCCGATTACGATGATATTTTTACCCGACGCCTTAACGGCATTCGCCGCTCCGACTGCCTCACGGCCGCTCGAGACGAATACACCCACAACGTCAGGAGCTGCAGACATGATCTGCTGCATGGTATCGTAGCCGCCCTCTGCAGACGGGGTCTCTACGACTATTTCTGATGCCACCTCATAACCGAGCTCCTTTGCCTTATCCATGAATCCCTGCCCTCTTTCACGGGCATAGGTCCACTGGGGCTTCACCCTGCCAACACCGACCTTTTTGGTATTGTTCGACTTCCCTTTCATCTGTTTGGCGATATACTCCATCGCCATCTGGCCACCCTTGTAATTATTGGAGATGAGAAGCGCATTAACCGGACCGGACTTCCCTATATCGGCACATACAACCGGAATACCCGCATCACGCGCATTCTGTACCGCGGGACCAATCGCTCCCGGATCAACAGGTGTGATGACAATACCGTCAACCTTCTGACCGACCAGGCTGTTGATATCCTGAACCATCTTCTGAGGATCGCTGTTCTGATCGAGCATGACATACTTGTAGCCGAACTTCTCGCATGCATCCCTCACGCCCTTTTCTACATTCTGGAAAAAGGTAAACTCCATGGTCCAGAGCGAGAAACCGATTGTTATGCCCTCCTTCTTCTCTTTTCCACCTGCACCAGCAAAAAGAAACGCAGGCACAATGAGCAGGGCGAGCAAAACAACAAAAAATCTCTTCTTCATGTGCAACCTCCTTCATTAAAAAATAAAATTTTTAAATCCTTGAATGCCATTGTAGCATGAAAAAAAACTTTGTGCTATCGCCTAAATTATTAAATTGAAAAGCACGAACTCGGCCCGAATACATCCTTTAAGAACATCTCCCTGAAGCCGGCCGCATAAAAGTGCCAGGTGCTGTGCAAAAATCTTCTCTTCTACACCTCTTTCTGTCCTAAAACCGTGTATTTTATCCTGTTCATCGAAACGGCAAAAATAAGCACAAGTCCGACCGCAACAAACTGCCAGTACGAGTTGACCTGTTCCAATCCCAGTCCGTTCTTCAGAAAAGTAATTATCATGGCTGCAAAAAATGCGCCCCAGAGATTTCCATCCCCGCCGCCAAGCGCTGTTCCGCCCAGGACGACTGCGGTAATCACCTGAAACTCGTACCCCTGCCCGAGCATTCCGGGATTGGCGCTCCCCAGGTTGGCGGAGATAACCACCGAAGCCACTCCTACAAAAAACCCGACAATTGTGAACACGAGGACTTTTACCCTTTCCACGTTGATTCCAGAAAGCCTCGCGGCTTCCCGGTTGGTGCCAACTGCAATAACAAACCTGCCGAATGGTGTTTTTCGCAATAGGACAAAGGCGGCACAGTAACACAGCAGCATGATTATAATGGCAAACGGGATGCCTAGCACCTTACCGTTACCCATAAAAAGCCAGAATTTATTGCTTATATACACCGGGGCATTATCCGTGTAGATAAAGGCGAGCGATCGGAAGATGAACATTGTACCAAGTGTGGTGATGAAAGCGGGAATTCGCAGCTTTGTAATAAAAATACCGTTCACGAAACCGAGGAAAGACGCAATAACGAGCGCAAAGAATACTGCTGGCACGCCGCCCACGAGCGGAAGCAGCGATGACCCGAGCACGCCGACCAGAGCAAGCATCGATCCGACCGAAATGTCGAAATCCCCGTTCATAATACAGAAGGCCATGCCGATGGAACCAATACCGATAAACGAAGTAAAACGAAGGTTGCTGATAAAGTTAAAGGAGGTCCTGAAGGTCGGAGACAGTATCGAAAAAACCAAAAAGAGAACGACAAACAGCGCGGGGAGACCGTAGCTGTCCCACCTTCCAGCAATTTTTGCTCCTATGCCTGCTTTTCTTACCATACCCTATACCTTAATACCCTTTACCTTGATCTTTTCCAGATACCTCGTTCTCATACCGTCGACGAACAGGGCAAATATGAGCACCAGTCCGACGGATAACATCTGATAGTATATCTGCACACCGAGGAGGTTGAGCCCGTAGTAAATCATTGAGACGAAAACTCCCGCGAACAGAGTCCCCCACAGATTGCCCCTTCCACCGGATAGACTCGTCCCTCCGAGGATGGTCACCGTGATCGCAACCAGCACAAAACCGGGCGACATCGTAGGAATCCCGATAAGCGCCTGTGATGTACGGATGGTGCCCGCCACCCCGGCGGTAAAGGAAACGAGAACAAAAACGGCAATTTTTATGAAATCCACCTTGAGGCCGGAGATGCGCGCGGCATTTTCATTGGAACCGACCGCGCTTATATGCCTGCCGAATGCCGTATGGTAGAGTATGAAATAAAAAATAACGAACAAAACAATCATGATATAGATCGGGTTCGGAACACCGAGTATTTTTCCGGTACCTAAAAACATAAACTCCTTCTTCTGTATAACGATCTGCCTACCGCCGGTAACGAGAAGCGCGACACCGCGGATGATTGTCATCATTGCGAGTGTGGTAATAAGAGGGTTGACCCTGAGCTTCGTAATGATGAACCCGTTTACAAGACCGACGCAGGATGCAATAATCAGTGAAAAAAACACGGCTAAAATCATCCCCATGTGGGGAATAAGTATCGAGATGAACACGCTGGTAAGAGCCATAACGGCATCAACGGAAAGGTCGAAACCGCCCAGCGTTATAGCGAGTGTCATACCAAACCCGACTATTGCCCCGTACGTGCCTTGGGCGATTACATTAAGTATTGTGTCCCCCTCTAAAAAATGAGGGCTCGCTATTGAGAGGAAAATACCCCCGGCAACGAAAAAGATAAATATACCTATTTTCTCATAGAGTTTCAAAAACTTCACCATTCAAACCATCCTCGTCAGGCTGTCACAGCCGCACATCAGGCTGTTTTACAAAGCACATGAAATCCGCATGGGCTGATTTCCTTCACCGATACTGTTCGTGTACCCGCCGCAGGAGGTAAAAGAGAAAACCCATAGACAAAAGCTATTTTATCCTTTGGCCGATCTGTGCGGCAACGAGCTTTTCTTCATTCATGGTTTCCCTGTTGAACTCGGCGGCGACCTTCCCATTATAAAGCACGATACATCGGTCGGGAAGATTAACGAGCTCGGGCAGCTCGGAAGAAGTCATGATTATTGAAATCCCTCTATTCACCAGTTCCAGCATGATCCTGTGAATCTCAGCCTTCGCACCCACATCGATGCCTCTCGTCGGCTCCTGCAGAATGAGCACCTTGCAGTTTGTAATGAGCGTTCTTCCAATTACCACTTTCTGCTGATTCCCGCCGCTCAGATAAATGATCTTCTGATTATAATCGGCGAATTTGATACTGAGGCTTTCCTTCATCTCGCCGAACTTCTCCCGTTCGAGAGAATTTTTTATGAACAATCCCCTGAAAAATGTGAGTATCTTGATAATAATAATAGTGACATTATGGAGAACCGACATATCCGGCAGGACTCCGGCGTTTTTTCGGTCTTCAGTTACATATCCGAAACCCAGTTTGATTGCGTCGCGCACCGAATCAATGCGCACCGGCCTGCCTTCGAATAAAATCTCTCCGCTTTTTTTCGGTTCAGCGCCGTAGAGCGAACGCAGCAGATTGTGCACCCCCGAGCCGAGTATTCCGGCGAAGCCGAGAATTTCTCCCCTGTACAGCTTGAAGCTCACATCATCGACGTAATCGGCAATGGAAAAGTTTTTCACATCCATCACCAGTTCATTTTCATCTGTCTTTTCCCGCATACCGCCGAAATATCCCTTTACCACCTTTCCGACCATCATCTCGATAATTTCGCTGTCATTCGTTTCTGAACAGATTTTTGTTCCGATTTTCCTGCCATCCCGTAATACCGTTATCCTGTCGGCAAGCTCAAACGCCTCCTCCAACCGATGCGAGATGTAGATAATAGAAACGCCGTCGCGGCGCAGAGCGTTTATTATTTCGAAGAGTTTTTTTACCTCTTTTTCCGTCAGTGTTGCAGTGGGCTCATCCATGATTATGAGCTTCGACTCGAACGAGAGTGCTTTGGCTATTTCAACCATCTGACGTTCCGCAACGTTTATATCGCTCACATATTTTTTCGGATCTATCCCAACGTCAAGCCTTTCGAGTACAGCGGCGGCATCGGCATTAAGCTTTTTCCAATTGATAAACCTCCCGCCGATTCTTTTCGGCTCTCTACCGACAAAAATATTCTCAGCCACAGAGAGATCCGGTATGAGGTTGAACTCCTGATAGATAACCGAGATCCCTCTTGTCTGAGATTGATGTGTCGAAGTAAAGAGGACCTGTTCGCCATCAAAATAAATCGTTCCGGTTTCCAGTTCATACACACCGCCGAGAATTTTTATAAGCGTGCTCTTCCCGGCCCCGTTTTCTCCAACCAGCGCATGCACCTCTCCCTGCTTTACATCAAAGTCCACGTTGTCGACCGCCACAACCCCGGGAAAAGTCTTGACGACACCGGTCATCTCAAGCAGAACATCATCCGTCATAAATGAACCCTTGTTTTTCAACTTCGTGTATTAAAAAACTTCTTACCCGCATTCCCCTGTTCAACAGGAGAATTTATCTAACGGGAATTGCCGTTTTCCTGAAGCTCGTTTTTATTATACTGGACCTGAATACCCTGTCAACCGAATACATGAGTTCACTGCAGTTTATACTCCTTTTATAAATTGTGTCAAAACATTTCGGTAATCTATTTTCACTTATCAATATATTTATGTAATATTATTACTTTAGTAATTCTGCAATATAAAAATCAGCACTAAAAAAAATTGACATTAAGATGTAATTTTGTTACAATAAATATGAAATTTTTGTAACAACAAGGTCGTTCAAAATGGCGGGGGTCACGGTAAAAATCAGATCTCTCTATCCCAGCCTTCCCAATACCGAGAGACGGGTCGCCGACTATGTGCTGCAGAACACAGCAGCGGTGCCTTTCAAAACGGTGTATGACGTTGCTGAATCGGCAGGGACGAGCGTCGCCTCGGTGAGTCGATTCGTGCGGACTGTTGGGTACAGCAGCTTCAAGGATTTCAAGGTGGAATTGGCGCAGGATACACCCCCTGCTCTCGCAGAGATATATGGGGAAATAAGTCCGGACGACGGTGAGGAAGACATTGTAAAGAAGATTTTTAAAGGAAATATACAGAGTATCGAAGATACGCTGAAACTGCTGAACGTACACGATATTATCGAGGCCTCACATGCGCTCAGCAGGGCCGGGAGGATTCTATTCTTCGGCATCGGCGGCTCCGGTACTGTTGCGCGTGATGCAGCACTCAGGTTTTCCCTCATCGACGTGCAGGCTGAAGCCTATACCGAACCCGTTCATATTTTAACTGCCGCGAAGAGGTTGAAAAAGGGGGATGTCGGAGTGGGCATATCCCATTCGGGAAGGACTGTAATGACCGTAAACGGTCTGAAACTGGCCCGTGGAAACGGCGCGATTACCATCGGCATTACCAACTACCTGAAAACCCCTCTGAGCAGGAATGCGGATTATATATTCTGTACCTCTTTTTTTGAGAACAAGGTCAAGGTTGCAGCCCTGTCACCGCTTACGGCACAGATCTGCATTATCGATGCTCTGTACCTGCTCGTTGCCTATAACAGAAAGGATATCTGGAATATAGAAGATCTAAACAGGATCACAGAGCATCTTCTCAGAATGAAGGAGTGATATTTTAGGATTCAGATCATGTGTTTGTGCGCTTAGACCTTTACGACGTATCAACAGATGTCAACGCGCCGCATGATATTTTTCAAGGAGCCTCGAGCATGATTGACGGACGAATCGTTGACCTGAGTCACCACCTGTATCCGGGGAAAGAGGAGTATCATCTCGACCTTGTCACCCACAAAACAGATGAGCTCTACCCGCAGTACAGAGTCGATCCAGGGGTCTGGTATATATTACAGGATGTTTCCATGTCATCTCACTGCGGAACGCATATCGAGTTCCCCTACCATCATAACAGAAACGGACTGGATGCGGGCTCATATCCCCTAGAAAGGCTGATAGGAGACGCCCTGCTGCTCGATTACACCCATAAGAAACCGGGTGAAGCGGTGACTCTCGGCGAGCTCAAGAAGCAGGACAGGAAAATCAGGGAAAAAGATATGCTGCTCTTCAATTTTAACTGTGCCCGACTGTACCGCACCCCGAAATCACATGAGCGGCCGTATATAACGACTGAAGCGATCAGATGGCTCATTCTCGAAAAAAAAATCAAACTAATCGGCTCCGATGCGTCGGGTATTGAGGTACCGAAGGCGCCGAATCAGCCGAACCATCAGTTCCTGATGGATCACGGCGTGCCTATTATCGAGTTCGCAGCAAATCTGGACCATCTGCAGCATGAGCGTTTTATTCTTTTTGCGCTCGCGCTTCGGATAGCGGGTCTTGACTCCTGTCCCGTCAGGCTCACCGCGATAGAGGAAACATCCGATGAGTGAGGAAAAGATGGATAAAAAAACGGCTATTGGGCTGTACCGAAAAATGGTGCAGATACGAAAATTCGAGGAAAAGCTTTACTTTCTCTTCCAGACCCGTCCCATGCCCGGAAGCATGCATCAGTACAACGGTGAAGAGGCTGTTGCCGTCGGTATATGCGCGCACCTGGACAGGCAGGATTATATAACCAGCACACACAGGGGACACGGACACTGCATTGCAAAGGGTGCGGACATCGAGGCAATAATGGCGGAGATGTTTGCGAAATCAACCGGCTGCTGCAAAGGGATGGGGGGTTCGATGCATATAGCGGATTTCAGCGTCGGGATGCTCGGGGCGAATGCCATTGTCGGAGCCGGGATTCCAATAGCCGTGGGTGCGGCATGGTCCTGCCAGTATCGGAAAACAAAGCAGGTCGCCGTTGCCTTTTTCGGAGACGGCGCAGCAAATGAAGGCGCTTTTCACGAGGCTCTGAATCTCGCGGCCGTATGGAAGTTGCCGGTTGTGTTCGTATGCGAGAACAATATGTACGGATTTTCGACCCATTACCGGTGTGTAACTGCCATCGAATCCATTGCCGACAGATCCTCCGCATATGGGATACCGGGTGTAGCAGTCGACGGTATGGATCTTATTGCTGTGTACAACGCGGCGAAAACCGCTGTCCGGAAGGCTCGTGCGGGTGAGGGCCCCACGCTTATTGAGTGCAGGACATACCGCTATATGGGGCACTCCCGTTTTGAAAAGGCGGCATACAGATCAGCAAAAGAACTCGAAGAATGGAAAAAAAGGGATCCGATCGCTGCTTTTAGAAGATATCTCGCCGGTACGTTGAGGGTTGAAAAAACGAAAATCGATTCAATCGACCGGGAGTCTGCTGAACAGGTTGAAAAAGCGGTGCGGTTCGCCGAAAACAGCCCGGAGCCGGATTCAGACGACTATAAAAAATTTATCTTTGCATAGGAGACGACGAAAACCATGCAGGCAAAAAAGATCGTCGATGCACTGAACCAGGCATTGCGTGAGGAGATGGAAAGAGACGAGCGCGTCGTTCTTCTTGGAGAGGACATTGCCGTTTTCGGCGGGGCTTACAGGGTAACCGAGGGGCTGCTCGATCTTTTCGGTGAAGACCGTGTGAAAGACACTCCCATTTCAGAATCCGCTATAATCGGCGCTGCAATCGGCGCAGCGATGACAGGTCTCAGGCCGGTCGCCGAGATTCAGTTCAACGATTTTCTCACCTGCGCCATGGACCAGATATGCAACCAGGCGGCAAAAACCAGGTTTATGCTCGGCGGGCAGGCAACCATTCCGATGGTAATACGCGCTCCCTACGGTGCAACCGGACGAGCAGCCCAGCATTCGCAGTCGCTCGAGGCCTGGTTCATGCATACGCCCGGGCTGAAGGTGATTATGCCCTCAACACCGTACGACGCAAAGGGACTTCTCAAGACTGCGATACGGGACGACAACCCGGTTATGTTCTTCGAACACAAGCTTCTCTACGGAGCGGCCTCTCCCGGCGGAACGGCGAAGACGGCAGTCAATGAGCTCGACGAATCTTTCACGCCTGCACCCGATGAAGAGTATACCGTTGAGTTCGGTAAAGCGGATATAAAAAGGAGCGGGAAGGATGTAACCATCGTTGCTACGGGGTACATGGTGCACAAATCACTCAAGGCGGCGGCGAGACTATCGGCTGATGCGGGTATCGACTGTGAAATAATCGATCCGAGAAGCCTCGTCCCGCTCGACACGAAAACGATTATCCATTCTATCGAGAAAACCGGCAGAATGGTGATTGTGAGCGAGGATGTGTTGAGCTGTGGTGTTTCAGCGGAAATAGCGGCGATAGCCGCTGAACAGGCTTTCTTCTACCTTGACGCGCCGATTAAAAGAGTCGCTGTTCCAAATACACCCATACCATTCGCTCCGATAATGGAGCAGGCCGTTATTCCGCAGACCGATAGTATCATAAACGCGGTCGTCGAAACGGTAAAGGGTTCATCTTCGGACTTGCAGACAGTATAGATTAGGGCCTGATTATAACCGGTATTCGGCCCGCCCGGCACAAAAGCGGTGCTCGAGCGATGTAGTTCCGAAACAACCGGATTACAGGAACAGAAACCGTTACACAGATAGAGGAGCGTGCCAATGCAGTACGGCTATATCTTTGATTTTGACGGCGTTCTCGTAAACACCATGGAGCTTCACTATGAAGCCTATTCACAGGCATGCAGGGAGTTCGGGATACCCGTGGACAAAAAGCGGTTTTTTTCTCAGGCAGGGATGACCGGAAGGGAGCAGATACGCTTCTTTGCCGAAAAGGCAGGCATAGAAGTGGATATCGAATCCGTATATCAAAGAAAGAGTGAATTGGGCAAAGATTGGACGGACCGCGCGGCCGATATTTCGGTCAACATACAACTTCTTAATATACTGCGGCAAAACGGTGTGAAAGTCGCGGTTGCAACCGGAAGCACACCAAAATCGATCCTCCCTATTATGGCAAAATTCGGTATCGAAGTAGATGCTGTTGCCACCTCGGAGGATGTTAAACGCGGAAAACCGAACCCAGATCTATTTCTTCGTGCCGCAGAAAAACTGGGCATTCCCCCGCAAAGATGCATCGTGATCGAGGATTCCGACGTCGGAATCGAGGCTGCAAAAAACGCCGGTATGAAAGCGATGCGCTTCTACAATAATTCAGGAGGAGTGTAACGATGGCATATCCGGTCATTGTTCCGAGAGAAAGCACAGAAATGGAGTCCTGCCGGATTACCCGATGGTATGTTAAGGAGGGAAACCGGGTAAAGGCCGGACAGTTATTATGTGAGGTCGACACAGGCAAGGCAAGCTTTGATATCGAAGCACCGGCGGACGGGCTGGTTCTGGCACTGTTTTTTACCGATGATGCCGAGGCCCCTCTCCTTACACCTATAGCAGTGATTGGAGAAGAGGGGGAGGAGTTCGAACAGTTCAGACAGAAACCACCGCCTGCCGGGAACAAGGGCCGTATTGCGGAGAGGATAAAAAGAGTGGACACAGATCAAAGTATAAAGCCTGAGGCACCTTCTGCAAAGGGCAAAAGCAAGACAAAGATTACCACATCTCCTCGAGCACGCACGCTTGCACACCGGAATAATGTGCCGCTTTCAGAGGTAAGAGGCTCAGGCCCCCAGGGTGCAATCATTGCGGAGGATGTGCAGAAATGGATAGCGAGACACGGCATACCCAAAAACGGTCTGAACCCGGAGTATGGAGGGACGAACGGGTAAGCGCCACCGGCACATTTCAAATTGACGAACGGGTGCTGCAGCATATACGAAACGGGTACGAATACGCCAGCGAGGTGTATGAAGCAGAACAAACCGAGGTCGTGCTCGGCAGGGCTGCCAGGGCAGAGGATGATGTATTTGTCCGAAAATGCGCGCAGGATAATGTGCCGGTGCACAAACGGGCAGGAGGAGGAGGAACTGTTGTTCTTTGCACGGGGGTGATCGTCATTTCGGTTGCAGGAAGAACAGTGCTGCCCTATCATCTGAAAGAGCACATGAATGCGGTAAATGAGGTTGTTATCAAAGCACTTGAGAGCCTTGGCGTCAGAGGCCTTGCAATTAAAGGCATATCCGATATCACCATCGGGGATAAAAAAATTCTTGGTTCTTCCCTCCATAGAAAGAAGGACCTTGTCTTATATCAGGGTTCTCTCCTCGTGGATCCGCCCCTCGACATGATCGCCGGGTATCTCCGCCACCCTAAAAAAGAGCCGGATTACCGGAAAGGAAGGCCGCATCGCGACTTCTTAACCTCTTTGTACCGGGAAGGGTATCTGCTGAATAAATTCAAGCTCATTGAAACGCTGAAAAAGGAACTGGCAGAGCGGTGCCCATGGTCCTCCTGAGAATAAGGAAGACATGTCCCCCTGAGAAAAGGAGGACAGGTCCCCCTTCCCCACTTTTGATATTTGATTTTTATCCATTTTTGTAATAGATTTGCTCTATGCATGAAGAAGAATCCTGGCAGAAGGTATTAAAGTTCACCGCTATCTTTTTCGCCGTGATTGCCGGCATCTTTATCCTGAAAACCCTGAGAGGAATCTTCATTCCGCTCATGATTGCGGTATTCCTCTCTTACCTGTTCGCACCGGCGGTTGAATTTCTTGCAAAAATAAAATTTCCCAGGATACTCTCCCTCTTTATACTACTAGCGATTATATCTCTCATCGGGACGTTCGTTGCGCAGTTCCTCGTAAAGAACGCGAAGGAGTTTATCGCCTTCTGGCCGACAATGGAAAGGACGATCATCACCAATATCGGCCATTTTTTGACAAATTATGTTAAAATCGATACGACAACCCTCACAAGTATTTTACGAAGCGCCAGGGTTGCAGAATTTTTACAGTCGGCTTTCAGTTTTTCTCTCTCTTTTGCAGGCAAATCTCTTTTCACATTACTCATTCTCGTATTCATTTACCTGACCTATCACAACTACCCCCGTCTTATAAAGAAGGCCTTCAAACAAAAGAGGGTGAGCGAAATATTCAAGATCCTCCGCAATATCAACATTCAAATTATTAACTATATCTTTATAAAAACACTGATCAGTATGGGAACTGGCCTTCTTACCGGCATTGCATGCTGGCTTCTTGGCATCAAGTTTGCGGTTTTATGGGGGTTTCTTGCGTTTATGCTCAACTATATCCCCTATATCGGATCACTCGCGGCAGTGGTATTTCCGATTATTCTCTCTCTGCTCCAGTTTCCTCATTCCTACATTCCGCTCTTTACTGCTATTTCACTGATAGTCATCCAGATGTTCATGGGGAGCTATCTTGACCCCGAAATGATGGGCAACCGCTTCAACCTGTCGCCCATACTGATAATCGTGTCGCTGTTTTTCTGGAGCTACGTGTGGGGTATTGTCGGGGCCTTTATAGCCGTACCGATTACTGCAATCGTAAAGATCGTGCTCATGAATATAGAGCCGATGAAACCGATAGCTATCCTCATGAGCAAGAAGGCAGAAGGAATCTGAATATGGGCGTTATTCTTTCAGATGGACAGACTTTCCAAAATTATATGCGTGCTGTTCCGAGGAAAAAATCTCCTGGTCGATGATATAACAGCCCTGTTTTTCCATGTCATTCATCAGCGCGGCCAGGGCTTTTCTTTCACTCATCCCTCCTTTTGCAAGAAAGGCTATCGACCGTTTACCTGAGATTCCGCCCGTATTGCTGAGCATTTCTTTTAGGCGCATCGGTGTTTTTGGTTTGAAACCTCCTGTTGAAAATGAGCCCACAAAAAGATGGCGGCAGCCGGCAAGTCCTGAAAACCTCTCGTCGTTATCAGTATAGACCTGCACACGGTGCCCCTGTTCTTCTAGCCCTCTCTTCAACCCACGGGCCAGTTTTTCAATGACTTTTTTTCCAGTGGAGTATATTATTCCAATGAGCACTGCCGCCTCCTCGTAATCTGAATACTCAACCGACTTGCGGCCGACTAAACGCCGCCGGTGCGAATGCCGCTCACCGACGGCATTAATAGTAATCGTATCCAGGAAAAAAATCAACCGTATTGAGCATGCAATTGGGCATGTTATGGTTGGAATCGAAGAAATCACCGATATGCAGGTTATTACTGTAACTCTCAGCCCTGTGTTCGATAAGACACTATGGATTCGCAATTTTAGTACAGGAAACACCTTTCTTGCTTCACGGTCTGAAACATACGCCGGCGGGAAAGGCGTAAACGTATCCCGCGCACTGCTCAATTTTTCTATCCACACAACTGCAACCGGTATTCTCGGAGACGAGGGAAAAGATGCCTACCATCGACTTCTTGATGCCGATGGAATCGAGCATGATTTTTTCATAATCCGAGGGGCAGTTCGCACCAATATTACTGTTGTCTCACCGGAGACCGGCAGAGAAACCCATCTGAGGGAAAAGGGCTTCTCCGTACGCAACACCGTTCTCACGGAATTTGCAGGAAAGCTCCAGGAGTTGAAGGATAAATCGATCAATGGACTTTCTGCTGAATTGCATGAAAAGGCCGTATCCCGTCTCCCCGTCCTTTTCATATTCGCAGGCGGCTTGCCGACGGGCCTTTCAAAACACACGTACGGAGAGCTCATAGAGACAGTCAAGGGGTGGAAGTGCTCTTCTATGCTTGACGCATCGGGTGAAGCCTTCAGGGAGGGGGTCCGAGCAGCTCCTCTCTTTATCAAGCCGAATATGCGGGAGGTTGAAGATGCGCTCGGGTTTCTACCGTCGTCGAAAACGGATTTTATTAAAGCGGTTGAAACCTTTCACAGTATGGGTACTGAGCGGGTGATGATTTCAAGGGGAAAGGATGGCATAGTTTATTCCTGCGGAAACGGTATCCTGGAGGCCAGACTTGTAATCGAGCATCCGATAAACACAGTCGGATCAGGTGACTGCGCTGTTGCGGGCGGGGTGATCGGCATAATCCAAAATCTCAGTGACGAGGATACAGCTCGTCTCGCCTGTGCCATGGGCGGCGCAAATACACTGATCTCCGGAGCCGGCCGCTTCAGCAAAGACGAGGCGAACAAACTGCTGGAACAAGTCCAGCTCGATTATCTTAAAAACCCGGTCTGAAATAACCTTGCAATACAAACATGCCGCCAACGGTGAGCGGTTGGTTTCCCACGATATGAAAGTGGGGGTCTGACGGCAATGTCCGGACACAACATGTACAAATACTGTTTCTTACTCTATGCCGAATTTTTTCTCAGCTTCTCCGAAAACCCTGTCGAATATCTCAATCACGCGGTCTATTTCATCTCTGGTTATATTCAACGGAGGTATAAGCTGCATCCGGTTGTGATAATAACCACCCTTCTCGTACAACAGCCCCTCTGCGACACACCGGTCCCTGATATATGTCGCTTCTTTTGAGGCTGGTTCCTTCGTTTTCCTGTCACGAACAAGCTCCAGCCCGGTATATATCCCCTTATTGTCTATCCATCCCAAAATTGTGTGCTTCTTTTGGAGTCCCTTGAGGCCCTCAACAAAATATGACCCGATCTCCTTTACCTTTTTCAAAAACTCGTCGCCTGTCACCACATCGAGCACGTAGTTCCCTGCTGCACATGCCAGCACGTTACCCGCCTGAGTCGATACATGCGCACCAGGTCCCCACTCCGTTAGTATCTCATCCCTTGCAATGACCGCAGATATCGGAAGCCCTCCTCCCAGGGCCTTTGATGTCACAATCATATCAGGTTCTATACCCGAGTGCTCGAAGGCCCACAGCTTTCCGCTTCTCCCGAGGCCGGTCTGTATCTCATCAACTATCAGAAGCATCCCGAACTTATCTGCCATACGCCGTAATTCCTGCAGATATTCAGCAGGCGGTATATAGTACCCCGCACTGCTCTGAAACGGGCTCACCAATATTGCAGCGACGTTGCATATCCCATTGACACCATCCGTGTACGGTGATTCCTTGCTGTCAAGCAGTTTCTCAAAATCCTTTATACAGTCCATCGCATGTCCGGGCTCGTTTCTGTACTCATGGGGAAATTGGAAATATCCTATTGCCTTATCAGGCAATACGGGATAGAAAAAGGGCTGCATGTTTCCTTTGCCGGTCAATCCCATGGTCCCGTATGTTACGCCGTGATAATCCCCGTACGCCGTTAAAATATACGGGTTTCCCGTAAAGTATCGGGCCGCCCTCACCGCAAGCTCTATACCGTCACTTCCGGTAACGCCGAACATCACTCTTGTTTTCCCTGTGATCTTCGAATGTTTCGATAATTTTTCTGCAAGCTTTATTCGTTCAACATGAGGAAAGTCAAAGAAATGTGTCAGTTTTGAAGCTTGTTCCTGTATGATTTTGGTTATTTCTTTATTGCATTCTCCAAGCGCGTTCACCGCAAAACCTGCAAGCAAATCAAGGTACTTTTTTCCGTCAGCATCGTATAAATATGCTCCCTGGGCCCGTTCAATTATCGGTGTAACATCAAAGATTCCCCAGCCGACTCCCCCAAACGATTCGTACTGCGCCCATTTTCGGGCAAGTGCTTTCGATTTATCTCCAAAAGGAGAGGACTCTATCCTTTCAAGCAGCTCTTTTTCCGTTACCTTGAGTTTCTCTCGTTGAGCAATCAATCTTTCACGAAATCCTTTTATCATTTTTTCACTCCTTGTAATAAGATTGTACCATCTTTAAAAACGGTACGTAAACAATTATCTGCCCATTGCCTATTCTTTCACTGCTCCGGCAACAAGGCCCTTTATAAGAAAGGTTCTCAGACCGAAATAGAGTATCACCATGGGAAGAATTATTAATATAACTGCCGCACATACAGCGCCGATCTGGGTACCCTGTTGGGTTATCAAACCTGATACCGCGACAGGAAGTGTTTTACTTTTTTTACCGGTTAGTATCAGTGCAAAGAGGAATTCATTCCACGATAGAACAAAGCTGAATACACCAGCAGAGAGAATGCCGGGAAGAGAAATCGGCAGTATAACACGGAGAAAAGCCGTAAACCTGTTGCAGCCATCAACCATAGCACTTTCTTCTAATTCTTTTGGAATACCCTGAAAGAACCCAATTAATATCCAGATAATAAATGGTATGTTGAATGTGATGTATGTAATTATGAGGCCTATTCTTGTGTTGTACAGTCCAATTGTTTTATATATGAGAAAAAACGGAATGACCAGAGTAATCGGAGGAAGCATCTGTGTTGAAAGTATTCCTATAACCAGTGCGTTGCCCCCAGTTTTAAATCTTGAATAGCTAAAAGCTGCAGGAGCCCCGACTGCCAGACAGATCAGTGTTGATGTAACAGCCACTATTATGCTGTTTGCAAAAAACAGCTTGAATGGCTCTTCTTTGAAGATGACCTTGTAATTTTCCAATGTCGGGATAAAAATCCATTTCGGCGGAATACGGTATGCCAAAACACGATGCACGAGAGAGGTTCGGAAAATCCAAAGAATAGGCAGTATTACTATCAGACATTCAATGATGAGTATCAGATGCACCAGGGATAACGATACCTTCTTTTTCAGTCTGTAATTTATCATAAGAAATATCCTCTCAACTCCTCCCGGCCAGTATTTGCCATTTCATCAGGGGATTTCTTATCAAATTATGTTTCCTGCCGATTCATTACTTTTAATAGGACGATACTGAAAATTAAAATAATGATTAAAAGAATAAAAGATTGAGAAGATGCATCTCCCATACTTAATTCCCTGAATGCCTTTTTATACACAAAAAAGCTCATCGTTTCTGTTCTGAAACCAGGTCCGCCTCGAGTCAGTATATATATCAGATCATATGTTTTAATCGCGGCGATCATCCGTATGAGTATAGCTATCATAAGAACTGGAGCAAGCATAGGGAGTGTTATATAAAAAAACGTCTGGAAACTCGAAGCGCCGTCCACTCGTGCCGCCTCATAGGGAGTTTTATCCAGGCTTGTCAATCCCGCAAGAATTAAAATCAGTATCAGGGACGTTTCATGCCATACATCAACAACGATCACTGTAAGCATAGCAAGTTTCGGGTCACCGTACCATCCATAGCTCTTTGCACCAAATAAACCCAGTATATAGTTCACAATCCCAAGGTCGGGTTGAAGGAGGAGTCTCCATATCAAGCCGACGGCAATTGGAGGCATCATAACAGGAATCATAAGAATTATCGTATAAAAAGTTTTACCTTTCAGATCATCACGATTCAATAGCAGGGCGGTCCCGAGGGCAATGAGAAACTCGAGAGTAACAACTGAAAAAGTAAGGATAAATGTGTTTTTCATTGATATGAGGAATTCTCTGTCTCCAAACGCACTCACATAGTTCTTTAAATAAACCCACTTTCCAATGCCGAACTGCAGTATGTATTTATGAAGGCTTAAGTATAAGGAGTACACGAGCGGGGCAACAATAACCAGAAGAAGAATGAAAATCGTCGGATACATCATACTGTATTTGAACTGAAAAACCTTCTGCAAAACAGTTTTATTTCCCATTGTATATAAACCTACCGATGTGATTAAAAGCGCGTATGTCCCTGGCGGGATATGCCGCTTTGCGGCCGAGTATCAAACAGTAACTTGCGCGAAATTACTTAAAAGCTGGCCTGCATTTTTTTTATTTTGCTTGGGCGTCTTAGCGTTTTGAAATATAAGACGCCCAAAATTTATCCTGCAACATTACTTTTTTTGCATTTCAACAAGAGGGTCATCAACAACAATCTCATTCAGTTTCTTGTTTGCCTGCTTCAGCGCCTCTTCAATGGAAATATCACCGATTATTGCACTTGAAGAAGCTTCGCCAATGATCTCAACCATACGGGTCGATTGTGAAATAACAGGTACCGGCTTTGAGGTTAGAAGTATTTCTTTTGCTCTTTTCTGATACTTGTATTTTTCGAGGAATTCCGGATCATCGTAAATCCATTTAGCAGTCGGCATGCCACCACCCATCGCCCTTGCTTTCTGAATCTTTTTAGTCTCGACCCATTTGATGAACTCCCAGGCAGCATCAGGATTCGGCGAGGATACCGGAATAGCCCATGCCCATCCTCCAAGAAGCCCTCCCCCGGGTAACGGTATGAAATCGACTTTATCATAAACTACGCTGTTATTCTCATCAAGAAGCCAGGACATAAGAAAATTGTACGTTATTGCAAAAACTGCCTTACCCTGACCAAATACGTTGAACGCGTCATCAAAATTGGCGCCGCTTGCCCCCGGCTGCGCAGCATTCTCAAGGAGGTCCTTGTAAACTAACAGAGCCTTTTTACCCTCCGGACTGTCAAAAGACGCTTTCCAGGTATTTCGATTATAGTAATCGCCACCCAATGCAAAAAGATAATTTGTAATCTCCATTACAAGCGGATCGACCTTTGCACCCTGCATGGCAACACCGTATATATTATCCGGTGTATATGCATCTGCCACTTTTGCCATTTCTGCATATTCAAATAGGTCCTTTGGAGGGAATTCCCAGGATTTTCCTGTCTTCTTTTTATAGAAAGACTGTAATTTTGAATCATTAACGATATCCGTCCGATACACGATCCCCATTGGGTATGTCCACATAGGCACGAAATGTTTTTTATCGCCTACAGTAAACATTTTTACATTAGAGTCCAGGTAATTGTTTAAATCAACTTCGGGTGTTTTATTCAAATAATCATCAATCTCACGAAGCCACCCCGCCATAACGAATTCGCCTACCCAGTAGTTGTCACACTCGAGAACGTCATAAGACCCATTTTCTTCACCTGCCATAAGCTGCGGCACCAGTTTGTCATGCATAACTGTATACACAACCTTTTCGAAAACGACCTTAATGCCGGTTTGGGCCTCGAATTCCGGTAACAAGGGTTCGATTGACGTCGTATCAGGCACATCCTCCATAAGAAGATGCAGCGTTACACCCTCGTATGGCTTACCCGATGAGGGTTTTTCAGCTTTCTTATCGCTCCCCGCATAGAGTATCCCCATACTGAACATCAAAATAATAAATACACACAAAACCAATAAAAATTTTTGCCTCATAACTTCCTCCTATAACTTAATCGATTTACGTAAAGGATTACGTTTAGTTGTCATTTTAATTTTTGAAAAATATATTGTCAAGCATTTTTGATAAATTTATACACTTATATAGCCTAAATTCCATTTGATTTTTAAATTAACAGATTTTCAGTCATATGATACTGTAATAATCTTTTAAAAATTTTGTAATATCTCTACTATATTCTATAAAAATATTGACTATATTTAGTATCTAAGTTAGTCTTGTAATCGTTTTAGGAAAACGTTTAAGGATTTTATTCAGAAATGCCAATTACACTTAAAGATATTGCCAGGCTTGCAAACGTATCAACTGCAACTATCTCGAGAGTTCTGAACGACAATGCCGAAGGTAATATGAGTGCCGAGACATATGAACGTATCAAGAGAATTATTCATGAAACCGGCTATACTCCTCATGCTCTTGCGTCCGGTCTGCGACGCGGACTCTCGAATGTTATCGGATTAATACTCCCGGATAATGTGAATCCCTATTACTCTCAATTGGGGAAATCCATTGAAAATGAATGTTTCAATAACGGATATATGACACTCATCTGTAATACCAACTCAGACAAACGGAGAGAAATCGATTATTTGCGACACCTCATCGGCCAAAGAGTTGCCGGAATTCTGTTTTGCAGCACGGGTCTAATAGGGGAAAAAATCAAGTCAATTGTACCTGCACAGATAAAAGTAATACTATTAGACGAGGAAATACCAAATTTCGAGAGCGATATAGTAATAGGGGATGATTACAAAGGCGGATACGAGGGGGCTCGATATTTATTCAATTTGGGACACGGAAAAATTCTTGTCATTACCGGACCTGAATCCCGTGGATCGTCACGAAATAGATTAAAAGGATACCTGGACTTCTTGAAAGATAATAGCATGGAAATTGAACAGAACCTCATCATTGAAGGCCAATATGATATTGAATCCGCATACAATATTGTCATTAATGCAATGGAAAAGGGACTGAGTTTTTCCGCAGTATTTACATTCAATGATATGATGGCAATCGGTTCAATAAAAGCATTTAATAAACTCAATCTGAGAGTGCCCCAGGACGTCTCAGTATTAGGTTACGACAACATTTTTATCGATGATCTGATTACACCTCGAATCTCGACAATAGCGACACCCCTCGAAGAATTAGGAAGAATTGCAGTTAACAGGCTCCTCAACAGTATTAAAAAAGTAAAAGAAAAGGGTCAAAAGATACTACTGGAACCGATACTGGTGGTAAGAGAATCATGCGAAAGGTTCAGGCCTTTGTGATTACCTGAATATCTTCTTCAGTTCGGTGATGTCCCTGTTTTTTATCAAAATACTTATCGCAATATACACAAAAAGACCAACAACTATCAACCCGAGCGTGGCAGTTGCATTGTAGGACCTGCCCATCTGCATAACGCTCTTCAATCGCATATACAGTACCAGTATTGCAGCGCCCATACAGGCTGCTGCTGTACTGGATTTTACAAGTGAAATATAGACTGCCCTGTCCACGATGACACCGACTCTCCTTCGCAATAGGAAGATAAGGAGAAATAGATTGCAGTAGGAAGATACGGTTCCCGCAAGAGCTATACCACCTATCCCGAGCGGATACCGCAGATAGTAGCATAGCAAAAGATTTATTATCATGGAGGCTCCCGCCACGTAGACGGGAGTTTTCGTATCCTTCATGGAGTAGAACATCTGCACGAGAACCCGATTTCCCCCGATGCCCGGTAGGCCTGCCGCGTGAAACAGAAGCGCATATGAGACGAGCGATGCGGAATCAGCGGTAAATCTACCGTATCTGAACAGCATTATAACAATGGGATACCGTAGCAGTATAAGCCCGGCCATTGCAGGCATGGTAATAACGAACATCAGGCGCAGTGCATATCGAAGTGTATCCTTCATCCCCTCTCTGTCATTGTATGCCGATTTTTCCGAGAGAACCGGGAGTATTACCGTTGTAAGAGAAATGACAAATATACCGAGCACGAGCTCTATGAGCGTAAGTGAAAACCTCAACGCAGCAACCGTACCCTCTTTTAAGAAAGCCGCTATGAACTGGGAAACGAGTGCATTGATCTGGTACACACCGGCACCAATGGCGCCGGGTACCATAAGCATAAAGACCCTCTTCACCCCCTGGCTGTGAAAATTAAAATGAAGCCTGTAGCTGAACCCCCTCTTCGTTAAAAAAGGCCACTGAAAAAAGAACTGAATGACTCCGCCGGTGATTACACCTACCCCAAGGGCAATAGCCGGATCGGAAAACCTATTTCCTGCAAGCAGTCCGAAGGAGATAATTGAAATATTCAGTAAAATCGGTGTAACCGCAGACGGGATAAATACTTTGTGTGCGTTGAGAATTCCCTGCGACAGGGCAGCCAGGCTGATGAAGAGCATGTAGGGAAACATAACACGGGTAAGAAGAACGGTAAGCTCGATCTTACCCTCGATCTTCGTAAACTGGGGAAGAAAGAACCGAAGAAACGGCGCGACAATTAAGACTGCCGCCGTAATAACAATGAGAATAACGAGTAAAATCGAAAAAAAACTGTATAAAAAGTCATCCAGTTCCCTTTTATCCCTTTTTTCAATGTACTCGGAAATAACGGGTATGAATGCGGCCATCAGCGCCCCCTCACCGACCAGCCGCCGCATCAGATTCGGAAACATAAAGGCGAGCGCAAATGCATCCGAACTTCCGGAAGTACCGAGAAGATAGCCCCTCAGCCATTCACGCACGAGGCCGAATACGCGCGAAACAAAGGTAACCGAACTGATACTGAAGGCCGAGCGCGCTATGTGTCTGTTTTCCATGATACCCTTACATTTATATACACGATTCTTTTATATCTGCAGAATACAGAGTTTCAACGCCAGTGCGCTTATTCACCGGCAAAATGACATGCCGCGTAATGCCCTTTTCTGTGCTCGAGCAGGTCAGGCTGTTTTTCGGAACAAATAGGCGGAAACTCCTTCTTCTGAAAGAGAAAACACCTGTTTTTGTACACACAACCACCTTCGCGGAAACCTATAAAAAAGAGTGAACTCCTGGGATTCCAGAGATGTCGGGTGTATGGATGGAGAGGCCTTCCTGTTATATCCTTCTTGGGTGCACGCTCTATGATTTTGCCTCTGTACATAACCGCAACCGTATCACTGAGCATCTCAACCATCCGGAGGTCATGTGAAATAAAAAGGATTCCGGTGCTTTCCGTTTCCTGTACTTCCATAAGCAACTGGGCAATCTGACCCTGAATCGATATATCAAGCAGAGTGAGCGGCTCATCCGCAATGAGGTATTCGGGATGAATGGTAAGCGCACGGGCAATGTCGAGACGTTTGAGCTCACCACCGGAGAGGTTCCCGATAAAGTTTTGGAGTGTGCCTCTGCTCAAATTGACCCGGGAAATGATCGCCGTTACTCTGTCCCGGAGTTCCCTGGCTTTCATCTCTTCGTACAGCCTTATGGATTCCCGAAGGGCATCGAATACTCTCATACGGGGATTGAAAGCGGATTTGGAATCCTGAAATATCATCTGAAAATTTTTTCTCAGAGGCCGTATATCTTTCTCTGAAATGGCGGAGAGATTGATATCTTTGTACAATATTTCTCCAGAATCAGCATTAATGAGCCGAAGGAGAAGGCGTCCCACCGTTGTCTTGCCGCAACCAGATTCACCGACAAGCCCCACCGTTTTTTTACGAAAAATCGAGATCGATACATCATTACAGGCTTCGATCCTCCTGCCCTTCCCGTAAAAGTATTTGGTCAGGTTCAAACCCTGCAGACAATCCGCGCATGTACCTTCGCTCTCCTTCATACCCCCCTCGTGTCAATAATAGAGATAACAGCGTATTAAATGATTCTTCCCAACTTCGACAGGGTCAGGACACTTCTCCCTGCACCTCCTCCTGATTTTTCCCTTTGCGTATTGACATCTATCTATAAAGGGACAGCCACGTATTGCTATTTTATTATCCGGCACAGTACCCTGAATCACCCGCAGCCGCTTGCCCCTCTTGATATCCGAATCCGTCGGCATTGAGGAAACGAGGGCCCGTGTATACGGATGTTTCGGTCCGTGCTTCTTTCCTAGTACATCCCGCTTGCCCCCGCTCTCCACAATTATACCCGCATACATGACAGCTACATTTGTTGCAATAAGCCCGACAATGTGTATATTGTGCGATATGAGCACAAGCGTAAGATTCATTTTGTCAATGATTGTTTCGAGAAGATCGATGATCCTATACCTGTTCGTGGTATCGAGTCCGGAAGTCGGCTCATCGGCAATGAGAAGGGTCGGATTTGACGCAAGGGCAATTGCAATAATGACTCTCTGCGCCATACCCAGGGAGAGTGAGCCGGGGTACATCTTCATAATACTTTCCGGATTGTACAGCAGTGTAGACCGCAGAAGGCCCATGGCCATTTCGAAAATCTCATTCTCATCCTTCTCATGGTTGAATCGCCCGATGGTTTTCATGAGCTGAGCCCCGACCGGTGTAAAAGGATTGAGGCTTCGAAGCGGATTCTGAAAAATCATCGAAATATTTCTTCCCCGGATGTACTCCATGATTCGGTTGTGCCTGCGGAGCCATTTTTCGTTATCCTTTATCATTGTAAAGGGATTATGCCGAAACTCTATAAAGTTTTCGAGTCCATAGAAGAGATTAACAAGCTCCCCCCGTCTGTAGTTCCTCGATTCCCTGAAGCCGCGTAGAATCGCGTGTATGACGGACCTCCTGTCATCCCCTTTCGGCCGAAAATAGAACTCACCTCCCACGATACCTGGTTCGGAATCAACGAGTCCCATCATGGAAAGCGCAGTGACGGTCTTGCCGCACCCTGATTCGCCAACCAATCCCAGCACAGAGCCTTCATCAATACTCAGCGATGCATCTTCCACTGCACGAATGAACCGCTTGTCTTTCTGGTCGTAAAAATAAACCTTCAATCCGCCCAACGATGCAATTAACGGCATTATCGTGAAACCTTTTCATTATAAATGGAGTTCAGTCCGTCACCGAGTAAATAGAGTCCCATAATTGTTGTAAGGATGACCACAGCGGGAATTGTCGACAACCACAGCCTGCCCTGGAAAAAGAAATCGATGCCCATAGCAACCATATTCCCCCAGCTCGGATCGGGTTCCTGAACACCGAAGCCGAGATATGAGAGTGACGTCTCGATCAGCACGGCCTCTCCCATCCCCAGTGTTGCATGGATTATAAGTACAGATTTCGCTGAAAGCCATACAATATGTTTTAAAATAATGCTTCCCGGTGAAAGGCCGAGAGCCTTGCCCGCTTCAATAAACCGCTGGTTTTTCAATATCTCCACTTTCGATTGTATATAAACGGTCACTTTAGGAATGCTCGTTATACCGGCAAAAACCATTATGAGGTATATTGACGGCCTGAACAGCACGATGATAATGAGAATCAAAATCAGGCGCGGGATTGAGTCTATGACATTTAGAAAATAGAAGATTATTCTCGACAAGATTTTCGGGTAAAAACCGGTGACGATACCGAAGAGGAGACCGAAAGAGGTCGAGATGACTATTGATAGCAGCCCGGGAACAAAAAATGCTTCTGTGCCCTTGACAATTCTTGAAAATATATCGCGTCCGAGAAAATCTGTTCCAAACAG
>Ga0315537_1000125_pt1 | contig 50722 bp, 36 predicted proteins | sample SalMarSW160270MG_FD_203091 | JGI IMG/M metagenome (GOLD analysis project Ga0315537, IMG submission 203091) | Salt marsh sediment microbial communities from the Plum Island Ecosystem LTER, Massachusetts, United States - Salt Marsh Sediment SW1602-70 ... | reverse complement strand
GAATTTTCCCCTTACCAGCCCGGTGAGCGGTTGAGTTATCTGATCCATTACGGATTAATCCATGGTGGAAATGCAATCCTTTTTTTGGAAAGCGATACCCTTACCGGGAAAAATGTACACCACCTGGGTATCTCCGGATGGACTACCGGATTAGCTGATGTGCTCTTCAAGGTAAGGGATACCTACGAAAGTTATATCGACCCCGAAACCGATCTGCCACTGAAAGCTATACGGGATATCAGTGAGGGAAGGTATAAACGATACAATGAGGTTACTTTTGACCGGGAGACAAGGTCTGATTCAACAATTCTATTCAGCCAGGCTTCCGGAATGCTTACCGTAGAAAAGAACATACACGACATTCTGTCTGCTTTTTACTATTTCAGGAAATATTACCTCCCGGGAGAACTGAAGAAGGGAGAAATTATTGAGATCAGTACCTACTTCACCGATGAATTATTCCCCCTTAAAATTCGATACGTGGGAAAAGAGACCGTTAAAACCAAAGTCGGTAAGGTGGAATGCTTCAAGTTTAACCCGGTTACGGAAGTTGGGAGGCTGTTCAAATCAGAAGAGGATATGTCTATCTGGTTCTCACGAGATGATAATTTTCTTCCCGTTAAAATCCGCTTTGAACTCTTTGTCGGTTCAGTCCAGATAGACCTGATTGCTTATACCGGACTTCGTCATGAATTCAAGAGTTTACAAAAATGAGTTTCCTTACCCTATTATTCGTTATTTCAATCAATAACGCTATTTTTGTAAGGAACATATCCAAATGTAATGTATGGCTACGACAGCAGATTTCAGGAATGGCTTATGCTTGGAATTCAATGATGACCTGTACACCATTGTCCAGTTTCAACATGTAAAACCGGGCAAGGGACCGGCTTTTGTGAGGACTAAGCTTAAAAGTTTAACCACAGGAAAAGTAATCGACAATACCTTTACAGCAGGGGTAAAGGTGAATATGGCAAGGATTGAAAGAAGGCCCTATCAATTTCTTTATAAAGATGATATGGGTTATCATTTCATGCATAGTGAAACCTTTGAACAGGTTGCGCTGGAAGAGAAATTTATCGCTCTGCCCCAGCTGGTAAAAGAGGGTCAGGAGGTCGAAATCGTTTATCATGCCGAAACGGAAACACCTATCTCCGTTGAGTTACCACCATTTGTTGTTCTCGCGGTAACCTATACTGAACCGGGTGTTCGGGGAGATACCACCTCAACCTCTTCGATGAAACCGGCAACGGTTGAAACCGGTGCCACAGTCTCTGTTCCGCTGTTTATTAATACCGGCGATAAAATAAAGATCGACACACGAGACCAATCCTATTCTGAAAGGATAAAATAACTCCATGGTGATCAGAACTGCGAACAGGCTCAAATTTATCCGGAAGAATGGCTGAAAAAAATTCAAAAAAAAGACTGCAGGTATCTAAATTCAAACTGAATTCTCTACTGGCAATTACACAGGCAATTAATGAAAACCTGTCTGTAGAGGAGTTATTGAAGAAGTACGAAGAGATTCTGCGGAGGGATCTGGTCATTGGTAAAATCCTGATTTATAAATTCGGGGAAGAGTGGGAGTGTATTCTGAATTCCGGCTGCCCGCCTCAGGTGGCAAACGAGATCAATGTGGAACAGGACCTCCTCCATTATGAAGAGATAACCTTTGTCCCTTCGGGAAAAGAGAATAAACTTCAACTTTTCGACATCATCATCCCGGTTTATAACAACAACGCTCCTCTTGCTTTTGTGTTGATCGGTGATATTGAAGAGGAAGGGGAAGGAGTTAGTCCTACCATTAAACACCTGAACTTCATCCAGACCCTTTCCAACATTATCCTGGTTGCTATTGAAAACATCCGGTTGTTCAAGGAGAGCCTGCGACAGGAAGCAATAAAAAAAGAGCTTGAACTGGCATCGAAAATGCAAAATATGCTGATCCCGGATAACCAGGCACTTCCTCAGAATGACCAGGTATTCGTTACCGGGTTTTACCACCCCCATTACGATGTGGGGGGGGATTACTATGACTGTATCCTCTTAAATCCTGAGGAATTGGGATTTTGTATTGCAGATGTGTCGGGAAAAGGAATCTCTGCAGCCCTGCTCATGTCGAACTTTCAGGCAAACCTGAGGGCCCTGTTTACACCGGAAATATCACTCGAATTATTGGTTAAAAGGCTAAATGATTGCGTGATCAGCAGTGCTGCCGGAGAAAAATTCATTACCCTCTTTGTTGCCAAATACAACTCCCGGACTAAAGTCCTTGAGTATGTTAATGCAGCGCACAACCCTCCGATACTGTATGAAACCAAATCCGGAACAACACACCTTTTTGATTCCAGTTGTGTTGGTATTGGTATGATTGATCACATTCCCGTGATTAATGGTGGTTCATTCACCCTGAAGGAGAGATCCAAAATAATCTGTTATACAGACGGGCTATCTGAATTACCCGATGAGAATGGGGAAGAGATTGGCACAAAAACCATTGCTGCATTCCTTGCCAATCGTGACACCATCAGTGAAAACATCAATTACCTGATCCGGAAACAAAACATCAAATCAGAAAATGACCGGCTGTTTGACGATGTGTCAATCATCGGTGTTGAATTCTTTTGATTTCTGAAGGGTTCGAAATGAGATCTTGTCGGGGTATTCCCGCTTCAGCGCTTCTGCTTCTCAGGTCCAGCGCAACAAGCACGGCAATGAATCCCCAGAAGGGAGCAGATGCCTTGTCGGTCTCCAGAAAATTGTTCAGGAAACCGTGAAGGAAATAGGTGCATAATCCAAGGGTAACCGCCAGGGTGATCATTTTTAGCCACCTATCCTCCGTCCTGAAGTAGGTTTTAAAACCCGTTGTTAACGAAGTAATCAAAATAAGAAGTATGGTTATCGTACCGGGGAATCCACTCTCAGCCAATGGCCCGATATACTCGCTGTGTGCATTCCCACGGTCGCCAAAATTGGTGCTGATAAAGGTCCGTTCCCAGGAGTATTGATAGGGCGCATATTGAAACTGGTAGGTCCCCGGTCCCCAGCCAACCAATGGTCGTTCCCTGAACATGCGCAGGGCAGCATGCCACCGGTTAATTCGTTCCAGGTTTGACGCATCAGATGTAATGTTGGAGATGGACTGAACATGTTCTGAAAAATCGCCAGAGGAGGTTTGTTTGTTCTGTTCAAGCATCATGATGATCTCCGTACGATAGGAATACACACTAAACAAGATCAAACCAGCAAAAAGAAAGATCAGGTTCAGCCGCATCCTTAGCCGTACAATAATAAATATCAGAAAGGCACCCACCAGGCTAATCCATGTTGCCCTCGTATAGGAAAATATGATCGCCGTAGAAAAAACAAGGATGAGGATCCATATAAGGGTTTTGAATTCAATCGACTTGTCGTGTCGCAACGCAAAGGCAAAAAGTACCGGATAAAAAAATGCCAGGATTGCTCCATACGCTGTATGATCGTTAAAGAAGGGCCTTACGGCAGAATGTGAAGCTTGCTGGTTCAATAATCCCAGTTGAACATGGTGAACAAATGTATATACAATGATGGCCGTAAAGGGGATGATATATGCCCAGAGGTAATTGGAGATGTTCCCGGCCCGTCGGAAAACCTGGGTGGCAAGAAAATAGAATCCACAGACAAACCAGAGGCGTGCCAGGAAAAACTTCAGTGATACCGCCGGGAGAGAGCTGGTCAGGCAGGTTATAAATATCCATCCAAGGTTCAGCAGAATGGCAATGGTAACCGGGTGCTTCCATACCCGTTTATCAAATGATCGTTCCGATATGATTTTCAGGAGAAAAAGGATCAACAGGCCAAACAGCAATGGTTCTGTTGGCAGTGACAGATCCACCTTCAACCCGGGAATGAATTCTTTCAGGGGAACCGAAAGCGGGGTTAGAAAAACGATCACCAACAGCAATTTATCCAGGGCAAGAAAGGCTGCCAGAATCACGAGAAGGAGCACCGGAACAAGGTTAAAATAATAGACCTCAAAGGCAGTAAACACCATATTCAGAATAACAAAGAATATGGACAGACCATAGATCCAGAAGATGGTTTTCCTTTCTCTCTGAAGGGTAAGTTCCATGTTCAGGTCACAGGATCTTACGTACTGAATCGATGGAAACAAGAACAATCAGGGTAAACAAAAATGCCGAAAAGGTTGAAATGATGACGATAATGGATCGTTTCGGATAGGCTTTTTTCTCCGCTTCCTGCCCTTTATTTACGATGAATGTGTGTGAGAGATTCTGCTCGGCATCGACCTTTGCTTCAACATACTTTTCCTTTAATAAGCTCAACCGTGCACTCTCATTTTCAAGGAATTCCGTCAGGAATAGATAAGTCCCGCCATGTTCCGCCAGAACGTTGATCTGTTTTTCCAGCCGTTCTGCCTGACTCCTGTTGCCCCTGGAGACAGCATCCAGGTAGAGCTCGACCAGCCCCTGGGATTGTGCTTCAACATTAAATACCCCCAGTTGCCCCAATGTTTTCAACGAATCTTCCAGTGCACCGATCTCATCTTTCAGTGAAAAATATTCCTGTTCTACGATTTCATATGCTTCACGGGCACGTCTCTTCTGCATCCGGTTCATGGTTGAGTCAAGCAAGGAGGCTATCTCATTAGCCATATCTGCGGCAACTCCGGGGTCCGTATCCAGTACATCGATGCGTATTGACATGTATTCCGTTTTGCGAAAAGAGATGTTTTCCTTCATCTTGCCATACAGGGTAGTGTATTTATAGCGTGAATCAGGATCGATCTGATAATGTTCGAACAGGTTGTATTTTTCCACCAGTCTTTCCCGTATCTCGTCAGAATAAAGTACCTGAAGGAGCCGTTCCGTCTCTTCCTCCTCCCCAAACTGCAGGATGTCCCTGGCTGGACCTCCACCGGTTGTGGAAATCAATGCCTTGGAAATGGAAGTGGATGATGAAGGAAAGAAAATAACCGTTGACTGGTATTTCGGTGTAATGGTCAACGAAATAATTACGGATGCTACAAAAGCAATGGAAGAAACCACGATCAGGGGTTTTTTTCTGTTCCACATATAGAGCAAAAGATTTGTCGACTCAAAACGAAAGCCGGATGCATTAGGTTCGGTCATATCAAATGATTTGAGAGGTTCATTTATTTCCGGGATCCACAATACAACAGTGTTTAAGAAAACCCCGGTTTACCAGAATAACGATACAAAGGGAAAAAAAGTACGTCGGTTAAATTACCCGTATCAAATGAAAATTTTTCTTTCCTTTCTGCACCAGCAGGTATTTATCACTGATCAGATCATCCGCCGTAACGGTTTGATCGGGAGAGGTAGCCTTCTCTTTATTCAGGTTTACCCCTCCACCGTCAATCAGGCGCCTCAATTCTCCCCTGGAAGAGAAAATTGCCGTTTTTTCCACCAGCAAATCGAGCAGGTTTAAACCCGCTTTCAATACTTCCTTACTGACCTGGTATTGAGGAACTCCCTCAAACAGTTCAAGGAAGGTTGCTTCATCCATTTTTTTCAGGGATTCGGTTGTCCCTTTTCCAAAAAGGAGTTCTGAGGCTGCTATAGCATCTTGCAGTGCCTCTTCGGAATGGACCGTTATCGTAACCTCATTAGCCAGGGCTTTTTGCAGTGTTCGCAAATGGGGTTCTTCCCTGTGTTTTGCCGTAAGTTCCTCTATTTCTGCCTGCTCCAGCATGGTAAAGATCTTAATGTATCGCTCCGCATCATCATCAGAGGTATTAAGCCAGAACTGGTAAAATTTATAGGGTGAGGTCATCTGTGGATCAAGCCAAACATTCCCCTCCTCGGTCTTCCCAAATTTACCACCGTCGGATCGGGTGATCAACGGGCTGGTGAGCGCAAAGGCTTCTCCTCCCGATTTTCTCCGGATCAGTTCTGTGCCGGTAACTATATTTCCCCATTGATCTGATCCTCCCATCTGCAGTTTGCAGTTCATTGTTTGATAAAGGATCAGGAAATCATATCCCTGGACCAGCTGGTACGAAAATTCGGTGAACGACATTCCGGATATGGTATCTTCCCCTACCCTCTTTTTCACCGAATCTTTTGACAGCATATAATTAACCGTAATGTGTTTACCGATATCGCGAATGAAATCCAGAAAGCTGAACTCTTTCATCCAGTCATAATTGTTCACCATTTCAGCTTTATTGGGCGCTTTTGTTTCAAAATCAAGGAACCGGCTCAACTGGTCCCGTATCTTTTCCTGATTCTCTCTCAATGTTTTCTCGTCGAGCAGGCTTCTCTCCTCGGATTTGCCGGATGGATCCCCGATCATTCCTGTAGCTCCACCGACCAGCGCGATGGGTTTATGTCCTGCTGCCTGGAAATGTTTCAACATCATGATCTGAACCAGGTTCCCAATGTGAAGGGAGTTTGCTGAAGGATCAAACCCGATATAGGCAGTAACCATTTCCCGTTCGATCAGTTCCTTTGTTCCGGGTGTCATGTCATGGACCATTCCCCGCCAGCTTAGTTCATCAACAAAATTCATATTTCTCAAATGTTTCACGCAAAGATAATATATAGAATCATATGAGGGCCAGGGTAAGGACAATTATCCCAAACATGCCAAATAGCAAGACAACGGTATAAACACCGGAAAGCAGCATGAATTTGACAAATGTCCTGATGATGGATTGCCGGTAAAATCGTTTCATCCCGGTAATAAGGTAGATGGGAATTAGAAGGATCAGAAATCCTGCAATGGTTTGTACGATACCCTCAAAGAACATGGATACCAGAAGTACAAACAGAATAACAAAAAAAGCAAAACAGTGGAAATAGATCGAAAAGATAAAATGTTGAATGTAGAAGCGCCTTGACCGGATATAGAAAAGTTTGAGGAGCAGTGCAAAAATTGGCAACAACAGAAAGAGGGATTGGGAAACCCGTTTCAGAAATACATTCCATGAGTATTCAGGATTTTCAAGAAGGGTTGCCATGCCATTCACCAATTTTTTCCGCAACCATTTTTCCGGTGGAAGAGTATCGCTTACTGCTTTCAGGGATTGAATGATTTCTCCCCTTGTATCGGTCGTATCGCCTTCCAGTATGTGCTTGTAATAAACGATGTCATCCCCGACCCGAACCACAACCGTATCAATAACCTTCGGGGCTGTGGATGAATCCGGAACGATACTGACATAGTTCAGCGTATCGACCCGGGATGAATCCTGGCTGGGCGTATTCACGTTCAGAATTCCTGCTGAGATCATGTCGGTGCTGGAAATTTCCAGCAGTGCAAACAGGATGATGCTGATAAAGATAAACAGCTTAAATGGCGGATAATAGGTTGCTCTCCGTCCAGCCATATATTCAGCAGGAAGAAAACCCGGTTTCAGCAGTAGCGGTTTAATGCTTCGCACAAAGCGGGTATCAAATTCAAAGAGCGTATCCATCAGGTCCTTGAACATCTCACCGAACGGTCTGTTCAATTCTCTGGTTGATTGCCCGCAGTTGGTACAGTAATTGCCGGCATACCGGTGACCACAATTCGGGCAGGTAATAATGTCAGACAGGTTATCCATCGGCATCAGATCAGCACCCCATCTTTATCTTCCGTTTCCTTTCTCTCCCCGAACCCCCTGATGCTTTCAAAATTCAGGTCGTGGAAAATTAACGGTGCGAAAGCTGAAATGGGTTTGTAGAGGAACGATTCCTCGATCTTATCCTCAGGAAGAAAATGTGTTTTCCTATCGATTGTATTCAGGATTACCAGGATGATACTCAGGATGAAGGCGGTTTTGATCACGCCAAACAATACACCCAGAAGGCGGTTAACAAACCCCAGTGCAATGGCTTTTACCAGTTTGTCGAGTGCCTTTGCCATCAGGTGTACCACGACAACAATAATCACGAATGTGATGGCAAAAGAGATCAGCGGAAGGTACTGGGTGGTCATGTCAAATTTCTCCACCAGAAAATCGGATGTCATGTAGGAAAATTTAATAGCCCCGAATATACCGAGTATTAATGCAGCAAGGGAGGCCACTTCAATGATCAGTCCGTTTCTGAAACCACGGTAAGCACTCCAGAGAAGAAAGATCAGCAGGATCAGGTCGATGTAGTTCATAATTTTTCCGAATTCAGTAACAAAAATAGGAATTATTTGGTTTTTGCCATCTATTCAAAATCCGCTATCTTTGGGGCTCGGAAAAAAAGGCTCCATTTCATCCGCCGAAGCAATAATGGATACTATTGCGAAGGTGGAAGTTCAAGGGATACCTGCCTGCCGGCAGGCAGGGAATAGCGGTTAATCTGGAATAGAGAGCCAAAAAATTGGCCCCGTAGTTCAATGGATAGAACAAAAGTTTAAATAAAAATTATGGCTCCATAGTTCAAGGGATAGAATAGCGGTTTCCTAAACCGTAGATCCAGGTTCGAGTCCTGGTGGAGCTACTAAAGAAAATGCCTGCCACTATCGTGGCGGGCTTTTTTCATTCAGCAGACTCAAGCTTGCTTGATAGTCTGATGAGGGGAAAAAGCCCGTAGTGAACGAAGTGAACGCAGGCATTTTCTTTATGTTACGCGGAGCTTCAGGTCCGCGAAGAGCGAAGCGATGAGCATTCCTGGTGGAGCCACAAAACACAAAGCCTGTCTCCGAAAAGCTTTTCCTCTCATTATCTCTTTTCAATAGATTGAAAGCTGTAGTAGTATTGGATAATTTCTTTTAGTAGCGTTTCATCTTTGACCGGATCGAATCCACATACCTTGTGAAGTGTAAATTCCAATCCCCTGGACAGGTATTTACCGAACACAATATCTTCCGGAGAGCTATTGCCGTTTTCATCGGATGCCGTAAAATAAAAAGCATACGCCATGGCTTCAAGGATCTTGTTATAGTTCATCTTTTGATTGAGAGCCAACCGGATAATACCAACAAAACGGTCTTCAGGTCCCAGTTTCCGCAGACGATCCTGCCCAACACGGAAAATCGTATCTTTCAATGCCTTATTTTGGAATCTGAACAACAAGTCATCGATGTGGTCTGCCAGATCTTCCAGGGAAAAGTCGTTGGGATAAAGAGATAGTAAAACAGTTGCAGCCTGCAGCATAACTTCCCTGGAAAAACTGTATACCTGCGGATCACGTAATACTTCGTAGATATAGGTTGCCCCGGGATGTTTAAAATTGCCGAAGTATGCCACTGTGGCATGACCCAGGTTATGGATAAATGCTTTCCGGTCAACCCACGCTTTTATGTTTTCTTTCGGAGAAAGCCCTTTAACTTCCGGCACAGGACATTTAAACGCTTTCCTGTCAAGGATCAGGCAATTGTATGGTTCGGCATAAATAATCAGCTGGTCTTTTTCAAGATCAGATTGCGATAAATCCGGAACCATTTTACCAATACTGGTTTCAACAAGTCCGGCAATGGATTCCAATGGGAATCCAGGCGGAAGTTCTTTTATTAACTGTTTTTTCATAAAATCAGCTGCTGACCTCATGTTTTCAGCCAGAATGATGTCAAGTGGTTCCGCTGGATTATTCTTATGACGTTCAATTAATCCGGCTGCCACATCAGGCACGATTCGCTCCAGGGCATGTATGCCAACCGAAACAGCTAAAATTCCAGCCGTTGAAACAGCTTCGACCACCTTTTCTTTTTCCAGAGCATTGATTGCCCGCACATTGGGAACTGTAATTACTTCTTCCTTCTCGCCTTTAATGATAATCCGGTAGCTTCCCGCCCGGTTCAGCCCGGCAATAATTACCGGATCAATATCAATGAATACAACTTCATAGCCACTGCAACCAAAAAGCTGACCTATAAATGACCGACCAATTTTACCGGCACCAAAAATCACTATTTGATTCCTGTTAACCATTTATCTGCTGCTGATACGCGTGGTAATATGGTTCTATTTCACTCAGTTTTTCACCTGGTTTATGTTCGAAATATGTTCCCCCCATATAAAAACAGGCAAATCCACCCGACACAATTCCCCAGGCAGTGGCCTCCTGAAGATCTGGATAATGAACGCCGCTTTGCAATTGATATACCATTGAGGTGATAACTCCCCCAACAAAATTATCTCCACATCCTGTTGTATCTCCTCCTCTTCTGTTTTCCAGTTCTTTAATAACCTTCTGAGAAACAGGCAACTTCATCAACTGTATGGACTCAAAAAAGCGACCGTTGGAGTAGATTAAAACAGGCTCAGATCCATTTGTAATGATAAGTGAAGAAAGCTTTTTATCTGTGAGAAAACGAATGGCAGCTTCTGTTGTATTTTCACCACTCAGGCGCAAAGCCTCTTCCCGATCCGCAATAAGCAGATCGATATATTTATAGCTCTCTTCGCTTCTCCCCAAAGGCCATTTCTGATCAGGATTCAATTTTTCGTTCCGGAAATCAAAGACAGTATTAACAATGGTAATACATTCATTGCTTTTTGCCGTTTTCAGCAATTCTGTCAGATGATCGTGAATCAATGGAACCAGGGCTGTCCCACCAAAAACAACAATATCGGACCTGAAGAAATCCTCATCCAGGTCCCCGGGTTTATAATCCCATGCAGCGCCAATTGAATTGATAAAAATCCGCTCACCACGGCCATTATTATATGCCGGGTCTGACAGGACAACCGTAGAAGGGGTAATACTTCCCGAAAGTTTATAATCATGAAGCAAAACCGGAGTTTTTTGAAGTGCTGAAACCAGGTATCTTCCTGCATCATCATTACCTCCGCGTCCATAAAACCGTATTTCGCAACCTTTGGGATCCGTTAATTGTGCTGCATGGATCAGTGGTACGATGGACGGCCCCCCGATATTTCTTGTATCAGGAATTCTTCCACCAGTTATCTTCTGTAAAACCAACTCCAAAGGGAATCCACAAAATTCTTCAAATTCCTCATTAAAAACCAGATGACCGGGCGTCAATCCTCCATCCCCACGTTTTGAAGACATAAAGGGGTAGAACGTTTCGCTTGAAAAATCAACATGATTATAAAGAAGATCCACAAGGCAACATCCAACTCCTGAAAGGATGATTTTCCTGGTCACTTTTCACGTATTAAATAGTTCAACGATCAGATAAATTCAGCATAATCACCAACCAGTAAATGTAACGGCTCTTCGTCTTCTTCAATAACCGGGAAACGCCCAACCGGTTGATGAAAACAATTGTCTATTGTATCGTCATTGACCGCACTTACTTCACCCACCAGCACCTTACCCTTTCCTTCTGCTCCATAGAAACGGTGATAGATACCTTGTTCCAGGCAAATGCTCTCTCCCGGTGTTAATACAATCTTTCCTCCCGCCGGCACGGATTGTTTGATCCCATCAACCTTACAAATAACAGGAGTGGAAGCGAGTTGATTGTCCCGTGTGGAATGATACAATTCCATTACAAGATTCCCTCCTCCCCGGTTGATGATGTCCTCCATTTTAGTCCAGTGGTAGTGCATTGGGGTCTCCTGGTTTTCTTCAACAATCATGATCTTTTCGGCATACGGTTTATTGTCCACATTAATTTTCCCGTTGCGGAGAGTAAATAAAAACAGCCCTCGTGAATAAAAATCACCGGATCCAAAATCCGTAATATCCCATCCAAGCATGTTTTCGATGATCTCAGAGACATGCTGTCGGTTCTTTTTCCAATCTTCAATACACCAGTATGCCCATGGTGGCAGAATAAATTGCTTCTCTGCCAAAAAGATTTTGGCACTGGTTATTATCCGGTTTATTTCACTTCTTTTCATTATTTATTTAACGTATTGGTTTTAGGATTGTTCACAAGGGCAAAATGGCTCATAGTTTAAAAATCAAATTTATCAAATAATTCATAGGATAGCTTAAACCTTTCCATTAAGTAAACATGAGTCTTGTTTTACGTAAAAAGCCCTCTATGAAAATATGAAATAACTTTCTGCAACAATTGCATGTGGAAATCGTCTCTATTATGCTATCTTTAAGTGATTACACCATTACTCCTGCTTATGTTTTTCAATTACCTTGGTGTTGCAATACGATACCTTAAAAAGAACCTTCTATCCTTTCTGATCAATCTACTGGGATTGGCCATCGGGATGACAGCCTTTATTCTGATCATCCAGTATGTCCGGTTCGAACTGAGTTATGATAACTTTCATGAGCTGGGTGACCGGATCTACCGGATCCAGCAGGACCGGTACAATAAGGGTGAACTGACCACCCAGTGGGCTGCCGGGTGTTCGGCAGTGGGACAGGCACTCTACGAGAATTTCCCGGAAGTGGAAAACTTTACACGTTTTCAAACGGCATCGGGTATTATCTCCTACGATGACAGGCGATTTAAGGAAACAAAAATCTACCTGGCAGATACCTCATTTTTTGATGTATTTTCATTTCCCCTGATAGAAGGCGATCCATCAGAAATCCTCAAAAAACCATTTGAAACGGTATTATCGGAATCTGCAGCAGCCAAATACTTCGGCGATGAAGAAACCGTTGGGAAAAGCATCCTTTTCAACGATGGCCTTGAATTGAACATTGTTGGTATATTCAAAGATGCACCCATCAATTCCCACCTGTACCCCGAGATTGTTGTATCCTGGGAAACCCTGATCAGTCTGCGGGGATCTGATGTGTATAACACATGGCAGTGGGATGGCTTTTTTAATTACATCGTGTTGAGTCCACGAACCGACTACAAGGAATTCGAGGCCAAAATTCCGGCTTTTATTGAAGAACGAGTCGGAGATGAGCTGCGGCAGTATAACTCATGGGCCATTTATAACCTGCAACCCCTGCGGAAGATACATCTTTATTCCGATTTCATGATGGAGATGGAAGTCAACGGAAATGCCCGCTCGACCTACGCCCTGCTTATCGTGGCCATTTTTCTGGTCCTCATTGCCTGGATCAATTACATCAATCTTTCCACAGCGAAATCGCTCGAACGGGCAAAAGAAGTGGGTATCCGGAAAATATCCGGTGCAGGCCGGGGTCAGTTGATCCGGCAGTTTCTCTCCGAATCGATATTGATAAACCTCCTCGGTATCATTTTGGCCATCATCCTGGTTCAACTTTTAAATCCACTGTTCAACCAGATCACCGGTAAATCCCTTGATTTTGGCATTCTGGGCAATCCGGGATTCTGGTGTATCATGCTTCTGGTGTTTATAACCGGAGCTGTCCTGTCCGGCACCTACCCTGCATTCTTCCTCTCCTCATTTAAACCGGCGATTATCATCAAAGGGAATTACGGCAAACAAACCAGAGGGATTATCTTACGCAAAAGCCTGGTTATCTTCCAGTTTATTACTTCCCTGATCCTGATCTCCGGAACTCTGGTTGTGTACAGGCAGATCTCCTTCATGCAACATTATGAGCTGGGGGTTGATATTGATAATGTGCTTGTACTACCGGGTCCGAACATCACCGATTCCACCTACACGGAAACCTTCAATGCATTCAAGGAGGAGCTCCTGCGGAATCCCAACATCTTGAAAGTAGCCACCTCAACTGCTATACCAGGGAGAAAAGCAATCTGGAATGCCGGCGGGATACACCTGCTGAGCCAGGATGTCACTGAAGGGAACCAGTACAGGATTATCGGTATGGACTTTGATTTTGTCGACCTGTACGGATTAACAGTCCTCGAGGGAAGAAACTTCTCCCCGGAATACGGCATGAATTCCGAAACCGTATTATTTAACGAAAATGCCATCCGGCTTATTGGATTCGATGACTACAGGGAAGCCCTGGATAAGCAGATATTCTTCTGGGGTGATACCTTCCGCATCGTCGGAGTCCTTAAGAATTACCATCAACAAGGATTGAAAGAGGTACAGGATCCGTTGATCTTCCGTTTTTACGAAAGCGTTACCGCCTACTATTCCATTAAGCTGCTTCCGGCAGCTGATATCCAGGCAATCCTTCCATTCGTCCGGGAACAGTGGGAAATCTTTTTCAGTAAAAATCCCTTCGAATATTTTTTCCTGGATGAATATTATAATGAGCAATATAAGGATGACTTACAGTTCGGAACGGTGTTTGGATCCTTCTCACTCCTTGCCATTATCATTGCCTGTCTCGGACTGTTTGGTCTCTCCTCCTATGCAACGACCCAACGGACAAAAGAAATTGGGATTCGGAAGGTCCTTGGTGCATCGGTACCAAAAAGCATTCTTTTGCTCATTCGATATTTCCTGAACCAGATCCTGATCGCTTTTCCCATCGGCTTAGCCATCTCCTACTTCATCATGTCCCGCTGGATACAGAATTTCCCGTTCAGAATCTCCATCGGATGGTGGTTTTTTGTTATCCCTGTGCTGATCATATTGATCATTGCTCTGGTAACTATCATCGCCCAGGTTTTTAAAACAGCGAACGTAAATCCAGCTGAATCATTACGGTATGAGTAGAAAAATTCATTGTTGCCCTCTTTTTTATCGAACGTTACTATTCGTGTCAATTATTCTAATCATCACGGCAGATGGCGTTGCTCAGGATAAAAGTGCAAAAAGGGGAATCGCCTATGGTTATCATTCCCCGGAGGATATGGATGCCATCAAAGAAGGGATTTCCTGGTGGTATAACTGGACATCTGAACCCGATCAATCATTGGGAGGTGCCTATCCAATAGAAGGTGTTGTTTATGTACCCATGGTATGGGGAGGCAGTTTCAATGTAAATGAGGTTGTAGCCAACATACCGGATGATGCGGAATATTTGCTGGGGTTTAATGAACCGAATTTTACAGACCAGGCAAATTTAACTCCTGCACAGGCAGCTGCTTTATGGCCCCAAATAGAGGAAATTGCAGGGATAAAAAATTTGAAAATCGTAGCCCCCGCATTAAATTATTGTGGCAATTGTGTTGATATACCGGGGACAGACAATGATTCAGACCCGGTAGAATGGCTCGATGCCTTCTTTGCAGAATGCCCCGGTTGTCAGGTTGATTACATCGCCATTCATTGGTATGACTATGGATTAGGAGGGTACATCAACAGATTTAAAAAATACAATAAACCAATCTGGGTAACTGAACTCGCTTTATGGCATCATCAAAACCACACTGTTGCTGAACAAAAGAAATACATGGCGCAAGCTGTTCAACTGATGGAAAAGGATGATACTGTTTTTCGGTATGCATGGTTTACCGGAAGGTCGGGAGGACCAAATATAAACCTGTTTGAAAGCGAAGCAGGAGAACTTTCTCCGTTAGGGAAATATTACCTTTCATTGCCTGCCAGTGGTGATGAGAATTTCCCTCCCATTGCCGATGCAGGCAGTGATAAGCAAATCCGATTGCCCAACAACAGCCTAACGCTGCAGGGAGAATCCAGTGAGGATATCGATGGAAGCATTGTATCCTATGAGTGGAAAAAAGTTATTGGCGACAGTGCTGTCATTCAGAGCCCAACTGCTTCTTCAACAGAGATAACAAATCTATCCGAAGGAACCTATCTGTTTCGTTTAATTGTAACGGATGATTTTGGTGCAGATGATAGTTGCGAAGTAGCCGTCGAAGTAACCGACCTGGGGGAACTGAATGTCAATCTTGCATTAAACAAACCGGCTGAAGCCTCCTCCTATCAGGATACCGGTGGTGAGTATCTCCCGGGTTTTGCCAACGATGGGAATATGGATACCCGGTGGGCCAGTGACTGGACTGATGACGAGTGGATTACCATTAATCTTGAAGCAGAATACAAAATATCAACAGTTATTCTGGAATGGGAAGTTGCCTATGGAAGTAAATACATTATTCAGCTAAGCGATGACCCTGCCTTTGGAAGTTATGAAACCATCGCAACCGTCAATTCAGGAAATGGCCAAACAGATATAGTGTCAACTGATAGCACCGTTGCAGGACAGTACCTGAGAATGCAGGGAATCAGCAGGGGGACTGAATGGGGCTATTCTTTGTGGGAATTCGAGGCGTATAGTACTGATGCAGATGGTGAAGATCCTACAGTAATAGAAGAGATTGAAAAGTTGCATTCAATGTCCCTATATCCCAACCCGGCAAATGATATCATTCAGGTAATCTTTCCTGAACCATTCTTCGGGAGACTGGAAATAAAAAGCATTACCGGAGCCCTTGTGAAAAGTAAAGCAATACAAGGTCTTGCATCCATACAACTTGTTATTCATGATCTAAAAAAAGGTGCTTACGTTTTATCAACGGATAATATTAAATTTAAATCCATTTTACTCATCGTACAGTAAGCCGGTTATCTGGACATTTTACACGAATAAATCTTTCCTTAATAATATATTGGAGCACTAAAAAGAAAGAAAACATTGAGAGAAATTGAAAAAAAACAGGTAATAGCGACTATTTTTTTAAACATGAAGCTACTGCTCATTCCGTTTCTTATCTATGGATGTAAAGAAACAAACCGGAACTTTAAAACCATAAACGTCTCAGCCGGAACCATTGAGCGATATGAGAACATGACATCAAAATACATTTCGCCTCGTAATGTAGATGTTTGGCTGCCAGATGATTACAATGCAAAGAATGAATACTCAGTCCTCTATATGCACGATGGTCAGATGCTCTTCGATTCAACCACTACCTGGAATAACCAGGAGTGGGGTGTGGATGAAGTAATGGGCAGATTAATGAAGGAAAATAACATTGCAAAATGCATTGTGGTGGGGATCTGGAATTCAGGTAAAGGAAGGCATTCCGACTACTTCCCTCAAAAACCTTTTGAAAAGCTGTCTGAGGATTTTAAAGATTCTCTTATGCAAGATACAAAACGGAATGCAGAAACGGCTCTGTTTTCAGACGCTATACAATCAGATAATTACCTGAAATTCATTGTTAAGGAGTTAAAACCATTTATCGACAACACCTATTCCACCAAAGCAAACAGAGAAAATACATTTATTGCAGGATCAAGCATGGGCGGATTAATCTCAATATATGCGATCTGCGAATACCCTGAGGTATTTGGCGGTGCTGCCTGTCTCTCAACCCACTGGATTGGAATTTATCCAATGGAGAATAATCCGGTTCCCGGAGTATTCTTCCAATACCTGACAAACAATTTACCATCGCCATCAACACATAAGATCTATTTTGACTATGGCACCGAAACCCTAGACTCGTTGTATGAACCATATCAGTTTACAGTTGATTCAATAATGAAAAGGAAAGGATTTGACAACGCCCATTGGATGACGCTAAAATTTGATGGTGAGGATCACTCTGAAAATGCCTGGCGGAAAAGGCTACACATTCCAGTAACATTTCTCCTGGAAAAAAGAACAAAATGGTGACAGCAGACTATTTAATTTATATGTCAATAATTTATATATATTACTTTAAATTAAATATTTAAAAGCATTATAGAGAAAATGAACAGAAACCACTTTGTGTATTCAATCAGATCAGCAATAAAATTTTTTCATAATATACTTAACTGTTTAATATTGATATACAATATATTACATGAAGTAATCTAAAAGAGAATGAATGTTCTTTTAATGTTTTGGTTATATTGCAAGCAGCTATCATCATAATCTAGTCTTACAGCTATGGAACAGAAACCTCAACACCCTGCAGATTTCCCGGCCAGAAAAAGACCTCGATTCCTTAAGATCCTATGCATCCTTTCCTTTATCGTTAGTGGGTTATTTTTCCTGACCGCCCTGGTGATCACGCTGTTTTACCAGCTCCAGCGAGCAGAAATCATGGTATTCTATATCCCGCATGACCTGGGGCAAACAGCCATGCTTTTTTTGCCAACCTTCCTGTTAACCCTTGCTGGTAGCATCGTAATTTGGAAAATGAAACGCTGGGGATACTATCTTTACCTGCCCGGTGCTCTAATCCGGATACTGTTTCTTATTGTGCTTTGGCTTGGAGATTTTGACTTTGTTGCCGGTATTCCGTTAGCTTTAGTACAACTAACGATGATTGTCCTTTTCGGCCTAAACCTGAAACATTTAGTGTCTCAAAAATATTTTACTCAAGCCGCCTGACAATCCGTATCTTTTCCCTTCCTTTCCTCATTCTCCTCGATTAATATCAAATTAATTTGGTATTCTGAAATATTTTGTTACAATGTAGGTCAGTATTCATCAAAAAGATAGGAGAGTTATATGATTAAAACCAAGATTTATAATCAGGCAAACAAACCCACAATTCATGAAAAGGAGGAGATTGTGACCTTTCTTTACAATAACCTTGAACAATACGGGGATCCCAAATCAGACATAGAGAAAGCGGTTGACTATGCCCTAAAGGAATCACCATCATTTGGCGGTTTTGTCCTTGTATCCAATGAAGGCCGTGATATCTCGGGTGCGGTCGTCATAAACCAAACCGGCATGGAAGGGTATATCCCGGAAAACATACTGGTGTACATTGCAACCCACAAAGATCTCAGGGGAAAAGGCATCGGCAAAGAATTGATGAAAAAATCCATTGAAGTCGCACAGGGCGATATTGCATTGCATGTTGAGCCCGACAACCCGGCCCGCTTCTTGTACGAAAGAATCGGCTTTACCAACAAATACATCGAGATGCGGTACATGCAAACCTAAGAAGAAAATTAATCCATTTTAAAGCTTATTTGTAGTATCGATTGATCGGATGACTTAATCCGTGCTACTCTTTTTTTATACCGATGTACCTCATTGATATTTTTGTATTCATCGTCTATTTCGCTGCCATGCTCGGAATAGGCATCTATTTTTTCAGAAAGAATAAAGACGTTGAAGATTATTACATTGGCGGGCGGTCGCTGGGCAGCTGGCATATCGGCCTTTCTGTAGTGGCAACGGATGTGGGTGGTGGATTTTCCATTGGACTGGGCGGATTGGGTTTTGCGATCGGGCTTTCCGGGTCCTGGTTGCTTTTTACGGGACTGGTTGGTGCCTGGCTCAGTGCGGTTGTATTAATCCCTATTGTAAGCAGGATCTCATCTAAACACGGATTCTTTACTTTCCCCCAGATTTTTGAGCATTTTTATAATAGTAAGGTGGCGCTTATTGCAGGAATTATTTCGGCAATCGGTTACATTGGTTTCACCAGCTCACAATTGTTAGCCGGTGCAAAGCTGGCCTCCGCAACGTTTGTAGAAATTGATTTAAAAACGGCTCTTGTTATTATGGGGGCAATTGCGGTGGTATACACCGGGATTGGTGGATTAAAAGCGGTAATTTACACCGATACGGTTCAGTGGATTATTCTCATGTCCGGACTGATATTAATCGGTATTCCGATTTCCTACCATGCCATTGGTGGGTTCGAAACCATCAAAGCAACCATCGGTCACGAATTCCTCACATTAAATAATGTTACCTGGCAACAGGTTGTGAATTGGATTGTAACGATTATACCCATCTGGTTCGTCGGTATGACACTCTACCAGAGAATTTATGCGTCAAAAAACGTTAGACAGGCAAAAAAAGCATGGTTTATTGCCGGGATATTCGAATGGCCCCTGATGGCATTCATGGGGGTTACACTGGGTATGTTCTCCCGGGTGGCTTATGAAAATGGAATGTTTGAGGAACTGGGTTACAGCGTGGGTTCTGCCATCGATTCTGAAATCGGTCTTCCTGTACTCTTAAATACCGTTTTGCCTGCCGGGTTAATGGGATTGATGCTTTCCGCATTTTTCTCGGCAATACTTTCAACGGCTGACAGTTGTCTGATGGCAGCATCGGGAAATGTGCAGACGGATATCCTCAGCAAATTCTTTCAGCTTAAAAAAGAGACAAAAGCGCAGCTTCGGGTTTCACAGATCATTACATTAGCGATCGGTGTATCTGCCATATTGCTGGCTTCCTACATGACCAACGTGCTGGAACTAATGCTCTATTCATATGCTTTTATGGTATCGGGTTTATTCATTCCGGTGCTGGCTGCACTATACGGGAGGAAACCCAACCCACTGGCTGCAACCCTCGCTATGATTGCAGGAGGAACAACGACCGTTGCTTTGGTGATTTCCGGTATACGACTCCCCCTGGACCTGGACGCGAATATTTTTGGAATAAGCGCATCCGCAATCATCTATTTTATAGTACATATTATCAGACCACCACGTTAGATCGATTAATAGATTACTGGATATTACATTTTTTTTCGCTATTAAATAGTCCTGTTATGAATACAAGTTCCCTCATCACCCTGAACGGAAAGTCGGTCAAAAGCAACATTCGTTTTCTGAAAAGAAAGCTGGGTGAAAACGTAAAAATATCATCGGTCGTTAAAGCCAATGCTTACGGGCATGGTATAGAACAAATCGTTCCGTTGTTTGAAAAAGAAGGGATTGATCATTTTGCGGTTTTTGATTACAACGAAGCGTTGCGTGTTTCCAGGAGCCTTTCAGAGACTAAAACCATCATGATCATGGGTTGGATCCCGGATGATAAACTGAAAGAGGCTATCCGGAAAGGGTTTGAATTTTTTGTTTTCAACATTGAACGGTTAGAAAAAGCCTCCAGGTATGCCAGACAGCTTCAAGACAAAGCAAAAATTCATCTCGAGGTGGAAACCGGCATGAACCGATCGGGCTTAAACCATGCGGAACTGCTTGATGCGATCTCCATTATTCAGCATAACAAAGAGTGTTTTGAAGTGATGGGATTTTGTACACACCTGGCCGGTCCGGATAGCATATCCAATCACCTCAGGATTCAAAACCAGCTGAAAAAATACAAGAAAATGCTATCGGTTCTGGAATCCAAAGGCATCCATCCCAAGTACAGGCATGTTGCCAATTCAGCGGCTGCTTTCGTGTATCCCAAAACCAGAATGGACATGGTAAGGATCGGGATAATGCAGTATGGCTTCTGGCCAAGCGTTGAAACCTTTATCCATTATATCAGCAGAGAGAAAAATAAAGAGGATCCCCTGAACAGAATACTTGGCTGGCAAAGTAAAATCATGTCAATCAAAAAAATTAAAACCGGAGAATTCATTGGTTATGGAATCTCCTTCCTGGCACAATCCGATATCAAAACAGCACTGATTCCTATAGGATATGCCAGCGGATACAGTCGCTCGTTAAGCAACAAGGGGCGTGTCCTTATTCGCGGACAGCGATGCAGCGTCATCGGAATCGTGAACATGAATATGATCATCGCTGATATTTCCAATGTGTCGGATGCTGAAGTGGGTGATGAAGTGGTCATTATCGGAAAACAGAAAGACATGGAAATAAAAGTCAGTGCGTTTAGCGACATCAGCGACCAGCTGAATTATGAAGTGTTAACCCATTTATCGGAGCGCATCGAACGGATAACCATTTAAAAACAGGATTCATGGCATTCATCACATTAGACATAAAGAACTTGAAATCCAACTTCGAATTCCTTGATAAACTATTTAAAAAGAATGACATTCAATGGTCAATCGTTTCAAAATTACTGTGCGGTAACAAACTTTACTTAAACGAATTGTTGAAGCTGGGGATTAAGCAGATCTGTGACTCCCGCATTTCGAACCTTAAAACCATAAAAGCACTCAATCCGGCAGTGGAAACCATCTACATCAAACCACCGGCAAGGCGTTCCATCAACAGTGTGGTGAAGTATGCAGATATCAGCATGAACACAGAGATTGAAACCATCCAGCTTTTGTCTGAAGAAGCCAGGAAACAGGAGAAGATACATAAAATCATCATCATGATCGAACTGGGTGAATTAAGAGAAGGGGTTATGCGTGAGGATTTTGTGGAATTTTACGGAAAAGTATTCAAACTGAAAAACATTGAAGTAGTTGGAATCGGTACGAATTTATCGTGCCTCTACGGTGTTCTCCCAAATCATGATAAATTGATTCAATTGAGCCTGTATGAACAGCTGATCGAAGCAAAATTTGATAAGCAGATACCTTACGTTTCCGGTGGTTCATCGGTCACTATCCCGTTGATTTTTCAAAACCTTTTACCCAGGGGGATCAATCACTTCCGCGTTGGAGAAACCCTGTTTTTAGGAACAGATGTCTATAACAACACCACCCTGAACAGGATGAGTCCGGATGTTTTCCGCCTGTATTCCGAAATCATTGAATTAATAGAAAAACCGATCGTCCCTACGGGTGAATTCGGAACCAATCTGGAAGGAGATACGTTTGAATTTGATAAAAAACTGATCGGTCAAACTACTTTCCGTGCGATCATTGATATCGGATTATTGGATGTTGAAGACAGACACCTTGAGCCCATGGATGATACCATCAGTTTTGTCGGGGCCAGTTCTGATATGCTGGTGATCGACCTAAGAGAAAACCCGAAAAAATACAAAGTGGGCGATTTGCTTGAGTTCAAGATGAATTACATGGGAGCACTGAGGGTAATCAACTCGAAATACATAGAAAAAAGGATTAAAGAATAAATCCCAGCACGAGATAGAGGATAGCAGTCGCCGTACCTGCAGTCAGTGCATAGGGCAATTGTGTTTTTACATGATCAATGTGGTCACTGGCAGAAGCCATGGAGGAGATAATGGTTGTATCGGAAATGGGTGAACAGTGATCGCCGAAAACGCCACCACCCAATGCAGCAGCAATTGCCAGGTAGACATTGGCATCCAGCGATTGCGCCATTGGGACGGCAATGGAGATCATGATGGCAAATGTTCCCCAGGATGTCCCGGTGGAAAATGCAATAAAACAGCTTGCCACGAACACAAGAAATGGCACCAGTTTGGGAGAAAGCCAGGCCCTGGTCACTTCCGCAACATATTCCCCGGTCCCCAGTTCACGACATAATCCACTGATGGCAAACGCAAATACCATCAGCAGTGCCAGGGGAACCATTCCGGACATGCCTTTCAATGCCAGGTCAACCAATTCCTTTCCCGGAAGCAATTTCTGGATCGCATACATTACCGTTGCCACTAATACAGCAGTAATTACGGAATAGAGGACCGATGCAGACCCGGAGCCATTCCCGATTGCTTCAAACATGTTTTCCCAAAATGAATTGCCGGCCGGATCCTGAATGCCCTCCCAGCCTGTATAAATCAGCATACAGGGCATCATCAGGACCATGGTGACGATCGGTATGATCATGTTCATGGCCCTGGGTTTTGCTCCTTCCCTTGTCTCCAGGAAAGTGATGTCCGACGAAACCATTGGTCTTGCATTGTCAGCCAATACTTTGCCTTCAATCCTTGCCCGCCGTTCTGCCTTTTTCATCGGCCCAAAATCCTTCCTGCTGATAACCAGGTAAAAGACCAGAAGGACTGCCAACATGGGATAAAAGTTTAGCGGGAAAGCCTTGAAGAGTGTGGCAAAGGGTTTGTCAAAACCCTGCACGACCAGAAGGCTCATAATGAATGCTCCCCAGGCATTGAACGGGACCAAAATGCTCGAGGGCGCAGAGGTGGAATCGGCAAGGTAGGCCAGCTTTTCCCTCGAGATTTTCAATTTATCGAATATGGGACGGTAAAGTGTACCCACCGTCAGGGCAGAGATGTTGGATTCAACAAAAATTAACAACCCGGTAAGGGCTGCCAGAAATTGAACGACCAGCCTGTTTCTCCCTTCTCCCTTCCTTTCCATGTTGGTCAGCAGATTATCTATCCTGTGAATAAAACCCTCCACCCCTCCGGATCGTTGAATATACGCTATCAGTATACCTATCACAAGAGTGAAAATGATGGTCCGGGTGTTGTTATCCTCCTTGAAAACATCCACCAATCCCTGTATGGTGTCAAATGTGCCGATCAAGAGATTCCCTTTATTGATAATGACCCAACCTAACCAGATCCCAAAAAATAATGACACAAACACCTGCCGGGTTCTGATGGCCAGAACAATGGCTGCAACCGGTGGAATGATAGACCAGAATCCGTAATCTTGCATGATCCAAAGGTATATTTTCTTTAATTCTCCTACAAATTCTGTATTAACTGCCTCGAATAAGATCCTTTGCTATTTTGTAGCCATAGGAAATTATAAATCAATGAATTAAAGAATATCGTTATGCGGCTTTCGGTTACGATGCCCGTTTAGAAAGTCGTAGTTCGGTTACGTGAAAACTCAATGAAAAGGCAGAGCAGTACTTAAGATTTCTTAACCCAAAATCAAATAAATTCAAATGTTATTGATATGGCTACATTTACTATATTTAATCCGAATCTATCTTGTATTACCATGAGAGTAAACCAATGGTTTGTTTTGCTTTTTCTTGTTATTTCCGGGTTTGTTGCTACACACTGCAATGTAAATAGTTCTGATAAAAAACCCGAAAAGGAAGTTAAATTCCGGATCATCACGGAAGCAATAACAGACAACAACAGTCCCTACTATGTCGATACAGCTAATTATCCTGTTGATCGAAGTGCACTACCTATCGGGGTGTTTGATTCTGGAACCGGGGGTCTTTCCGTATTGAACACGATCCTTGAACTCGACGAATTCAACAACTCAACCCATGAACCGGGCAGTGACGGAATAGCCGATTTTATTTCCGAGCAATTCATATACCTTGCTGATGAAGCCAACATGCCGTACGGTAGATACTATGCCGAAGGCAAAGCTGATTTTCTCCGGGAGCTGGTGGTCAAAGATGTATTGTTCCTGCTGGGAACTCAATATTACCTGTCCCCGGAAGATCAAAATCCTCACAAGGATAAAGATCCGGTTAAAAGTATCGTCATTGCATGTAATACAGCCACTGCTTATGGTCTCGAAACGGTCAGGGAGGCAATGGATTTCTGGGGGCTGAACATTAACATAACAGGCATCATTGAAGCCGGTGCCAAACGAGCCCTGGAAATAGTATCCGGTAACGGGCATGAGCATTCTATCATCGGTGTTCTTGCTACCGAAGGCACCTGTGCATCGGGAGGTTATCCGGTATCGATAACCAGGTTTGCGGAAACCCTTCTACCTGGTGAAAATATTCCGGTTGTCCAGCAAGCTGGAGTCGGTCTGGCTGGAGCAATCGATGGAGATATCAATTCTTTTGACCCTGAAGCAACCAAACCCAGACAGGAAACAGAGTATTTCGGACCCGGGATTAATCACCCCGGTTATCCCATCGATACAACACTTTGGAAAGAGTACCATTTCCAGACAGGCAATGGATTGCTGGTAAATAAAAATCCCAAAGGAAAAATAACTGCGATCCAGCTCAATTCCGTGACCAATTATATCCGGTACATGGTAACTCATCTTGTTATAAAAGTATCACAGGAATTCCCCGACCATACCCTGGATGTTGTTATCCTCGGATGCACTCACTATCCATATGTTGCTGCTGAGATACAGGATCATTTTGTGTACCTCAGACAATCTGATGAAAAGTATCAGCACATTATCCCGGAAGATATCACGTTAATCGATCCGGCGAAGTCACTTGCCATTGGATTATACGAGGAATTAACCGATACGGATCTTTGGGGAAAAAATCACTATTCAAACAGCCGGTTTTTCATTTCGGTTCCCAACAGGCTGTTACAGGAAAACCGGATTGACGAAGTGGGAGAGTTCCCCTACGACTGGAAATATGGCCGAGACTTCAATACCGGCCTGCAGTATGTCAAACATGTACCTTTTTCTGACAAATGGATCGATGAAGCCATCCGGATAAGAATCAAAGAGAAAATCCCAACAACACATAAAGTAATCTTCAAAAATTAATAGCCTATATATTTATTAATCAATATATTATCATGAGAAAAATAATTACATTCTGGCACCTTGGTATATTCCTGTTTTCAGCTTTTGTTTCACCCTTCAGCTCGGCTCAGGATATTACCCTCACATACGGTATGCCGGCTGAGGTAAACATGAATGATGAAATTTTGAATGCCGGAGTATCTTTGTTCAGGAAGGCAGTTGAAGAGGATAAAATCAGAAATGTGGTCCTGCTCGTTGCCCGTAACGGGAAAACATGGATGGTTTCTATGGTTATGGCTGGAGCGTTTATAAGGATGGCAGTTTTGCACATTCCGGCTCCGATGGAACAACTGCCATTGTAAATCCCGATCTGCAGCTGATTGTCCTTATCTTTACCCAGAGCCCCTCAGAAGATAATCCGGGTTTGCGATTTTATAATCTTGTCATGAATTCTATAGCAGAATAAAAAGTGCTGAACCGATTAATCCAATAACAATGAAAATAGTCAGAAATCCAATTCTTTTCCTTTGGTGTGTCTTCTCCCTGTTCGTTCAATGTTCCACGGACTATGATCTGGTAATCAAAGATGGTACGATTTATGATGGGAGCGGACAAGCCTCCTATGTTGCCGATATCGGAATTACGAACGGGATCATTCAAGAAATCGGTTCGATCAAACCCGGAAAATCAGCAGTAATTGATGCCACCGGTTTGTATGTATCACCCGGCTTCATCGATATGCACACCCATTGCGATGGGGGACTGATACAGCCGGGTAAGTCGGCAGCTAAAAACTATCTGACTCAGGGAGTCACCACGGTCGTAACAGGCAATTGCGGAAGCGGCACCTACCGTGTGGGGGAATTTTTTCATCGCCTTGATTCCCTCGGTATTGGTCCCAATGTCGTTCACCTGGTAGGTCATAACACAGTTCGAAGATCGGTCATGGGAGAGGATAACCGGGCTCCTGAACCGGACGAGCTGGAGATGATGAAAACTATGATTGCCAATGGGATGCGACAAGGAGCAGCTGGTTTTTCAACAGGCCTCTTCTATGCACCGGGCAGCTTTTCTGAAACCAGCGAAATCATTGAAATTGCAAAAACAGTAAAGGATTTAAACGGGATTTATGCATCCCATATTCGCGATGAAAGCAATTACACCGTTGGTCTGATCGCTTCCATTGAAGAAGCCATTGCCATTGCTGAAACGGCGGACATCCCGGTGCAGATATCCCACATCAAGGCTCTTGGGAAACCGGTATGGGGTCTTTCAGACGAGGTTTGCAATATCATTGAAAATGCCAGGGATCGAGGAGTAATCGTTATGGCCGACCAGTACCCCTATACGGCTTCAAGCACATCCCTTGCAGCTGCTGTGATCCCACGACGATTACAGGCTGAAGGCGCCATGGAATCCAGATTAACTGATCCGGACCTGCTTCCCGGTATCCGAGAGGAGATTGCTGGAAATATCGACCGGCGAGGGGGCTCCGAATCACTGGTCATTACATCTTTCCGTGAAAATCATGCTTTTGATGGGAAAAGCCTTGCTGAAATCAGTGAACTAATCGGAAAGTCAGTTGAAGAAACAGCCATTCACCTTGTGCTGAAAGGAGATCCTGCAATAATATCCTTCAACATGAGTGAACAGGATGTTAACTACTTCATGCAGAAAGATTACATCATGACCAGTTCAGACGGACACATCCAGGTCATGGGTGAGGGAATGCCGCATCCCCGCAGCTACGGTACCTTTACACGGAAAATCAGGAAATATGTCATTGAAGATCAACTGATCACTATGGAACACGCAATACGGGCTGCAACAACACTCCCCGCCAACATGCTTGGACTAACCAATCGGGGAAAAATCGATACCGGATGTGTTGCCGACATTGTGGTATTCGCTCCCGAAACCATCCGGGATCGGGCTACCTTTGCTAATCCACACCAATACAGTGAAGGAATAATTTATTTGCTGGTAAATGGGCAAATTGCAATCGAAGATGGGGAATATAATGGAACCCTTGCCGGAAAAACATTGCGTATGAAAAAACCCTGAACCATCTGGTCAGTGACACTGCATCTAATTAACCTTCTAATAACATGAAATCTTTAAAAAAAACATCTTCTCTCCTTGTGGTCTTGATCTTCCTTTCATTCACCCTCACCGGTTGTTACGAGGATTTTATTAATATCTACATGGAGTTCACTCCGGGTGTATACAACCGGGCTAAAACAGAGATCGCATTTTATCAGTTTCTTTCAGCGGGAAAACCTCCGAAGGGGATCAGCCGGTTCCCTGACGGAGGAACGCATGATGTACTCTTCAAAAAAGTGACACTTTATCGCTACAACCTCGAAACGGGAAGGCTGAATACCGTTTTTCATTTTGGAAACATCCCCTCAAACAAAAGTTCCTGGAGGGAAACGATCTCCTGGCAGCAGGACAGGATTGCATTCTCTCTTTCACCACTCAGCACATGGGAATGGATGATCGAAAACACATCCAACGCTCAGTATGCTTCACTTTACGAGAAGTATAGCGGCATTTTCGTATACAACATCAAAACCGATAGTGCAGTGCATATTCCCGAAAACGGATTTGAACCTGCTCTTTCCCCCAATGAACGTCAGCTGGCTTATTTGAAATCGGATTCAACCAAGATTGAATTGTGGAACATGAACCTGGTGTCCGGGCAGGATCAACCGGTCATTGTGTTATCTGCAGGGGATGAGTATCCGCCGAAACTCTTCTGGAAGGATGAGAGAACCATCTGGATTGTTACCGGGAAAGAGGGCAAGCTGCTCAATGTGGCATCGGGTGATCTAATCGCACCACAGGAAGAGTTGGAAATGGATCTCAGGAAAATTGGGCAGGGAAAGATCAGCGAACTGACGGAATCTATTTCATTCCATGAATGGGGTTTAAATCTGGCAAAGGTCTGGCCAAGGAAAAGAAAGGAGTATATCCGGGATATTGTCCGATTACACGGAAATTTGAATTACCGGAAAGCCATTTTGCAGGAGATCGGGGACGACCTGGAGGTAAAGGATATTGAAAAAATCCTGGATCAGATGAGGGATTACCAGAATAGCCTTGAGGGTTCTGAAAAAATGAATTATGAGATCTTTTCGGAAGAGACAAAAGATTTGTTAAAGAAGCTGTTGGAAAGTAAGTAGGGGGTAAGATCTCAGGTAATTTTGAATATCTTATATGCCTTAAATACTATCATTTCATCAAGTGTCTCAAATGCCTGAAAAGGGTGAATTATTTAAGGCAATGGTTGACTTGAAAGATTTGAAAACATTAAACTTGAGGCACTTATAAATTCAAGACATGCAAAGCATTATCATTATTGGGGGAAGGAAAGGGTGATTGTAGTTCCCTGATGAAATTTTGAATTGATCCGTATGGTTCCACCGTGCATTTGAAGGATCCTTCGACATAAACTCAACCCGATACCCGACCCCTTCTCCTTGGTTGTGAAAAATGGAATAAAAACGTTGTCCATGATCTCATCCGGGATGCCAGTACCATTGTCTTTAACATCGATCTCCAACAAGTTATTCGTCGTTCTGGCTGACAGTTTAATGATCCCGTCAGGTGTGTCAGTCAGGGCATCAATCGCATTTCTTATCAAATTGATCAATACCTGTTCGATCATTTTATGATCGATATGAATCTGAAGGTTTTCATCAACAGACTGGCAGTTAATGGTTATTGGTAAATCCCTTGCCATGGGAGAACAGAGGGAACAGACATCATCTAACAGAAGCTTCACGGGAATATTCTTCATTTGTGGTTCCGGAAGATGGATAAAACTTTTGTACTTCTGAACAAAATCCAATAATCCATTGCCCCGTTGTTCGATCAATTCAGCACTTCTGCAAATATCATTGATCAGGGTTATATTGACATCATCTTTCCTGTTTTTAGCAGATGAAAAAGTGGCAATACGGTTTTTTATATTGGTGCCCAGGGTGGTTATGGGTGTTACCGAGTTTGAGACTTCATGGATCAATACCCGGATCAGTTTTTGCCACGATTCAATTTCCTGTTCTTCCAACTCAGCCCGGATATCCTGGAAGGATACCAGGTTTAATCTCGTTTTTCCAAGAAGAAACCCGGTGGATCTGAACAGGAGGTTCTGCGTTTCTCCCCAGGAATTTGTCATGCGAATTATTGCTTTGTTACCCGGCTTTATTGCAGTGATTTTTCTTTGTAACCCGGGATTTACCTTGTCTAGCTCCTCCATTTTTTTCATCCCGTGTACCTCCAAAATGGATGATCCGGATTCATTAATCACTTCGACATCCCCCTTGCTGTTCCAAACCAGGATCCCCGCAGTCATTTGGTTTACTACTTTTTCAAACCGGATTGTAGCGTACTGCTTTTGCAATCGCATCTGATTGATCTCTTCATTCAGTCGCTCAAAACTGTAATGTAACCCACGGAAGGTCTGTTCCACCTTGTCTTTCAAGGATATTACTGCTGTATCTTCCTCTCCGAGCAGCAAAAGGAATCGGGCCAGGTTGCGGTTGGTGGTATTCACATAATGAACCAGGAGCAGCAGTTGTATGAAGATCAGGATTCCCAGGAAGATCATGGAAAAAAACCGCTGCCTGGTAACCAACAGGTAGAAAAACCCGAAGTTTGTAAAACCAAACAGGATAATCCTGATCAACACATTGATGTAGAAACTGTTAAAGGCCATATTTTTTTATTTTATGGTAGAGTGTCGTTCGTGATATACCCAGCTCATCGGCTGTTATGGAATATTTCCCCCGGTTTTTTACCAATGCCTTTTCAATGATTGTTCGCTCCACCATTTCAAGATTGAGGCTTTCCGTATCCCAGCTACGGCTGGTTTGAAGGTTAAAATCCTTTTGAGTAAGCACTTCATTCTCACACAGAATCACAGCTTTTTCAATGGTATGCTGTAACTCCCGGACATTCCCGGGCCACGGGTATTGCTGTAGTTTCTCCAGTGTTTTCTCTCCTATTTTCAATCCATGCTTCTGGTATTTTACGCAAAATTTACCGAGGAAATATTCTGTAAGTAAAACGATGTCATCCACCCGTTCCCTGAGTGGCGGGATATCAATCTTCACCGTATTTATCCGGTAGAGCAAATCTTCCCTGAAGAGATGTTCCTCCGTAAGTCCAAGCAAATCTTTGTTTGTTGCTGAGATTAACCGTATATCGATGGGTATACTCTCATTGGAGCCCAGTCGGTTTACCTTGCGGTTTTCCAGCACAGTAAGGATTTTTGATTGCAGGGAGAGCGGCAGGTTTCCAATTTCATCCAGAAACAATGTTCCTCCACGAGCTGTTTCAATCCGTCCCGGCCGGTCTTTCTTTGCATCGGTAAATGCCCCTTTCACATGCCCGAACAGTTCGCTTTCAAACAGCGTTGGACTCAGGGAAGCCAGATCGACACGAACAAACGGTTCCTCTGCACGGCCTGACTGACGATGGATCTCCCGGGCTACCAGGTCTTTTCCCGTACCGTTTTCTCCCTGGATCAAAACATTGGCATCTGTTCCTGCAACCTTGGCTACAACTTTGAATATTTCTTTCACCGGTTTTGATTCACCAATAAACTCAGGGTAAAATTCATTCAAATCCTCTTTTAATGCCTGGTTCGTGTGTTCCAGTTTTTTCAGTTTCTTTTTCGATTGCTGAAGCTGGTAAGCCGTTTTCAAGGTTGAGATCAGCTTTTCACTGCTCCATGGCTTTTGAATGAAATCCATGGCCCCGATCTTCATGGCTTTAACTGCCAGGTCAACATCCCCATACGCGGTGATCATGATGACTGCAGCCTCCGGATCTTTTTTTAAAATCCTGCGTAACCAGAAAAGGCCTTCATTACCGGTAGATATGCTCGCCATAAAATTCATATCAAGCAGGATCAGATCATACTGGTTATGCTCCATCCTGTTCAGGATCAGATTGGGATTGGAAAGGGTCTCAATCTTCCTGAATTCGTACTTTAACAGAAGACCCAGCGACTCAAGGATCTGCCGGTCATCATCAACGATTATTAGCCTTCCTTCCATATCCCAATTTTTCGTTACATTAACATGAATTTTAGATCGAACGCGGGGTAATTTACAAATAATGTTTAATTTTTGAACGCATAATGTTCACATTTTAAACATTATGCCTTTTGATAGAAGAATTAAATATTGTATTAATTTGAATTCTAGTAATTTATAAATTTGGCATAACTATTGATTTTTCCCTTTCAAAAATCAATAACCATGTGGAGAAATTACCTGAAAACTGCCCTGCGTAACCTGATCAAACATCGGTCCAACACCCTTGTAAACATACTTGGATTGTCATTTGGGCTTGCCATTTTCATTGCCCTTGCACTGTATATCCAGTTTGAATTAAGTTTTGACAATTTTCATGAAAAGGCAGACCGGATATACCGGGTTGAACAGATCATGAACGAAGGAGACCGGATTGAAAGGATGGCTGGTTGTCCGACTCCTCTCTGGCAGGCACTCAAAAATGATTTTCCGGAAATCGAATCATCAATGCGATTTATTACCACTTCGGGTTTGAGTGAACTTAATTTAACTGCTGAAGATGGATCAGTAATCAAGGCAAAGGGTTGTTATGTCGAAGGAGATTTCCTAAACCATTTTACCTTTCCGCTCGTGCATGGGAATCCCAATGAGGCACTGATTGAGCCACTATCGGCAGTACTCTCCGAATCTGTTGCCAGGAAGGTTTTCACGAAGGATAATCCGGTTGGAGAGGTTTACGAAATAAACGGTGTCGATTTTGAGATCACAGGTGTCATGAAGGATATGCCAAAAAATTCTCACCTCCGGTTTGATGTATTGTTATCGGTAAAAACCATTGAAAAGTTATATGGTGCAGATTCATTTACAGCATGGGGAGATAATTGGGTAAGTCTTTATGTAGCGTTATTTCCCGGACATGATATTGAGAACTTCAGGAATAAAATAAGGCATAAACTGAAAGAGTATTTTTATGAAGAAACCCTGAATGAACTGGATGTTAGGCCTATAAAAGAAATTCATCTTTACGCAAACCTAAGGTGGGATTATGCTTTACAGGGAAACATCCGAAACGTGTATATACTGGCAGCTATCGCTGGTTTTATACTTCTCATGGCCGGCGTAAATTTTACCAATTTATCTATTGCACAATCATCTGCACGATCGAAAGAAGTTGCTCTCAGGAAGATCAATGGTGGTTTGCGCAGGATCCTGTTGGTTCAGTTTCTGGGTGAATCGATTCTCATTGCTTTCATTTCGCTTTTTCTGGGCTTTGTGTTTTTCGAATCTATTCTTCCCCTTTTTAACAGGATAACAGGACAGCAACTTGACTTTCTCTACCTGCAGAATATTCCCTTATTTCTTTTCATCATTGGAGTTGGCCTGCTTCTGGGTTTGCTGGCGGGTATTTACCCCGCTCTTCTCATTTCAAGATTTTCACCCCTTTCGATTTTCAGAACACAATCGGTCCAGGGCAGTAAGAATCCAATTCTGAGGAAACTGCTTATCACTTTGCAATTTTTTATATCCGTTGTCCTGATCATTGGAACAATTGGTGTGGCCCGCCAAGCATTCTATCTCAAAAATAAAGATCTCGGATATAATCCAGAATTGGTCATTCGTGTGCCCCTAAATGATACTTCAGTAACAAAGATAAATACCTTCCGGTCAGAACTTCTAAAATACCCTGGTATTGTGAGTGGTTCGGTTCATGATTACAGGGTGTGTGAATCAACCAATTGGACCAGAATTTCATGGGAAGGTGCTCAGGATGAAGAATTTATTCGAATAAATGTAAATTATACCGACCCATATTACCTCGATACTTATGAAATGACCCTGGTCGAAGGGAGAGGATTCAGTGAACCTCAACCAGTAGAGGGAGAAGCTGAAGATGAAGTAATATTAAATGAAGCTGCGGTTAAGCGGATGGGATTTGATGACCCAATAGGAAAGAAAATACGGTATGGAGGTGACTACAGAAGATATGCAGGAATGATGCCTACCATTGTTGGTGTAGTAAGGGATTATCATTTTCTTTCGGTACGAAACACCATTACCCCTTTTATGATTCGCCCCTACCAGAACCGACTGGTTGGCTGGAGTATATCTTTTCGAGTGGAGGGAAAAAATCTGCAGGAATCAATGAAGCTTATCGAAACCAAATTTGCAGAATTCTTTCCGGAAGATACTTATGATTTTGAATTCGTTGATGAGTACCACGCCCGTATGTACATGATTGAGGACCAATTATCCAGAATTGTATTTACTCTGGCAGTAATAGCTATTCTCATTGCCTGCCTGGGAGTGTATGGACTTGTGGCATTTACTACAGCAAAAAGAACGAAAGAAGTTGGTATTCGCAAGGTGATGGGAGCAAGGTTTTTATCAATTACACGCCTGTTTGCACGGGAATTTATGATCCTGTTGATCGCAGCAAATATCCTGGCATGGCCTGCTGCCTATTTTCTGGTTAAGAACTGGCTTCAAAATTTCCCCTATAAAGTCGATTTTTCTGCCTTACCCTACTTTATTGCTCTTTTATTGACCATATTCTTCACCCTGTTGAGTATGCTTTATCATACCGGAAGGTCTGCAAGACTGAATACGGCGGACTGTTTACGGTATGAGTAAGTGAAACTTAAGGTATATTCGTATTACGGAAAACGGTTACGAAGCCCGTTTCGGTTGGCGGTATTCGTTAGTCGTCCTGTTAATTAGACGTAACCGAACAACGAACAGATCATATTTATGACCCGTCTAGCCGCTTCAGCCGGCTTGACGGATTTAGTAATACTTATCACAATTTCTCCCCCTTTCCAGGGGGGAAGGACCAATATGGTGCAGCCAAAGTGGTCCAGGGGGATTTTAGCATACCTCATAAATCAATCCCCCTGTAATTTTACACTCGTCAGATGAACGTAAGTCGTCTGACGAGTTTATTGCACCATTCTGAAACAGATCCCGTTTCATTCCGGAACAGCATTAGCTATATAAAACATTTATTCCACAATCATACCGTGCTGTTTGATAGCGCATAACAATAATTGGCATGCTGATTGGAATACTATTTGAAAAAGGGTAGCATGTACCGTAACTATCTGATCTCAGCACTGAGAAGTTTCCTCAACAATAAAACCTATTCGGTCATCTATCTCATTGGTCTGGCATTGGGCATTACCAGTTGCCTGATTATATTTCTTTTCGTTGAAAATGAATTGAAGTTTGACAGGGTTCATCCGGATCATGATCGGATTTACCGGGTTACGCATCTTTTCAAAATGCCTCAGGCGAATGATTTTACCGCCTGTACTCAGTCTCCGATGGCGGATGCCATCCGGGAAACAATGACCGGGTTTGAGAAGGTGGTTAAGGTTTATTACACAAGCCAACAGCAGGTAATTATTAATGAGGAAGTCACTCAGGAAGAGAATTTTGTTTTTACTGAACCCGATTTTTTTGATTTTTTTGCGGTCGAATGGATTGCCGGCGATCAGGCATCCGCATTGCGGGATGTAAATTCAATTGTCCTGACCGAGGGATTTGCCCGAAAATATTTCCCGTTGGATTCTGCGATAGGGGAATCAATTATCCTGTTCAATTCAATCCCATTTACCATAACAGGACTGGTAAAAGATCCGGATATTCATACCCATCTTCCGTTCACTGCTCTCCTATCTATCAATTCATTAACAGCAGAAATTTTTGGGTTTGATTATGATCAGTGGAGGGCCACAATGGGTGGCTTTTTCACCTATGTTAAATTGAATCCTGGTATCGACCCGGACCAGTTCGAAGAACAGTTCAACACACTGAAAGAAAAATACTTAAGGGAAAGTGACCGTGATATGGAAGATTTCTATTTGCAACCGTTAACAGATATTCACCTGAACGAGCGTTTCAGGATGGATAATCCGGACTATACCACTTCCCGGGAGTTCATTATCGTGATTTCCCTGGTTGGTATTCTTATTCTTATCATTGCCAGCATCAATGTAATCAATCTCCGGACAGCTCATGCTTTGAAGCGCTCAGTAGAAGTTGGTATACGAAAGGTGAGCGGTGCATTCCGGCGGGATCTTATCCGGCAGTTCATGTTTGAAAACCTCATCCTGGTTATCCTTGCAGTAGTCATATCGCTTTTTCTATCAGAGCTCCTGTTAAACTCGGTGAACAATATTTTTGAAGGAACCATCAACCTGGAGCTTTATGCTTCGCCTTCCATCTTTTTGTATCTTCTTCTCGCAACTCTGGTTGTCACTGCCTTAACCGGATTTTATCCTTCGGTTATTCTCTCCTCCTTCCATCCTGCCAGGGTACTTTACCGAGCCGTTCAGTCGAAGGGGAAAAAAAGGTTTTCACTTCGTAACGTTCTTATCGTGTTTCAGTTCATCATTTCCCTGGGGTTAATCATGGTAACCCTGACCATTTCCCATCAACTACGCTATATGCAGGAAAAGGATATGGGTTTTCGGAAGGAAGAGATCGTGAATATCACATTGCCTGATAATGATCCCGTTATCGTGTCCCGGCTTCGAAACCGGTTGATTCAGGAACCAGATATTGAACAATTTTCCTTTTCTAACGGAGCTCCCACATCGGATATGAGGCTGGGATCCTTCTTCTCCTCTCCGGGAGCCCCGGAAACAGAAAGATACATGTTCGATATTAAATATGTGGACACCAATTACCTGGATCTTTTCGACCTGGAACTGCTTGCAGGCACCTGGTTTAGAAAGTATCCGGCTGCAGATACCACCAGCCGCATGGTTGTTAATGAAGCCTTCATACAGAAAATGGGGATTTTATTACCTTCTGATGCCGTTGGGCAATTTGCTAATAGAGGTATCAGGAGCTATGAAATAATCGGGGTTATCCGGGATTTTCATGTTCAATCCCTTTATAGCCAGATTATTCCCGTTGCCCTTATTCTCCGTCCTGATGAGTATTTTGTATTAAGCATTACATACAGGAAGGGGAGTGAGCAAGAATTGATTTCCGGTTTGGAAGAAACCTGGAGGGAGCTGTTCCCAAACGAACTTTTTCATTATCAATTCCTGGATGAATTTATAACCAATTATTATTCCCGGGAGGAGATGACCGGTAAACTGACCCGATGGTTTGCTTTTCTGGCTATTCTGATCACCTGTCTTGGCATTTTTGGACTGGTTCTTTTTGTCACCACCATGCGAATCAAGGAGTTTGGCATCCGGAAAGTAATGGGTGTAACCGGGACCGGAATTATTTCCCTGGTTGCAAAAGATTTCCTGATTCAGATTGGATTTGCTTTCTGCATTGCTACACCCATTGTCTTGCTCTTTATCTCGAAATGGATGCAGAACTTTGCCTACCATACCTCGATCAGGCTCTGGTTGTTTCTGGTTCCCCTGGTAGCTATTCTTGTAGCCAGCATGATCCCTGTTTTCTTTACCACCCTGAAGGCAGCCAATACCAATCCCGCTGAATGCCTGAGATACGAATAAAATGTTGTCCTCGTCAGACGACTCAAGTTCGTCTGACGAGTTGGCTCATAAGAAAAACGAAAAAAACATTTTTGTTTGCTTCATATACCCCCGGTAATCGTCGCCGAATTTATTGATCATTTCTCCTTCTTCTACCCTTGCCGTAAGGAACAGTGCGATGAAGTTGATGATTGCCAGGAGATGATCTGGTTGACGGATAAAACATGCTTGAACCATACCGGATAATTCATCAAAATAATCAGTAAAATGGATTCAAAAGCAAAGAAACGGTAGGTGCCGTGGCACCGTTTTTCCCTGATCGAGGCAATCCATGAGAAGTATATCAAAAGCAGGGTTCCTGCACTAAGGATGATCAGGTTTGTAAGGGTCATGTGGTTATGTTGGATTGTTCTATCCTGTAAAGATAGACTGTTTTCTTAACTTATGAACAGTAGATACAAATACCAAATATCAACCCACAAATAACAAATAAAATTCAATATTCATTATCAACTATTGAAACTTTTGGGATTTGTGATTTTATCCTATTTCCCGGATGAGCAATCGGTTGTTAAATAAATCCATCGGTCAGCCGGCTTGAGGCGGCCGGACATGTCAGTCCGGCTGTTGAACAAGCTAAATCCGTCGGACCGTTGAAAACGGTCGGACGGTACCTTTCGGTCTGACCGCTGGAAGGTGCTCTGGCCCAAGGGAGCCGGTCCGACCGCTAAAATGATCACTATTTCACCTGAGCAAACAGGTAAACCATTTCCGTTGCGATCTGCTGGCACCGTTCATCATATCGCAAAGCCTCCTCCGGGGTGTTGTCTGCCACCTTCGGGTCTTCATACGGTATGGAAAAACGGGCTGTTGCTCCAGGAACGACCGGGCAGGCCTCATCCGCATCCGGGCAGGTCATTATTGCCAGAAAGCCTCCCTGTGGATTGACCTGATCTGAATATTTCTTTGAAAAAAGTTCAACCGGTTCAATCCCGTTAGCATAGGTAACCCGGTAAACCGGATTTGAACCAATTCCATCCGGATCAATCTGAAATCCTGCCTTTTTCAATGCTGTCACTGCCACCGGATGAATAGCTGTCGCTTCTGTACCTCCTGAAAAACATCGAATCCCGGGTATCCGGTAATACAATGCCGCTGTCTGCGCCCAGAGCTGGCTCATCTGGCTTCTCCGGGAATTGTGTGTGCAAATAAACGTCAGGTTTACCGGTTCGCTTTCCCTGACTTTACCGGATATATATTCAGCGATCTCGTTGAATTGAATCTTTCGTTCAACAGAAATTGTGTTGAAATCCAGTGCGTTTGAATTTATGTACCTGGTTAACGATCCCAAAATAACTCCCTTTTCAGATTTTAGTCCTGACATATCGTTTTCTATTGGGTCGGTTGTCCTATCGTTTATACTGTTTTTGCAAGATATACAAAACAGTATTGAAGCATATTCGCTCCGTAGGTGCGAAACAAATCATTAATCATACCAATCAATGCCAGAAATTCCTTCGATAGGTTGGTGGTTTTACAGAGACGCTCCGGCTCAATGTTTCTCCCTGTGCCATCAGGGAGATTGTGTATGTTCCTGGATCAGCACCTTGCAAGTCCCAGTTTACCCGGTTTAATCCTCTGTGATTTGTTCCCGGTATCTCCTTCACTTCGCTTCCTCTGGAGTCTGTGATCTTGATCAGCACTCTCTTTTTCTCTGATTTCGGTTCTTTTTTCAGGTAATAGGTGATGAGCACTCCCGCGGGCGGATTGGGTGCTTTAAAATCATACACCTCTTCCTCTTCTTCCGGTGTTTCTATTGAGTCAGGAAGTATTGTTTCCCTCGGGGTAAACAGAAAAGCGTCCTGTTCCAGCACTTCCGGTGATAATTCTTCCAGCATGGCAATATCATCCCAGATAAATATTCCACGACCATAGGATCCAAGCACCAGGTCGTTTTCCGCTTCGGCAATTTCAATGTCATCAATGGCTACCTTAATAAGGTTATCCGGTCGTATCCAGTGGTACCCACCATCGATACTAATCAATAATCCATTGTGTATTCCGGCAAACAGCAGGTTCGGATTTCCCGGATGTTCGGCAAATCCTTTTACGACAGCCACTTCCGGCATGTTTCCGGTAATGTCCGTCCATGTTTCTCCAAAATCTGTTGTTTTAAACAGGTAAGGGGAAAAGTCATCCGCTTCATAATACCTTCCATAGGCTACATATGCAGTAGCAAGGTCATGAACGGAAGCAATAATCCGGGTAAGAAAACGGTCCTGAGGGCCCGGTAATTTTTCTGTCAGGTCTGTCCATGTCTCTCCCTCATCCATGGTCAGATGGAGGTTCCCATCATCTGTTCCGGCATACAATACCCCTTTTTGTAGCGGTGATTCAGAAAGAACACTGATTGTAGCATAAGGTTTCCAGACAGGTTTTATTCCCATAATGGTAATGGTATCCGCTTTTGGTCCGCGGGTAAGGTCATCGCTGATCACCTCCCAGTTTTCACCGCGACTGGTTGTTTTAAATAGTTTATTTCCACCAAGATAAAGTGCATGGGGTTTATGTCTTGAAACGAAAAACGGTGTATTCCAGGTAAAGCGGTACTCCTCTTCCTCTGACTCCGGCCTGGGCCGGATCATCTTCCGCTGCTCAGCCTGGATATCAAATTTTACAATAAAGCCATATTGTGATGCTCCATAAACCACACTGGCATCCAATGGTTCCGTAGCAGAATAAAATCCGTCTCCACCGGTAATGGAGATATAATCGCTGTTGCTGATCCGTTGATTGTTGTAGGATTTGGATGGAGCTCCCCAGACCCCGTTATCCTGAAGTCCTCCATATATCCGGTACGGATCACGATGGTCAATGCTGATGTTGTAGTATTGTCCAATTGGAAGGTTACCAATAAAGGTCCATGCTGTTCCCTTGTCGCGTGTAAGATATAACCCACCATCATTGCCCAAAATCATAAAAGCACTATCTTCCGGGTTCATCCAGACCACGTGGTGGTCTACGTGTACATCCCTCATCCGGATCCGGTTGAATGAATTCCCGCCATCTATGGTTTCCTGCACGAGTGTGCCCATCACCCACACCCGATCTTCATTGACCGGATCGACATAGATCCTTCCGTACCAGTATGATGTTCTCACATCATCCTGCATAACTGTCCAGGTCTCACCCATGTTTTCCGATTTGAAAAATCCCAGGGAATCGTGTTCCAGACAGGCATAGACCCGGTCGGGATCTGAAGGTGCATAGTCCAGAGCAATCCTGCCAATATTGTCCTGTGGGATTCCTTCCTCAATTTTTTCCCAGGAATCTCCTCCATCTACTGAGCGGTACAATCCACTGTTGGGACCCTTCTGGACATGAGCCCATGCATTCCGGTATTGCTGCCAGGCAGAAGCTAACAGGGTAGTGCCATCCGGAAATAGGAGCAGGTCAGAAAACCCGGTGTTATCATCCACATAAAGTATTTTCTCCCAGGTTTCACCACCATCCGTTGTACGGTAAATTCCCCGCTCTTCATTTGCTCCCCAGCGTGATCCTGTAGCCGCAACGTACACAACATCGGGATTCTGCGGATGGATCCGGATTCTTGAAATGTGTCGTGTATTTTCCAATCCCATGTGCTTCCAGGTTGACCCGCCATCCAGGGATTTGTATACTCCGTCACCAATGGAGGCAGAGCTCTGTTCACCGGATGCCTCTCCCGTTCCAACCCAGATTATTTCAGGATCTGAAAAGGATATCGCCATATCTCCGACAGAAAGTGAATTTCCAGCATAATCAAACAGGGGACTCCAGGTTCGACAGGTATCAACCGATTTGAATACTCCCCCGGTAGAGGCTGAAATATAAACTGTCATCTTCTCCTGCTGGATTACTTCAATATCGGATATTCTTCCCCCGTATCTTCCCGAACCGATGTTCCGCCAGGGGACCTGGCTGATGCTTTCCGAAGAAAATTCCGGGACATCGGATGTGGTGCATGCAACACAGAGTAGTAAAAACAGCAGGATTGAGGTTAACGGCCATGCAAAATGATTAGTCTGTTTCATTTCGTTAATGAATTATTTATACATTTTATAGCAAAAAAGAGAAGTTTACAATCCATCGTTCTCGTTCTTTGGTTTGCGTACTGTTGAATCAAATGTATTAAAATTAACCGATGTAATGAATGAGACCCAATAGTTTCAAGTGATTTTCAGGGTTTTTTCTTCGAATTATTATTTATTTAATACCTTTGCCACAATGAATTGACAAAGGGGCCTGAAATTATGAAGAAAGGCAGATATACGGTCATCACCGGATCCGGCAGTTATATTCCCCCCAAAAAGGTGTCAAATGAAACATTTCTCGAAAATTTGTTTTATTCACCGGAAGGAGAAAAAATTAACTCGCCGACAAACCTGATCATATCCAAGTTTGAGGAGATAACGGGAATCCGGGAGCGTCGATACGCGGATGAGCATCTGGTTACATCCGACCTGGCTTATTTTGCCAGTTTGGATGCACTTGAATCATCAAATACCGACATTGAAAGCCTGGATTACATCATTGTTGCCCATAATTTTGGAGATGTACGGGTTAACCAGAAGGGTTCTGATTTTGTTCCAAGCCTGGCAGCACGGGTAAAAAAGAAACTGGGAATTAAGAATCCGAACACCATCGCCTACGATCTGATTTTTGGCTGTCCCGGTTGGTTGCAGGGAGTTATTCAGGCAGACTATTTCCTGAAATCGGGTGATGCAAAAAAAGCATTGATTATCGGAGCAGAAACCCTGTCACGAATTTCAGATCCTTATGACCGCGATAGCATGATCTATTCGGATGGGGCAGGAGCAGTTCTCCTGGAATCCGTGGTCAGCAGAAAACCAATTGGTATACTATCCCATTCCACACGGTCCGATTCCCTGGAGTATGCCGATATGTTGCGGATGGATAAATCGTATAATCCGGACTTTTCAGGAGCGGAGCTGTTTATTAAAATGAACGGCAGAAAGTTGTATGAATATGCATTAAAAACCGTTCCGCAGGTTGTTAAAGACGCTGTTGAGAAGGCAAAATTAATACTGAACGATATCAGCAAGGTACTCATCCATCAAGCCAATGAAAAAATGGATGAAGCCATTCTTCAACGTATTTTCAGGCTATTCGGAGAGAAGATTATTCCTCAGCATATCATGCCCATGATCATCTCTCAATATGGAAATAGCTCGGTAGCAACCCTTCCTACTCTTCTTGATCTGATCCTCAAGGGTAAACTTCCATACCAGCAGTTCATGAAAAACGATTATCTTGCCTTTGCATCCGTTGGAGCGGGCATGAACATCAACTCATTCATTTATAAAGTTCCGTAGATCACGATCAGCCGGAAAAAATTCCATCCAATCTGTTCAGAACTTAAATCCCGAACAGCCTGACGATATCAGTTTGTTTTTCAGAGATTTAGCGCTGTGTATTCTCCTTTTTATTCTTCGCTCTGCAGGGTTATCACATAATTTTTTCTTCAAAAGACTTGACTTTCGGTACATAGTTGTATTATATTACGTACTAAAAATCTGCTATGAATACAAGAATGTTAACTCATACTTTACGCCTATTCCTGTTATTATTATTCAGCTTTTGTACTATCTGGTCATCACCTGCTCAGGAACAATCGCTTCGTGACCCAAAAGCAATTATAATAGAGGATATCAGCCTGAATGATTTCCTGAGACTGCACAAACAGGGTCTACTGGAAGCAATCCCCGGTTCACAGGTTGAAATTGATTCTGAAGTGGTCAGTATTCAAATTGATTATTTTCTTAAACAGGAAGGATATAGCATTGATTTTTTGAAAGAGGTTGATCTGTCAAACACCGATCTGTCCAGGACTGACCTTCGTTTTCTGAACCTGAAAGAGGTTAACCTGAAAGGCAGCGATTTATCAAAAGCGGATCTCAGATTTGTAAACCTCAAAGAGGCTGATCTTACCGGTGCCTTTTTAGTCAAAGCCAATCTGACCCGATCGAACATAAAAGAAGCCATCGTAAAAGATGCTGATTTCTCGGATGCTGTACTGGAAGGTACAGATATTCATGAAGCAGAGGGTCTGACAGTAAACCAGCTTCTTTCGGTAAAAAGCCTGATTAATGCATTACTTCCCCCGGCATTGAAAGAAGAACTCATAGCAGCAAATCCAAAATTATTCAAAATCCCGTAGGCTCATTTCTATTATCAGGATTTATTTACCGGCTGGTGAGTGAATATAAATCTGTTTGTCATGTAGCCTGGTGTATGGTATTTCTCTAAGTGCGGGTAATATATGAAATTCCATCCTTATTAACGAGTTTTCAACAATGCCCTGTTTATTATTTTTATAGCACAGCCTGAAACATAGCCATTTATTCCGTATCTTTTCATCCCGAAAACTGAACACCCAATTAACAACACGTTGGATACAAAGATCTATCCATACCACTGGCAAGGCAAAACGATTCTGGTTGTTGAAGACGATGAACCAAATTTCAAGTACTTTGAATTCCTGCTTAAGGAGGTGGATGCAACCGTGTTATGGGTAAAAAACGGACTGGATGCAATAGAGATTTGCTGCAGTGAAGATCAAAAAGTTGACCTGGTGTTGATGGATGTCCTGGTACCGTTTGTAAACGGATCGGATGCTACCCGGGAGATTCGTAAGTATCGTAAAGAACTTCCCATAATTGCTATCTCCGCCTACGATACATTTGATAACCGGGAGCGTTGTTTTCTTGCCGGTTGCAATGAATTTATCTCCAAACCTGTTCTGCCGGAAAAACTTTTGGAGACCATGGCCTGTTATCTGGAATCCGTGGTTGAATTCAAACCAACAAAAGAGAAAGTTTCCATCGCAAAACCGAAACTTTTTAAAGAATAAGTCTGCTGCAAGTAAAAAATCGGTGCCCTTCAAATAGGATACTGATGGATTGATCACCGGGGATTATTCACGATATACCGGTTATACAGATCATTGAATGTTTCTTCAAGGCGTGCTGCTTTTTCAAGCTGTCCGAATCGTTGTGTTAACCGCACCAATTCCTGGAAGATCTGCAGATTCAGTCGTTTCTCATAATCGATGGCATTACCAATGGATGGTCTCAGAGAAAAGTAGTAATTAAGTTCCTCCTCACAAACCAGGGCATACTGATCGACGATTGCATTTGCTTTATTAAGTTCATCGCATTTGTAATAGGCTTCTGCTATCCCTACGGTAAAAATATCGTAAGGAATCCGTTCCTGCGGCATTAGTTCCATACAGCGGTCAAGAACAGCTACGGCTGAATCCCTCTTCCCCTGATTAACCAATTCTTCCGCCAGGCGGGTAAAATTATTCCTGATCTTGATGACTGATAAGGTTCTTTTGTGATAGAAATCAAGGTAGACATCGGGTTCATTCATCCTGCCCCATTTGAAGGTATTCATCAGGTTATCATACATGGTATCGGCATTTATTCTGCCCATTTCCAGAAATCCGGTTGCTCCTTCGGTTTTTATCGGTACCAGCCGGTAGGCAAACCCTTCCAGTTGAAAATACTCTTCCAATCCCAGGGCATCATCGTGTCCACCGGTCACATAATAGATGGGTCTCTCCCAGTTGTTTTGAGCCAGCAGGTCAAGGACCATCAGCTGGTTTTTCAGGAGGTAATTCCGGTTTATTTTGATATCTATTGATGTTACAATTTGATCGGCCAGTTCGGGAGCAACGGTTCCGTTTTCAACTACTGTAGCAGAATCAACGGGTATACGAAACATTTTGGTAGGAATATAATCCAGCAACTCATTCTCATACCTTATTTTCGTTGCCTCATCATCATTAACAACAAAATCGATCACCTGTTTAACAGGGATATATTCTTTCACTCTTTCGATCATAAAAACCTGTCCGTTGGTTCCGTCCTTGTATTTCTCCCTGGGAACAGAGAGGGGCAAAGGATCGGACTCATAGGCTTTACATTTCATCTGGTCAATGTACCAATCAGTGTTGAACAGCATCAGGTTTACCACGCGGACATCGGTTCGTATTCCTTCCACTTCCTGGGCATACCATAAGGGGAATGTGTCGTTATCACCATTGGTAAAGAGTATGGCATTCGGGGCACAGGAATTGAGGTAATTGTAGGCAATATCTCTCGCGGTAAACCGTCCTGATCTGTCGTGATCATCCCAGTTCTCCTTTGCCATAACACCCGGAACCAGTATCAGGCAAAGCACACCGGCAAGAATAGCCCCCCATTCCTTCCTCATGGGTCTTGACAGGACATCAAAAAGAGAAAGCACTCCCAGACCAATCCAAATAGCATAGGCATAAAAGGATCCAGCATAAGCATAATCCCTTTCGCGGGGCTGATTCGGATATTGATTCAGGTAAACAACAATGGCGAGACCGGTAAACAAAAACAGCAGCAAAACAACCCAGAAATCTTTCCGGTTTCTCTGAGCGTGGTAAAAGAAGCCGGCTAATCCAAGGATAAAGGGCAACAAATAATAGACATTCCTGGATTTATCGTTTGCAATATGTCCGGGTAAATTATCCTGATTGCCAATTTTTGCCCGGTCCAGAAACTTTATCCCGCTAATCCAGTTTCCTTTCAATGGTCCTCCATATCCCTGTTCATCATTCTGCCTGCCGGAAAAATTCCACATGAAGTATCTCAGGTACATGTGGCCAATCTGATAGGTAAAGAAGAACCGGAGGTTTTGCCCAAAGGTGGGTTTCTCAACAAAGGTATCTTCCCCTCGTGAATTCTTGATACTGATTCGTTCACCATCTACCTCTCCCCAATCCTCGTATACCCGGCGATGATCGGGTTGGGCACTCCACATCCTGGGAAAGAAGGTAGTCAATCGTTCATCGTAGACATACTTCGAAGCATACCTTGAAACGACATATTTCCCATCCCGGGGTGTATAGGTAGGATTCCCTTCTGCAACGTCAACTATGGGGGCACTGTAATACTGTCCGTAAAGAAGCGGTCTTTCACCATATTGTTCCCGGTTCAGGTAATAGAGGAGAGAGAATACATTTTCCGGATTGTTCTCATCGATCGGGGGATTGGCCGCGGATCGGATCAGGATTATGGTGAAAGAAGAATAGCCGATCAGGATAACCAGGGCTGCCGTAATAAGGGTGTTCAGAATGATGTGATTTTTTGTTGAAAGATAATAAACAATTCCGGCAACAACGATGAGCAACAGGAGGTTCAGAAGCAACGAGTCCGACATAAAGGGGATACCCAGGAGAATCAACGCTATTGTTGACGAGACGGCAGCATATATCGGATTAGCGTTTCTCCTCGTGAAATAGATTCCTCCGGCAACGGAGGCAATCGTGAAAACGATATGGATTAATACTCCGGAATTATAAGGAAGGCCGATTGTATTGACAAAAAAGAGTTCAAACCTGGAGGAGGTTTTTACAATTCCCGGTATGATCCCGTACATGATAACACCCAGGATGATAATAGAGATCAGGATTGCTAAAATAAATCCCCGTTTTGTTGGTTTATATTTCCTGAAATAATAAACAAAAACGATGGCTGGAATTGCAAGTAAATTGAGCAGGTGTACCCCAATGGACAGGCCCATCAGATAGGCGATAAAGATTAACCACCGGTCGGCATGTTTCTCTTCGGCTACACTCTCCCACCGAAGGATTGCCCAGAAAACAATGGCCGTAAAGAGTGACGAGGTAGCATAAACCTCTCCTTCCACGGCTGAAAACCAGAAGGTGTCGGAAAAGGTATAGGCTAATGCCCCAACGATCCCGCTTGCCATCACGGCAATCAGTTTTCCGGTTGAATAATCATCGCCTTTGATCAAAATCCTTCTGGCAAGGTGGGTGATGGTCCAGAAGAGAAAAAGAATGGTTAAGGAACTGACCAGGGCGGACAGTGTATTGATCATTTTTGCTGCCTGAGAGACATCTGTTCCGGCAAAAAGGGAGAGTCCCCTCGCCATGATCATCCAGAAGGGTGCCCCCGGTGGGTGTCCTACTTCCAGCTTAAATGCCGAAGCAATAAATTCACCACAGTCCCAGAGACTGGTGGTTGGCTCAATGGTTAACAAATAAACAACCGAAGCGATAATGAATATGAACCAACCGATGGTCAGATTATATACTCTGAACTGTTTCATCCTTAGTAGATTTCTGATCAATACAACGAAGCGAATTTAATGTTTTTTCTTCTTGAGCCACATTAAAATTGAAATTAATGCGTATTTTCAAAATGCCTTTTCCATTAACAGGTTGAAGAGAGATGAACGACAACAAGAAGAAGAGAAAGCAGCGTACCGGTATTGTCTATTCTACCAATCCGGAATATCAATACACAGACGACGACCCCCCGGAAGAGAAATCCCTGCCACCGGAGCATCAAACAGTGTATGTTTCCGTCGATCGTAAAAGCCGTAAAGGAAAAACCGTCACACTGATCTCCGGATTTATCGGCACTACCAATGACCGCAAAGAATTGGCGCGGCTTTTAAAATCAACCTGCAATACCGGGGGGAGTGTAACGGGGGATGATATCCTGATTCAGGGCGATTTCCGCAACAGGATCATTCAAATCCTGAATGAAGCAGGGTATACCACAAAAAGAAAGGGTGGATAGAGAATCAATTATCCCGATTTGATTAATTTGGAATGTTTACAGTGTCCGGCATGCTTCATCACCTTCAAAACCGTAATTTCGCTTTTCTTATAGCTTCTTTCATTCTGTTATTTGTTTCAATGCCTTCTCATTCTCAGTTTTACGAGAGAGGTCAGGATCCTGCATTCATCCGGTGGGAACAAATCAGGACCGAAAATTACCAGATCATTTTCCCTGAAAGTTATATCAACGAAGCACAGCGTCTGGCGAATATTCTTGAGTATGCCTACAATTACGTCTCCTTTTCATTAAAAAACAAACCGCGGAAGATTTCGGTGATCATCCACAATTATTCTGTTCGGTTCAACGGTTTTGTTGCCTGGGCACCCAAGCGGATGGAACTTTATCCCACCCCCCCACAGGATATTTATCCCCAGGATGCCCTGGAACAACTTGCTCTACACGAATTACGACACGTAGTACAGGTAGACAAACTTCACCAGGGATTGACCAGGATTCTCTACTATGTTTTTGGAGAGATGGCTACCGGCTTCATCTCTGGCATGTTGCCCATCTGGTATCTTGAAGGAGATGCGGTTGCAACGGAAACTGCCCTTTCCATGGCAGGACGGGGAAGATTACCCTCTTTTGAAATGAAGCTTCGTGCACTCTCCCTGGAAAAAGATGGGGTTTATCGTTACGATAAGGCATACCTGGGATCATATAAGGACTATGTGCCAAATTATTACCAGTATGGTTACCAGATGATCGCCTATTCCAGGCAGAAATATGGCAGCCGCTGGTGGGATCAATCCCTTAATTATGTAGCCCGGAATCCCTACCTCATCAGCCCTATACATTTCAGCCTTTACAATAATCTGGGTTTGAACAAGCGGCGATTATATGATGCAACGTTCACGGAGCTTGGTCATCAATGGAGTGATTATGCCGGGCAACTTCATTACACTTCATTTGATACCCTGAATATCCGGAATCGGGATCTCTATACCAGCTATCGTTTTCCACAATACCTGAATGACAGTGTGATCATTGCCGAAAAATCGAGTCTGGATAAAATACCCCGGTTTGTTGCCCTTAACCGGAATGGGGAGGAAACCGTTATACATAAACCCGGATTTCACGATCCCGTGCGCCTCTCCGTTAGCAATAACACCATCCTGTGGACTGAAATTATCCCGGATATCCGATGGAGTAACCGGGAATTCTCGGTGATCAAAAAATTTGATATCACCTCCAGAAATGAAACCACGCTAACCTGGGAAACACGATATTTTTCACCTGCACTTTCACCTGACGGCACCAATATTTCAACCATTGAGATCACCATACAAAACCGGGAAAGCCTGCTTATCCTAAACACTGAAAACGGAACAGTGATCCGGGAAATTGCCATACCTGCAAAAGCACATGCCATGATGCCAACCTGGAGTAAAGATGGTGAATGCATCTATCTGATCCTCCTGACCGCCAGTGGTAAAAGCATTCAAAAAGTTGATCTGGATTCGGAAACATGGGAAGTGATGATGGAACCCGGTTTTGAAGATATCCTGACCATTGCTCCCGGCCGGAATTACCTGTTTTTCCATTCCACCTGCTCGGGAATTGATAACCTTTATGCTATCGAGATGGCTTCCAAAGAAATTTTCCAGGTCACCTCATCCAGGAACGGTGCTTTTGATGTGACTGTTTCTCCCGATGGACAACAGATCGCTTTTTCCGATTACTCCTCTTCCGGCTACAATATTGCCGAAATGTATCTGACGGATCTGGAATTTATAGCACTGGAAAAGGTAACGAAAACCGGGAATAACTGGCATGAAGTGCTTGCCAGCCAGGAAGCCGATGTAATTGAAACATCGGATGTCCCTGAGAAACAGTTTGAAGTAACACCTTACCGGAAACTCTCCCACTTTTTACATGTCCACAGCTGGGCTCCCTTCTACACCGATCTGAACAAGATCGATCTGGAAAATTTTCAAATCCATCCTGGATTTATGTTGCTATCTCAAAACAAGTTAAGCACTGTTATCTCATCAATCGGTTATGCATATAAAGATTCCCGCCACCAATTTTTTTCAACAATTACCTATAAAGGATTGTTTCCGGTGATCGATCTCTCCCTGAATTATGGTGGTGTTCCCCTGGTCAATCCTGATTCACTTAGTGTTTCATCTTCTGAATTGTCATTTCACTCCCGTATATACATACCCCTTAACCTTACACGGGATCGTTTCGTCAGGGGTTTGGTCCCTTCGTTCGAAACGGAATACCGGAATTTGTATATTTACAATGATGAATCAACATTGTATGAAAAAGGGTTCTGGACCAACAGCTATCGTCTTTATGGATACAATTACCTGAAGCTTGCCCATCGTGATTTTCTGCCAAAATGGGGACAAACCATAGATTTGAGGTATGCCAGCAACCGGTTTAGTGGGAAAGAACAGGGTTCAATCTATTCCTTGAGGATGACCTTTTATCTTCCCGGATTGATTACCAATCACAGCCTCAAGCTTTCGGCAGGAATTGAAAAGAGAAATAACGTTAAGCGGATGTTTTACTATAATTCCCTGGACTTTCCAAGGGGATACAGTTTATCCATTGTTTTACCCCTTGCGGAGAACCTGCAGAGCATTTCAGGTGAATATTCTCTGCCAATCTGGTATCCCGATATTAACATCAGCTCCATCATCTACTTTAAACGGTTAAGGGGCAGTCTGTTTTATGATTACTCACGTGCAAAGATCTTCAATACCGAATCGTCTGACTTCAACAAGGATTATGACATGTTTACCTCTACCGGGGGCAGTCTGGTCATGGATCTCCATTTCCTGAGAATCCGGTTTCCCATTTCCCTGGGGGTCGAATATGCCTACCTTCCAATGTTAAACAGAAATGAGTTTTCGATGATCTTTAACATCAATGTTTTTGGGTTTAACATCAACAACTAAACCGCATCATTCGTCACCCGTGATCTGTGGCTCTAATC